>Ga0255762_10003978_pt1 | contig 11486 bp, 6 predicted proteins | sample 101ome_16_FD_179962 | JGI IMG/M metagenome (GOLD analysis project Ga0255762, IMG submission 179962) | Coastal salt marsh microbial communities from the Groves Creek Marsh, Skidaway Island, Georgia - 101401AT metaG (version 2) | ecosystem: Environmental > Aquatic > Marine > Intertidal zone > Salt... | reverse complement strand
TGTTCACCCTCATTAACGCACATGACTGGGTATGGCCACATTTAAAGTATACACTCTAAACACGTGTTTAGTAACTGAATAGTACGAGTTAATCCGAATCCCTGACCGCCGAGACGACGAAGACGAAAACATACATGCGGGAAACGAGACGCGAGTACGACGACGGGGGTGACCGGATCGATATAGGATCGGATGGATCGGATGGATCGGTCCGATCGGTCCGATCGATGGCCGGTACCGGTTTGACGAGTCACTACTCAAGGAATACCCGTCATTATCATCATCATTCGGACGGACGGACGGACGAGGATGAACGATCGGCGCCGCGCGGGAGTGTTCGACGCGCCGGGATCGCGGTGGACGACGGTTTCGGTCTCGCGCGGAAGAGCGAACCCTAAACGACGTTGACGACGATGATGATGATGACGACGACGACGACGATGTCTGCGCGGTGCGCGACGAACGCACCGCGAAAGGCGCGAATCAACAACAACACCAACAACAACGACAAGATGGCGCCGCATCGTTTGGTGACGTCCTCGATGCGTTCCCGGGGCGAGCGGGCGTGCGGGATGAACCGCGCGATCGCCGTCGACGGCGCGTCGTCGTTCGAAGACTTGCCGAGAAGCGGCATGGACGGAAAGGCGCTGGCGTTCCCGCACAAGGATGAGTTTCCGACGCGCGCGAGCGTGCTGTCATCCATCCCGGAGGAGTGCTTCGTCAAGGACACCGGGCGATCGCTGGCGTACGCGGCGGTGTCCACGGCCATGACCGTCGGGTGCGGGTTGATCGCGGCGGCGACGTTGCCGCTGAGCTGGTCGTATTGGCCGGCGTGGTTGGCGTACGCGGCGGTGAACGGAACGATCGCGACTGGGTGCTGGGTCATCGCGCACGAGTGCGGACACAACGCGTTTAGCGACAACAGGTTTATTCAAGACGCCGTGGGGTACGCGTTGCACTCTGTGTTGCTCGTGCCGTACTTTTCTTGGCAGCGATCGCACGCGGTGCACCACTCTCGCACGAACCATCTCACGGAGGGTGAGACGCACGTGCCGTACGTCAAGGGCGAGATCAAGGGTGACTTGAACTTGAAGGCTAAGGAAACCATGGGCGAGGGTCCGTTTGTGATTTTGCAGCTCGTGACGCACTTGATCTTCGGCTGGCCGGCGTACTTGCTCACCGGCGCCACCGGTGGGAGCGCGCGCGGCGTGACGAACCACTTCTTGCCGAACGTCAACACTGGCTCCTTGGAGCTCTTCCCGGGTAGCTGGAAGAAGAAGGTGTACTTGTCCGACATCGGCGTCTTCGCCTTCGTCGGCGTTCTCGCCGCGTGGATCGCCAAGTGCGGCTGGGCCCCGTTCGTTGCCCTCTACCTCGGCCCGTACCTCTTCGTCAACTTCTGGCTCGTTCTTTACACCTGGTTGCAGCACACTGACGTTGACGTCCAACACTTGGCTGCGGACGAGTGGTCGTACATCAAGGGCGCGTTTCTCACCATTGATCGCCCGTACGGTCCGGTGTTTGACTTTTTGCACCACCGCATCGGCTCCACCCACGTCGCCCACCACGTCGAGTGCGCCATTCCGCACTACAAGGCGCTCAAGGCGACGGAGGCGTTGAAGACCAAGTACCCGGATTACTACTTGTATGACCCGACCCCGATTTGGAAGGCGCTCGTTCGCGTCGCGTCCAAGTGCGTCGCCGTCGAAAAGCGCGGCGAAGGCCGAGGCGCGATGTGGACCTTCACGGATGGCAAGGCTGCCACCGCGTGAGTGAGTCGACAAAGACGTTAATGATGTATAGGGATATGATATAAGTGTTTTTAGTTTCTTCGCACGGATTCAGTTGTTATTCAGAAGAGCCGTATTCGTTTTACCACTTGGTTCGCGAGACGTCGTTCCAATTTCTCACCCTCGGCGCCGCGCGACGCTCCTTGGCGCGCATGATGGCTCGCTTCAATCTAATTTTCTGGCTCTCAGTCTCCCTCTCACTCGACAACGGCGCCATCGTCGTCGCACCAGCGTCTCCATCGCGCCGCGTCACGACGACAACCGGAGTCGCCTCTACGACGACGCGCGGAGCCGCTCCCATTGAAGCCGTCCGTCGCGCTTCATCGCTCGATGAAGACGACGTCGTCGTCTCGCTCTGCGTTCGTCGCACGAGCGCCGCCCGAAGCTCATTACTCAACTCAATCAATCTCTCCCTGTCCGCATTCACCGCCGTCAACCGCCGTCGCAACGTCGTCACCTCCTTCGCGAGCACCTCTCTCGCCACTTGGTCCGCCGACGACGAACCGACGTCGCGACGCGTCGCCTCCAACGCGTCCTTCAGCGTCCACACCGTCGACTCCAACCTCTCACACCGAATTTTTAGCGAGCGTATGACGCCATCCTTATCCTTCCCGACGTCGCCCTCCTCGCCGGGTTTCCTTCGAGAAGGTTGTCGCCGTCGTCGTCTCCCCAGTCGACTCGCTTCGTCCAACCGAACAGCCGCCGACGACGACGCGGGCGCATCATCCACCCCGATCCCCCATGCAGTGCGCGCCACGAGCGTTGCCGTCAACGCATCGATGGAATCCACGTCGTCTTCGTCGTCCTCGGCGTCTTCGGCTTCACCGCTCGTCGAACACGCGCGTCGCGCGTCGTCATCGCGTGCACGCGCTGGTGGTTTACGAACCGTCGCAATCTCGTGCGTCAAGCGTCGCATCGCGCGTTCGAGCGCCTCGCACGCCCGCGCGACGCCCCCATTCGATTCCGCATCCATGACAAAATATTAATTATCACGTCCTCTCGCGCGCGTTTCCTCTCGCGCGCGTTCGCGTCGTCGACTGCGGTCGATGATCGCTCGCGCGTTCGTTTTCGGTCAACGCTGACGACGCGCGGGCGGGTCGACACTCCGCGACGACCGACGCGACGCGATGCTCGGGCGACGCGCGTGGACGACGGCGCGCGCGCTCGGTAAAAGGGAGGAAATATTTCCAATCGGCTCGACGGCGAAGATGCGGTGGTTCGCGACGAGCGGTGACGGCGAGGATGCGGTGCGAGAGGCGAACGCGGCGTTGGACGATGTCTTTTTCAGCGATGGACGAGTGGCTGACGCCGCCGCCGGGTCGTCGTCGTCGTCGGCGGCGTCGGCGGAGTCGCGAAGGTTGACGCACGTGGACGCGACGACAGGGGCGGCGACGATGGTGGATGTCGGCTTGAAAACACCGACGCGGAGAACGGCGACGGCGTCGGCGAGGGTGACGCTCGGCGACGAAGCGTTCGCGTTGGTGCGAGAGAATAAGGTGAAAAAGGGCGACGTGCTCGCCGCGGCGCGACTCGCCGGGATCATCGGGGCGAAGAAAACGCACGATTTGATTCCGCTGTGTCACGCCTTGGCGCTGGATTCGGTGAAGATTGATTTGAGGATGAACGAGGAGGCCAAGGCGGTGGACGTGTTCGCCACGGCGACGTGTAGCGGTAAGACGGGTGTGGAGATGGAGGCGCTCACGGCGGTGACGGTGAGTGGATTGACGATTTACGACATGTGTAAGGCGGTGAGTAAGGACATCGTCATCGGGGACGTTCGGCTCGAGGCAAAGTACGGTGGGAAGAGCGGGGATTGGAAGAGAGGAGGTGAGGTTTGACATCTAGCCGAAACAGAGACAGGCGCGCGATATTAGTACGTATGCGTTTCATTCCGTTCCTTCATCGCGTCGGCAGCGTTCGCGCTCGATAAACATGCACACGTCATGTATTAATATTCATATTCACACACACTACCGATAACTCGAGCACTGCGTACGTTCGCGCTCGATTCAACTTTGCTTTGCTTCGCTTTTACACTGCCTGCACTCCACACACGCCCACTCGCGCAGCCGACCGGGCCGCGAACGCCACCGTCGAGCGTCGACGCGGTATAGGACGAGACTGGAACCCCCGCAGTCATGGCGCCGTCCAACGCGCAGAAAAAAGCGCTGGCCAAGGCGAAACGCGGCATCGTGAGCTCGGGCGCAATGTCATCCAAGTCTGGTTTCGACCCAGCACAGCTCAAACCAAAAGAGCTCCCGTGCCCGCACTGCGACCGCATCTTCAAGCAACCGGATCGGCTCAAGCAACACATCGCTCGTCAACACGCGGATGTCGTCGCGGCGGCGGAAGAAGCGTCTGGTGGGTCGGAATCAACGTCGAAGAGTGCGACGACAAAGGTGAGCGCCAAGGCGGCGCTCATCATCGAACAACGCGAACGCGCCAAGGAAGACGCCGCGAAAGCTCGAGCAGCGTCTGGAGACGCGCGAGGTGGACAAACGCCGTTTGCGAGGATGAGTTGTAAACTTCCAGTAACGATCTTGAGAGAGTTCGTGCAGAAGAAGTCGGATTTTAAATCACCCGTGTTCAAGGCGAAGGAAAACGCCGACGGAGCGTGGACGTGTCGGCTGATACTTCGCGATAAACATAAACCGGATAAAGATGAGCAGTTCGTGTGGAGGGAAGGGTGCGCGACGAAAGCGGAGGCAGAACATCGAGTGTCGGTGTTGGCGTTGGCGAAGATTGCGAACACGTTGCCGTTGCAGAGATTGCTTCCGAGCGAGTACAAGGAAACGTTTACAAAGTGGGAAGAGACGGAGCGGAAACGGTTGGATGCCGAGAAGAAACGGGCGGAGCGCGAGGAACAACGGTTGGAGCGGATGAAGCAAATGTCTAAGCGAGAGGCAGCGCAGGTATTGACGATGAGTGAGGAGAAACGGTCGTTCGTGGAGGCGATATTGAAGGAGGATTACGCGAGGGTGTCTTCAGACGAAGAGGACGACGAGGAGCTCGTCGAAGAAGAAGACTTTTTGGTCGAGGTGAACGCGCTCGCCGACCGGCTCGAGAGCCTGGGGTTCACGCGGGAGGACTCACGCGCCGCGTCCAAGGCGACGAAATCGACCGATGTCTCGGGTTTAGATCCCGCCATCAGTTGGTTGTGCGTCCACGTGCCCGAGTCGCGATTGCCGACAACATACGCGCCGAAATTGGCCAACGATGGAGGCGTCGTCTTGCTCAGCAAGGCAAAAAAGCATGCAAACGCACCCGAAATTCGACCAAAAGATGCAACCCTCGCGTGGTTGTGGGATAGAGGATACTCGACGACGGCGTGCGAACAAGCTATGGCGGCTGTCGGCTCGGGCAACCGCGTCGCCGCGCTCGAACGGCTCTATGCATCGCTCGTCGCCGAAGTGGCGCCAGAGCACGCTGGATGGCCCGTTGGCGACACTGGGGCGAGTTTCGAAGATTGGGAGGAAGAGGCGATGGCGATAGATGCGATTTGCGGCGAAGGCCGTGTGAGGAAGGTTGGTGAGTCTGGAATGAGCATTGACTTGGAGACGGATTCATGCGAGCTCGGGCGATTGGAAGTGTACCGACCGAGCGGCGGCGGGTACCCGTCGATCGAGCCACCGGTCATCGCGTTCCACGCTGACGGTAAAAACCGTGAAGCCTTTCAATTGGCGACGCGCGAGCTCATCAAGCTCGCCGTCGAGAGCGTCGGGGCGCCGTGCGTGTACACTTTGATTGAAGCGGCGCCGGGACTTGTCCAAATGGATGAACGCGCAGCGGCAAATGTCACGGCGGCGGCGGCGACGGTTTCGACGACGAAGAGCGTCCCACCGCCGCGTGCATTGGCTCCACCGCCGAAACAACCCAAAGGAGGGGGCTCGGATGCTTCGAAACAGAGAAAGTCATCGTCGAAATGCGAGCGCCGCGGCTTATCCGCCACGGAAATCGCCGCCGAAAACGCTCGACTGCTAGAGGCGCTCAACGAATACAACGGCGCCGCCCGGACGGGTAAGGGTGAGGCATTCTCGATGATCCAAGTGCGCTCAAACTTGCCGGCGAGCGGAAGCCGTGAGGAGGTGACTCGTGCCGTGAACGGCGCATCCGTCGTCGTGCTTAGCGGCGAGACGGGTTGCGGTAAATCCACGCAAGTGCCGCAGTTTATTCTTGAGTCCGAAATCGCCGCTGGTCGCGGTGGTGCGACCAACATCATCGTGACGCAGCCGCGACGAATTTCTGCGATCGGTTTAGCTGAGCGCGTCGCCGCGGAACGCTGTGAGAAGTGCGGTGACGTCGTCGGTTACTCTGTGCGACTCGAATCGAAACAATCTGCAAAGACGCGCTTGCTCTTCTGCACGACTGGTGTGTTGCTCAGGCGGCTACTCTCAGATCCGACGCTCGCCAACACGACACACGTCGTTTTGGATGAGGTGCACGAGCGTTCTGTCGACTCTGATTTGTTATTGTTGCTCTTGAGACGGGTGTTGGCGAAGAATCCCAAGCTTCGCATCGTGCTCATGTCAGCCACCGCCGACGCAGATTTGTTTGACGAATACTTCAAGCATCCATCCGCGATTTCTGCCGTCAAGGGCGTCTCCACGACGCAGGTACACATTGCTGGATTCACGCATCCCGTCCGAGAGTACTTTTTGGAAGACGTCTTCGAGATGACTGGACACAACGTCGGCAAGGGTGGCCCTTACGCCAAGCGCAAACAAGTCAAGCGCGTAAAATCGAATGCTGACGCCGAAGCTTTACTCGCCGAAAAGGCTGCGCAGCGTAAGGCGGAGCGAGTTGCGCTCGGCCTAGAACAAGCTGAGAGTGAACGTAAAGGCGATAACGGCGAGGACGACGACAATGATGATGATGATGATGATGATGATGACGACGACGACGGTGCGGATGACGTTCCAGATGACTGGGATCTCGTCGACGAAAACAGCACTTACGAGGTGAAGCGCGCTCCAGAAGCGATACCTGAACCCCAAGGCGCCACGCAGTCGCAAAAGACGAAGACGCAAATCGAAGAAGAACGTCGACGCGCGGATCTACTCTCCGAAGCATCGCGCGCGCTCGATGGGTATTCTCAGCAAACGCAGCGAAGCATTCAAAACGTCGATGAAACGATTATCAATTACGACGCCATCGAGCAACTTGTCGGCGCCATCATCCGAACCGAGCTGCAAGATGGACCAGCAGCACTCGTACCGCCTCCAATCGCGGGTACGAAACCCAAGGAGGTTGGTCTCGGAGCGATTCTCGTCTTTATGCCCGGTCAGTTCGAGATTTTGAGGCTCATTCGCAAGCTCGAGCAGTCACATCTTTTGGACGTCGAGGACGTCGGTGAGTTGCGTATATTGCCTCTCTACGGTTCGCTCTCAAGCAAGGACCAACGTAGGATATTCGAGCGCCCGCCTGAGGGCGTGCGAAAGATTGTCGTGGCGACGAACATTGCGGAAACCTCTGTCACCATTGACGACGTGCGATACGTCATCGACACCGGTCGGGCCAAAGAGATGCAGTACGACAGCCTGAGAGGACTTTCCGTCCTCGCCGACACGTGGGTATCTCAAGCCGCGGCGAAACAGCGTCGGGGACGTTCCGGGCGTACCGCTCCGGGTGCACGATTCGCCATGTTTTCTCGCGCGCAGTTTGCAAACATGTCTCCCCAGCAACCGCCTGAGATGCTGCGAACGCCGCTGCAGCAGCTGTGCTTATCCATCAAGGCGATGAGCGACGAGCCCGTCGCGCAAACACTCGGTGCGGCGCTCACACCGCCGGACAACAGCGCCGTTATGGCTGCGCTGGAGGAGTTGAAGGCGCTTCGAGCTTTCGATGCGGATGAAAAGCTCACGCCGCTCGGTCAGCACTTGGCGCAAATGCCCGTCGATGCGCGAATAGGCAAAATGTTGCTCTTCGGTGCCGTGCTCGGTTGTCTCGATCCTATTCTCACCATTGCCGGCGCCATGAGCGGACGACCGCTGTTCTACTCTCCGAAGGATAACCGAGACGCCGCCGATCGCGCCAAGCGTAGTCTGTCCTCCACTAAGAGCGACCATCTTACCATGGTGGCTGCGTACAACGGCTGGGTTAAGGCGCGCTCCCAGGGCAAGCCTTTCGAACGACGCTTTTGCGACGAATACTTTTTGAGCCAACAAGCGCTCGAAGCCGTACGCGCGAGTCGCCAAGACTACGCCTCAATTTTGGCTGATTTGGGTTTTGTTCGTCGCGAATATCTCAACAATATGCGTCGCAGCGGTAAAGGCGGCACCGAGGCGGACTCAAATGCAGAAATCGCGCGCGTCATCAAGGCGGCGCTCGTCGCCGGATTCTACCCGCACGTCGTGCGAGTCAAGCACCCAGAGACAAAGTACACGCAAACCACATCCGGTGCTGTGGCAAAGATTGCAAACAGTCGAGAGCTCAAGTATTACTCGAAAGATCTCGGACGCGTGTTTCTGCACCCAGCCTCTGTCAACTTTCACTGCGGCAAGTACGAGAGTCGATGGATCGTGTACAGCGAGCGCGTCGAGACTGCCAAGGTGTACATTCGAGACAACACCATGGTTGGTGCGTACGCGCTTCTTCTCTTCGGCGGCGAGATCACTGTGCTGCACGACAAGGGTGTCGTACGCGTCGACGACTGGGCCACCTTTCAAGCGCCGGCTCGCATTGGCGTGCTCGTAAAGGAGCTTCGAGCTCGGGTCGACAAGTTACTTTTGGATCGCATCAATCACCCGAGCGCAACGTTAGCGTCGACGCCAATCGTCCGCGCGCTCTTAGAGTTGCTCGCCAGCGAGGGTCACTGATTGACACACTAACTAACACTTTTCTCTGTGAGACATTAACAATTCTACCGGTACATTTTTTCTTTTGCGACCGATCGGTCGCAAAATAATCCTAGCGCGTATGTAATTAGAAATAGACGCACTGTATGGTGTCGTGCGGAAAGTATCATCATTCTTCGCTAAGCCGCCGCAAACGGCGCGGGCGCCTCCTTGACGCCCGCCGCACCTTGCTGCACTTGCGGCGGCTTTTGGTCTTGCTCTTCGCGTTGCTGCGCCGCGTTCATCGCGTCGACGAGCTGAGATGGAACACCCCCGGCGCCTCCGGCTCCACCACCCACCATGAACGCCATGGGGTTGTTTGGGTCCATAAATTGCCCCGGGTTGAACCCTGGCGGCATAAATTGCTGCGGCGGCATCATCATCGGATTCAATCCCGGCATGAAACCCGGACCAAACATGGATGGAAATGCGGCAAGATTTTGCATCATCATATTCATCATCTGGTTCATCTGCGCTTGCTGCGCCTCAGGCGTTGGCGACCCGTGCTGCTGATCTCTCTGCGCCGTCGTCGTCGTCTGTTGTTGCCCCTGCTGCCCTTGTTGCTGCTGCTGCGCTTGAGCTCCCGGCATTTGCCCAGACATGATGGCGGCGAGCAGCTGCGGATTGAACATCGGCGGCATGCCAAACTGCGGCGGCATGCCCGCAAACGGACCGAGCCCACCCATCGATGCGCCTCCCTGCTGCGCGTGCTCTCCACCATCAGCACTTCTGCTAAACTGCGCCGTGACGCGCTGCTGCTGCTGCTTGGACACTTGCTGCGTGAAATCGATAAAGTGCGCGATGTACACGTGCAACGCGTTATTGTTAAATGGCCTCCTCGCACTCGCGAGTCCCGCCGGCGGCATCGCGTACCCCATCTCTCTCGCACCAACACCACCGACGTATCCTGTCGGAGGCATAGGCATCGGTACCGCCGCCGCGCTCGCGTTCGTCCCCCCGCCGCGCCCGCTCGCCGCGTTTTCCTTGCCTCCGCGTTTGCTCGCCGCCTTGGCTCTCTTCTTCTTCGGCCCAATCTCCGCCCCGGCACCCTCTCGATCCACATCCGCCGCCAACGTCGCCAAATCAAACAACGCCTCCGCCACCTCGCGTTCGTTCGCCGTCGACTTTTTCCCGCGGCTCGTCGTCGTTTTCCCTCGGTTCGTCTTCCCACTCGCCTTCGTCGTCGGCTCCTACGCGGTCGCGACGCGAACACAAAGTGACGCCACCATAAAGTCAGTCGGTATTCACGGGGCGTACCCACTGTATGATTTCACGGTTTACGAACCGATAAATCACCATCCATGTCGACCACATTGGATTTAAATTTACACTTGATTTTCCCACGCATCACACAGGGCGCGCGTGAAAAAGAAAAAATCTCAATGCGCAAAAAAAATCTCCCTCGATCGACGAATGACGATCGATCGATCGATCCATCTATCGATGACGTCGATGACGACGATATCTGACGCGGCGCGAAGCGAAGCGAAAGCACCGCCGAGGACGACTAAACGCGCCGATTGAACCGACGGCTCGTGCGTTCGGGTGCGCCCGTCGACGCGCGGGAAAAAAAACGAAGAACCGCACTCGTAGTCGTCGTGAAAACGTACCTTTGTCGATGCGATGGATGCGCGCTTGCCCGTGGACGCGCGCGCCGAAGGACCGGCGTCCTTGTCTTCGCGCGTCGGCTCGTCGGCGTCGCGTTCAGTCGAACCCTTGGTCATCGCCGGTCGTCGTTTCGTCGCTGTGTGCGTCAAGGAAGAAATACCGCCGTCGTCAGTTTCGTGTACTCTAGTTTTCGCGCGCGCGCGCGCATCGCTTTGCGTCCGTGAAACTGTTTCGTTTCGTTTCGTTCGTCCGACGAAAGCGCTTTTTCGCCGCGCGGCTCGGGCGCGACCGGTTTCGAAAAAGTCGGACGACGGACGCAGTGGCGACGCGAAACCGACCGATCGACCCGGGTGCGATTGCGATCGTAACCTTCCAATCAATCTCCGCGCGCGATGGGTGCTCTCGTCGTCTCCCCGTCGACCGACGCGAATCGAAACGATCCAAATTCCAACTTCGCGAAGGATGATGAGGATGACATGATGACTCGACTCGGTTCTGGTTCGGCTGATGAAACAGTCCAACCATCCATCCGCGCGCACCCGGAAACCCATCGACGCGCGAACGACGGCGCGTACCGCGCGCGCTGATTGGAAAAAAATCACGCGACGCGAATCGAAAGAAAAAAACGCGACTCGTCGCGACCACGTACCAGTCCTCGCGCGTCTCGGCACGTTCACCACACCCTCGGCGTCGTCCGCATCGGCATCGACATCCTCCTCCCGCGGTTCATCCTTGACGACGGCGTCGCCGCCGCCGCCGTTCTCACCGCCGTTCTCACCGCCGGTATCTTTACCGTCTTCGCTCGATCGCGCGATTGATTTTCTCTGTTCGTTCGTTCGCGCGTCACGTTCGGACGCGCACGTCGAAACCAACCGAAACGCGACGCGGACGCGGATGGAATGGAAAATTCAACGCGAGATCGATCGCGCGTCTTTCGCGTCGTTCATCCATCCATCCATCCATCCATCCATCCATCCGTCGTCGCGTTTCGGCGGTTCGTCCGTGCGGCCGATCGCGTTTCGTCTCGTCAGTCCCCGTCCCTTAAAACTCGTCGTCGTCCTCGTCGCTAAAACCTCGCGTCATCGCCGTCGTCGTCGCCGCCGTCGCCGTCGCCGTCACCGCGTCCAGAACGAACGCGGTCGCCCGCCGCGCCGCGCCGCGCAATTCGCGACAATCGACGCCCGTCGTCCAACGCGAGTGTACGAAACGCGAGCGTACGAAACAACCATACAGAAAAAAATCAACGAACACGACG
>Ga0255762_10003974_pt1 | contig 11495 bp, 10 predicted proteins | sample 101ome_16_FD_179962 | JGI IMG/M metagenome (GOLD analysis project Ga0255762, IMG submission 179962) | Coastal salt marsh microbial communities from the Groves Creek Marsh, Skidaway Island, Georgia - 101401AT metaG (version 2) | ecosystem: Environmental > Aquatic > Marine > Intertidal zone >... | reverse complement strand
TTTCCGATACCACTTGTTACGATTGCATTATTGATGACCCCAATGGACACCATCAAGATCGCGGTAAGGATTCCGCTTCTCATTCCGAGCAAACAAGCTTCGAAGATCCGTTTAAGTGTCATTACGTTGGACTGCATGTCAGTCGCGCCGGACAATCTCCCAATCAACCACGCTACCCAGGATATGCAGATCAGAACTCCGATCGAGGCCGATGCTGCAAATGACGGGGTTACACCACTCATCAATAGGTAAATCATAGAAATTAGTGGGACCAAGAAAGTCATCGCTCCCGCGATAATCTTCTGACGATTTACTGTCATATCGATACCCTCACCCACACGATGCTTCACTGCCTCGATACGAACGACGAAAGCCACAGATAAGAAATACAAGAAAGCTGGGATTATCGAGACAGCGACAATCGTGGCGTAGGGTATAGAGGTATAGCTCGCCATCACAAACGCGCCAGCACCCATAATTGGTGGCATCAACTGACCCCCAGTAGAAGCAGCCGCCTCGATACCGGCAGCAAACCGGCCTCTGAACCCTGTCGACTTCATGAGGGGTATCGTGATAACTCCAGTAGAAGCAGTGTTCGCGACAGCTGAACCGCTAATCGTTCCCGTGAGAGCAGACGAGAGCACAGCAACGAACGCAGCACCACCTTGAATTCGGCCCGCGACGATTTTAGATGCCTCAATCACGAAATCACTCGCGCCAGACACGACCAAGAAGCCACCAAAAATCATGAACAAGGTGATGTTGGCAGACGAGATTGTGGCAAGTATCCCAAACAAACCTTCGTCGTTAAACACGGTCCTGAACAAAACATCGTCCATTGGCAGGCTGGCCGCACGAAACACACCAGGAAGATGTTCGCCCAAGAATAAAATGTAAGAGATGGATAGCACGATCAGGATCGGAATCACCCACCCTGAGACACGCCTTGAGAAATCAAATGCCGCCGCGATGAGAATCAAGCCTGCAATCCAATCTATCGAATTAAACTGCCACGCGAGTCCGGTAACCGCGAGGGTATCGTCGTAGATTCGGGACTCGCTGGCTATCATCCATGACGCTGACGCAGCGACTAGTATGCCGATCAGCAGATCCAGAGCCACTGACTGCTTACCAAAAATCCTAGCCGGAAAAATGACACTACAAAGTATTGCGAAGCCACCGAAATGAATCGCGTTCTGCCAGAGCGCAGCTTCGTTTATCAGGAGGTTAGTCGCGATATGCCACAATGCGAACCCGACCGTACAAACAACGAAGAATTTTTGAGCGTTCGTCTTCGACCCAAACGGAGTGTCGAGAGACAGCCACTGGTCCCTGTTTGCCAAGGAGTCTTCTTCTAGTTCTCTAGGGATGGCCATGTAACACCAACAGTTAAGGGGCCCAGCGGGGCCCCTTACCAAGTTATCTCATCCGTAATTATTTAGCGATAAGATGTGAGGGGATGTTGAGGCCCACTTCTTTGTAGTATTTCGCCGCACCGGGGTGAAGTGGTACAGGAAGTCCTGCCATCGCCTTCTCTACAGCCATTACCTTAGTCGCCGGGTGGATAGCCTGCAGGAACGGCAAGTTCTCGTACATCGTCTTGGTCAACAGATAGACGTGGTTCTCGTCCACATTTGCGTTTACGGCCAAGAAGTTAGGCTGAGCCACGGTCTGAATGTCCGCGGTTTGACCTGGGTACGTGCCAGCCTTGATAGTGTATGGGGTCCAAAGCAGACGCCCGCCATCCATCTTTTTAGCCTCGTCGGGTGTGATGTTCAGAATGGTAAACTTGCCCTCGTTTCCTGCCATCAGCTTGGTGATCGCACTTGTTGGTGGTCCAGACGGGATTCCCGCGGCTACGATCTGCCCATTGGCTAGTGCGTCAGCTGTCGGGCCATATCCGCCGTACACCAGGTTAAAGTCTTTCTCGATGTCGACACCTAGGCCAGACATCAGGACCTTATTTGAACCCAAGGTTCCTGAATTTTTCGCACCCATGCCGGCGCCCTTACCCTTTAATGAGAGAAGGTCTGAGGCGTTTCCTGTCTTCGCGGCGCTCTTGGCGACCACGAACTGCTCCACGTTCTGCCAAAGCATTGTCACGGAGCGTAAGTTCTTCTGTGGCGCTGAAACAGGCCCTGTCCCAGTCGCTGCGTATGACCCGAACAAACCCTGAAGAATTGCGAAATCGGCGGTGCCGGCGCCCATCGCTTGTACGTTAGCACCAGATCCAGCCGAGTTGACCGCGGTGAGGCTAAACTTTTGCTTAGGCAACAGTTTTACCTTCGACAAAGTTGCGATGGCGGTTCCTACCGGATGGTATGTACCGCCCGTAGATGCGGTATTTAAGACATAGTCTTTCGCGTTGGCAGAAGCTACGCCTGACATTGTTAGTGAGCCGGCCATGACGGCAGCGCTTAGGGTGAGTAATGAACGACGTTTCATTATATTTCTCCGTTTTATTTATTAATTTATTAACAGCCCTTGTCGATCGATAGACGCCGACGCATCTAATGATCTCTTACCTGTGAGCGGGCACGCGGTGATCCATCACTCGGCTGGCTTAATATAGCCACACCGTTATTCCAATTTCTAGGCTTCAGTCGTTATACGTTTACGGACTTCATCGCCCCGCCGTCGACTCGGGCCTGTATTCCCGTTACGTAGCTTGCCCTTTCGCTCGCCAAAAAGACAACCATTGATGCAAACTCCTCTGGCGTTCCGTAACGGCCCATCGGTATCCCCGCCCAAGACCGTGCACGTATCTCTTCGACATCGACGCTCTCCGCTTTCGCTCCACCAGCGTCAATCGCCTTCGTGCGTGGTGTGTCTATTCTACCAGGAAGAACCATGTTACAGGTCACACCGAACGGTGCCACCTGCTCCGACAGGGTTTTAATGTATCCAGCTAACGCAGACCTCAGGGTGTTCGATACCGCGAGCTTGGGGATCGGGACGACAATTCCAGACGACCCAATCACGAGGATGCGACCGAATCCAGCGTCTTTCATGCGTAAAACAGCTGTGTCGATGATCTCAATCAATCCAAGCACCATAGCGTCAAACTCTTTGGTCCACACATCAGACGCGATCCCCGGAGCCATACCTGGAGCTGGCCCGCCTGAGTTTGCCACCAATATATCGACTCGGGGCAAACCTTCGATCAACTGACACAGTGATTGCCGAGAACTCGTGTCAAATAAATCACAGACGGCTGTGTCTGCAGATCCGCCATCGGCGATGATTCGCTGTTTCACATCATTCAAAACATCTTCGCGACGCGCCACAAGAATGACATGCGCACCTTCTTTCGCGAGCTGTAACGCTGTTGCTTCACCTAATCCTTGAGAGGCACCCATGACGACTGCCGTCCGCCCTTTTAACCCTAAATCCACATGTAATCCTTATTGTTGGTATGTATCTAATATGTACTCAGCGAACGCAAAACTTGCCGTAAAAGCTGGACTGATCGCATTCAAAATATGAATGATGCGCTCATCCGGAACGACGACAAAATCGTTGACCAAGTGTTGTGTCTTCGCATCAAATATCTGCGAACGAATACCGACTTTTGCAAGGCTACGCGCCAGGTTCTTTGGCTCCACACCTGTGACAATCTTCGATAACTCATCACAAACCCCTTCAAGACGCATCAATTTCATTTCGCGCATCGAGAGGGTTCGAAGACCATTGGTATTCTTCAAGAACTTCCAAATCAGTGAGGCACTTAACGACAGACCGTCGCGCAAGGTGACGCCTTGGAGGCCTTGGTAATTTTCGCGACCAATCACAGGCGTCGAACTCGGCCCAAAGTAGACATCGCCCGCTTGATTATGTGCTGTGTGCACACCCAGAAACGGTAGATTCAAATCGGGAACCGGGTAGACCAGACGCTGCATCACGAATTCGGGATCTGTATGTTTCCAATATTTGCCTTTGAACGGCTGGAAGCTATATTGCGTTTTCAAACCGGCTCGCGCTGCAACCTGATCTGCAAAGAGACCCGCCGCATTGATGACGGCACCCGCCTCAAACGTGCCCATCGACGTTTGCACTGTTCCACGGCGAGAGCCAATCGCCAATGCTGGAGTGCTGTAATGAATCACCCCACCGCTTCCGACTACATCTTTACGAACACGTTCAGCGACCTCTTTCGGATTCACGACCGATGTGATCGGGACATAGAGTGCTTGATCAAATTGAGCATTCACTCGTGGCTCGAGCTCCATCGCTTCTTGCCCGGTGACTTTATGAATTTCCACCCCATTAGCTACACCACGTTCCAACAACACATCCATCGAACCTAAGGACGATTCGGTTGGTGGAACAAGAAGCTTCCCACAACGGTCAATCCACAACTGATGGTCATCGACATAATCGAGCATTTTCTGAGAGCCGGATACGCACAGCCTGGCCCGCAAGCTCCCTTCGGCATAGTAGATACCTGAGTGAACGACTCCTGAATTCCGCCCTGTTCCATGCGCAACTGAGTTAGCCTCCTTCTCAAGAACAACCACTTTCGACTTCGGATGCCTTCGCAACCATTCCCGGGCGAGGGTCAATCCAATGATGCCTCCACCGATAATGAGGAAGTCGCAGGTCTTCATATCAAATTCATCCAATTCATTTTTTCAGCAAACCATAAAACCAGGGGGACTGAGATGATGGCGAGTACCGTCTGGATAGCAACGATTCCAGCCATCAGCGGCGCATCTCCACCCAACTGTCGGGCTAATATGAAGCTTGATGGAGCCGTCGAAACACACATTAATAAAAGTCCGACTAATAACCATTCAGAACTCAGCTCGAACCACAATCCCAGGCCGATAAACAACAACGGCTTCAAAACTAATTGAATAACAACCGCAAGTAACGCCAATCCAATCCCGCTACGAAGTGCATTCCATTGCAAACCAGCACCCAGACACAGCACGCCCATCGGTAAGGCGGCCTGACCCACCAGATCGAGGCCTGTCACTGGGAATACATAGGGGACACCAATAGCTCTGCCTAATCCACCCAAAACACAAGCCATGATGAGTGGATTCCTCAGAATTTCCCGGGTAACACGCTTCGATAATGTGCCGGGGTATCCGGCCGTCATGACAACAACACAACTAATATTTAAAACGACAATAAAAATCGCTGCGGCAATTCCCAAGTGAGGTAGAAGATTTGAGTCAAGGCCTACGATCAAGGCCATTGAAATAAACGTATTGAATCGGACTGATCCTTGATACAGCGAAGTAAAACTCGGATAGCTAGTGCCAAGTAACCTAAGTTTCCAAGCGATCACCAAAATAATTGAAATCAGTCCAAGCGTTCCGTACATCGAACCAACTAAAGCAGTCCAAGGAATCTCCAGTTTTGGCGCCTTAATGATCACGGCAGCCAACAGACTGGGCATCAACACCCAGTAAGAAACTCTCTCGAATCCACGCCAAACAACCTCTTCGATACCCACAAATCGCTTCAGACCAAAGCCGAGTGCGAGAATCCATGCAATTGGTAAGACGGCGTCCGCAATTAATCCAATCATTTAGTGCGCAACCTCTTTACGCGCTGATTGATGCATTCGGTAGGTAAAAAGACCAATCAACGCAATCAGAAGAACCGCACCTCCTATGAAATCATTCCGCCGAGGAACCTCGTCAACCAATAACCAGACAATTAAGGGGCCGATGAGTGTTTCTAGTAGCAGGTAAAGCCCGACCTCAGGCGCAGGTAAATATTTTGGAGCGATCGTAATCAGCATGAAAGATACTGAACAAACGACGCATGCGTTGATAGCCAGTAACCATACCGATTCGGTCGGAACCATAACTGACTCGACAACGAACCAGATAACACAAGCCGCCATAAGATTCGCCGACCCGTAGAGGGGCCAAATGTGATCTCGCGGATAGTGACGAGTCAAACTCAAGCCTAGCCCGGTCAGTCCGGGAACAAGTAAACAAGCCAGGTAACCCTCGATCGGCGTATCAACCGGGATAGACGAGCCTGATATCGAGGCACCCACGATACCCAAAAAAATTGCGACCCAAAGGGCTAGATCCGTGGCCTCACCGAACAAAACACGGCTCGCGAAAGCTGAAGCGAGGGGCGTCAATGCAACAAACACAAGCATCGTCGGAGCCCCTAGCAACGTGACACCAAAAACAAAAGACATTGACGAAACACCGAACGATGAGATGATTGCGACCGATATCTTGTTGTGGTGCGTCAACTGATAAAAAAATTCCGCCGGAGAGCGAATCAATGCCGCAACCCAAACAGCCAGGCAGATCCCCATCCCTCGCCAGAAAGAGATAACGTATGGGTCGCCGTCGATCAAACGTAGAAGACCCGAGTCTGGCGACAATACCAGCACCCCAATGATCATCAACAGCGTTCCGTAGGCGTATGTTGAGAGTGTTTTCATGGAATTAAAATCAATCCTGCCGCTGCAGTGAGCGCTGCCGCCGTAAATCGGGACAGCCATTTCGAGCTCTCACCGTCTTCCAGTCGTGTTTGCAACCATCGACCACCAAAAGCGTACAGTCCGATCGCCGCAATCTCGATCAATAGAAATGTACCACCCATGATTGCGACTTGTGGGACTACAGGTTCGATTGGATCGATAAACTGTGGGAAAAAAGCGTAAAAAATCAGAATCAGTTTCGGATTTGTGAATGCAACCAGTGCTTCTGAGCGCGCCATCAACCACAAGGTCTTTTTGGCCTCTATTTGAGAGTTCGGCCTCACAACCGCATGTAATGATTGCCATGCCATCCAAAGAAGATAGGCTGCACCAATTATTCTAAGCCACTGAAACGCATTTGCGCTCAATGCCAAGAGCGCTTCAAGACCAAGCGCTAATAAAATCAGCATAACAACCATTGCAGGAAGTCGAGCTAAACCCGCAAGTGTTGCATGACGTGCTGTTGTTCGTGTGCCGTGTACAAGTGCTAGCAAATTATTCGGTCCGGGAAAGAAATTCATCCCGATGCACGCGGGTAGAAAAATCCACCATTGAGCCGCATTCATACCTTACCTCTACACATCAGACGCGGGAGTGTACATCGGATGATTCAACGACGTTGGCAATTGTTTTTCTTTTTCTTGCTTTTCATGCAAGGGAGTTTTGAGTCGCATGCTCAGTCCGATGCGATCAGCCTCGAAGACGCACTCAAAACTCGCGGTTCTGTCATCATGTTCCGACATGCACTAGCTCCAGGATTTGGTGATCCTTCCAACTTCCGGGTCGATGACTGCAGCACACAGCGTAACCTCGATGCGCGAGGTCGAGAACAGTCCAAGACGATCGGCCTACAATTCAAGAAACTCGGATTTAGTTCTGATGTTGTCTACTCAAGCCCATGGTGTCGCTGTCTTGAGACTGCCCGACTGATGGACATTGGACCGGTCAATTCTTTCGATGGACTGGGTTCTTTTTTTGAAGGCCATGTCGACCGCAGCCAAACGTTAAGACGACTGAACTCACAACTAGAAGCGATAGCTAAAGCCCAAGACAAACCCGTGGTCATGGTGACTCATCAAGTCGTCATTAGCGCCGTTACCCGAATGGGTACTTCCTCAGGTGAAGCAATCTTGTATGATCCAACGAGCAATCAATCTCGACGGATAAAACTAAGTACGAATGACTGACCAGATTCATACAGATACTCTAATCGTTGGGGCCGGCAGTGCTGGCTGCGTTTTAGCCAATCGGTTGTCAAAAAATCCTGACCATCAAGTCGTTCTCGTTGAAGCAGGCGGGAAAGACTCATGGCACTGGATCCACATCCCTGTGGGCTATTTGTACACCATGGGTAATCCAAAAACAGATTGGTGCTACAAAACAACACCGCAAACAGGACTCAACGGACGCAGCCTCGCCTATCCACGCGGTCGCGTTCTCGGTGGCTGTTCGAGCATCAATGGCATGATTTACATGCGCGGGCAAAATGCTGACTATGAGTCCTGGGGTGAGGGTTGGTCTTGGGATGATGTACTCCCCTATTACAAGCGTTCTGAAAATTATCATCGTGGCAGCGACGCCTATCATTCCGATGAAGGCGAGTTATTAGTCCAAGAACAGCGTCTTAAGTGGGACATTCTCGAGACATTCAAGAAGGTCTGTGAAGATTCTGGATTCACCGATCGACCTGATTTTAACCAGGGTGACAATAGTGGTGTCGGATACTTTGAAGTGAACCAGAAAAACGGGGTTCGTTTCTCATCCTCTCGCGCGTTCCTACACCCTGTTATGCATCGCTCCAACCTCACGGTAATGACCAAGACACTCAGTGAGCAACTCATCTTTGACGGTGAACGCTGTGTTGGCATGGATGGTACGCACCGTGGCAAACCCGTCTCAATACGCGCCGGTCGAGTGATCCTGGCCGCCGGTGCAATCGGGTCACCAGCCCTCCTTGAACGCTCAGGTATCGGTTCTGAGGAGGTCTTGAAACCCCTCGGTATCGATGTCAAAACAAGGCTTCCGGGCGTCGGAGAAAATCTCCAAGATCACCTCCAAGTCAGGCTGCAATATAGACTCGAGCGCGGGGATACCCTGAACCAACGCGCGAACTCTTGGATTGGTCGAATTAAGATGGGATTGCAGTACGCCTATAACCAGTCTGGTCCACTATCGATGGCGCCGAGCCAGCTGGGCGCGTTCTTTAAGTCGAGCGACGACGTTGATCGTGCCGACCTCGAGTTTCACATCCAGCCGATGAGCGCAGATAAATTAGGTACCGAGCTACACCCGTTCCCTGGCATGACAGCAAGCGTCTGCCAATTACGCCCCAATAGCCGCGGGACAAGCCACATCAGCGGGACCAAGGCAAGCAATGCCCCGATCATTGACCCTCGCTACTTCGCCGACGCGTACGACCGTGAGGTGGTTTGTAAAGCCATCGAGAAAACTCGCGCTTTGATGGATCATCCGTTACTGAAAGAGTTCGCGCCAAGCGAGCATAAGCCAGGACGAACACAGCAGACACCCGAGGACCTTATTCAAGCAGCTGGCGATGTTGCAACCACGATATTCCACCCCGTTGGTACAGCAAAAATGGGACCTGACTCTGATCCGATGGCCGTAGTCTCGGACAAACTCGAGGTTCACGGAGTCAGTGGTCTCTATGTGGCCGACGCATCAATTATGCCGACGATCACTAGCGGCAACACTCATGCGCCAGCGGTGATGATCGCAGAAAGACTATCGGAGTGGCTTAACTAGGTAGTAACACTTACAACCCTAGAGCTGTCAGTCTCTGGTCAAGTCTTGGGAACACCCGTCGTGCGTTTCCTTCAAACAGTTTGTAGCGATCGTCTTCACTCAGATCCAGCTGATCGACATATTTCTTCGTATCATCAAAATACTGGCCAGTGTTCGGATCGATGCCTTTGACCGCCCCCAACATCTCTGAACCGAACAGAACGTTATCGGTTCCGATCACTGACAACAAAAGCTCAACCCCTGGCTTATGATAGACGCAGGTATCAAAGAAAACATTTTTCATGATGTATTCAGACGGCTCCGGCTTGCCGAGCATCTGAGCGAGCCCCCGATACCGACCCCAGTGATATGGGATAGCTCCACCGCCGTGCGGTATGATGAAACGCAAGCTTGGGAACGTTGCAAACAAATCGCCCTGTATAAGCTGCATAAACGCAGATGTGTCTGCATTAATATAGTGAGCCCCTGTCGTATGATGACACTCGTTGCATGATCCCGAAACGTGGATCATCGCAGGGACATCAAGCTCCGCCATTACCTCATACAGCGGATACCAATAAGGATCTGTCAAAGGCTTACCAGTCCAGTGACCACCAGATGGATCAGGATTTAAGTTGAATCCCACGAAACCCATATCAACGCATCGACGTAACTCATCGATCGCTGGCTGGAGCGTCTGATTATCCTGTTGAGGTAACTGACACCCGGGTGCAAAGTTCTCTGGAAAAAGCTCACAGACCCGATGTATGAGATCGTTCGACTCTTTCGCCCACGCAATTGATGTCTGGAGATCACCTTGGTGTTGACCCATAGCCGAGGCCTTCGGTGAGAATATGGTTAAGTCACCACCTCGCTCTTTTATCAGTTTCAGCTGATTATTGACGATCGAATCAATAATCTCATCGTCCGACACTGAAGCCATCTTCACGATGGACGTGTCCTTACCTTCTGAAAATAGCCGAAGTTGCTCGTCTCGATACGCCTGTAGCTTCGGCGAGGCCGTTGTGTAGTGTCCGTGGCAATCAATAATCATGGTCAGTCCCCCGCTGAGTTAATCTCTTGTCGTTTTCTCTTCGTCATAGGTCACGTATTGAAGGCCCATATCGTGGAGCCGCTGCCTCATATTATTCATATCAAGCCCCAGCGTTCCGTCTCGATACTTCGAACGAATACCAGCCTCTTTTTCCTCTCGAGCTTCGGATTTCTGAGCTACAGACTCCAGCTCATGCCTCCTGACGACCACGACGCCATCATCGTCACCAATAATCAAGTCACTCGGGTTAATCACCTGCCCACCACACACCACGGGGACATTAACATCGCCAAGGGTTTCCTTGACCGTACCCTGTGCCGAAATACATCGGCTGAACACGGGTAGGTTCATCTGTTTCAAATCTGCCAGGTCTCGGACACCTGAATCAATCACCAGACCGGCAATACCGCGGGCCTGCATGAGGGTCGCAAGGAGGTCCCCAAAATAGCCACAGTCGGACCGAGAGTTAACCGCAACGACCATTACATCACCGGGCTGACATTGTTCCATTGCGACGTGAATCATGACATTGTCCCCAGGAGTCGCGAACACGGTAACCGCGCGGCCAACCAGCTTCAGTCCGTCCTGAATTGGCCGGATCTCTGGGCTCAGCAAACCAACACGGCCTTGAGCCTCATGGACTGTTGCAACGCTAAGGTTTTTATATCTCTCGATCGTTTCGGTCGGGATGATTGGTATCCCGGTGACTACTTTTGGCATATCTCAGCCTCCACTTGTTTTTCTGATTGCGCCGTTAAAATCTGTTGATGTAGACCATCGATCATGGTTTGAGTTATCTCTCTTCCGATAACCACTAGCACGCTAGCCCGTGGCCAGTTCGAGTCGTCATAATCAAAGGTCACTTTCTTACGGACACCCTGTACGACAATGTGTCTGTCGGAATTATTGATGCGGACAGAGCCCTTCAGTCGAAGCAAATCCAGTTCGGATGACTCTATCCACGCATCCAATAGATCGGAAAACAGGGATTCGTCAACCGAACCATCCCACCGGATCGTATGTGTCGTAAAACCATGGGTTTCGTGGGCATGATTATTTGTCGAAAGATAATCGCCAGTGCCCCGTATCTGGTAAGCCACTGATCCAAAAAAAATGTCTACCGAAATCGGTTGGTCATCCCGCAGGGATACCACATGGATGTCGGCGACCGGGTTCAATGAGCCGACTTCCATCACCAAAGTTTCAACAGCTTTATCAGGAAGGTTGTATTTATTGACC
>Ga0255762_10003969_pt1 | contig 11498 bp, 8 predicted proteins | sample 101ome_16_FD_179962 | JGI IMG/M metagenome (GOLD analysis project Ga0255762, IMG submission 179962) | Coastal salt marsh microbial communities from the Groves Creek Marsh, Skidaway Island, Georgia - 101401AT metaG (version 2) | ecosystem: Environmental > Aquatic > Marine > Intertidal zone > Salt... | reverse complement strand
ATTTAGGTAACTGGCGAGTGTCCGGTTTTGTTACGGCAATAACCAAAAACAGCATTTTTTGGCCAAAAGAAATAATTAGAAATCTCCGTACAAGCCGTAATGTCCGTACATATTGTCCGTTACCCTAGGACTGTAAGAGTGCGCTATCTCCTGCTTGGTTGGAGGTATCTCGCTCTTGCAGCCTGCTGTTCATATGGGCAGTGGGTAAACCAAGAAATGAAAGAGAAAACAATGACTATTGCTCGTAAGAGTATTGCCGTTGTAGCAGCCTCTGCACTTGCACTCGTGGGACTTTCCGCACCGGCTCAAGCAGCTGGACTTGCGGACAAGTCCAAAGTGTCGCTTGAGCCAACGACTGGTGAGAGCTTCCGCGTGCTAGCTGGTGCAGGTCAGCAGATTTCGTTGACTTCGAATGAGGCAGTCCCAGTAGTTGGAGGAGACGCAAGTTTCCTTGTTACTGGCGCTGATGTTTTTGTTGTTGCGAACAGCTCCACTGGAGTTACTGATGCTGATGCTGCTGCCGCCCCCACCACCTGGGAGCGTAGTGACGGAACCGTAACTGTGACAATCGCCGCACACGGATTGGCTGTCGGCGCGGTTGTCTACATTAAGGCAGACGATCTAGTAGATGGTGGTGCCAGCAGCGATGACGTTGCGGCCGGCTACTACCGAGTGACCGCTGTGCCTGGCGTGAACCAGTTCTCCTTTGAGGATGGCTTGCCAGACGTAGCTGATGCGGATGGTGACATCACAGGTGGAACCGTTGCTGCAGATGTTCAGGTGCAGAGCTACACCCAGGATGCGGATGGAAACATCGTTATTGACACTGGTGTTGCAAACGCCGGAGCAGACGAGGTTCTCGTTCTGTCTGTCAACGATTCTGCAACTACAACTGCCACTGTCGTGGCATGGGTGGACGACAACAACGATGGAGACATCGACGCTACTGAGCACACCTCCCCGACTGAGACGGTCTACTTCCACGGTGTAGCAGACCTGACTCCATCTGTCACCTGGACTGCGGCTTTCGCCGTAGCCAACCCTAGCGTTGACGTCACTTTCGCCGAAGACATCAACTGGGACCAGGTCGCGGCTTCTGAAGTTACGGGAACCTTCTCTAACTTTGGTGCTCAGGCTCTAGATGCCGATGTGAACCACACTGAGGATGCGGGTGTTCTCACAATCGCCGACACCTCAAATAATGCACTCGACGCAGGTTACCTGAGCGTTCTCCTAGAGAACGCTGACGGAGATGACATCGGAACTTTCCGAGTCAACATTGTTGACCAGGACGTTCAGCAGCTGGTCGCTTCTGTCACCGAAAGTAGTGACCTGGCATTCACACAGGCAACTGACGCTGACGCTGACGACAACCTGCAGGATGACAACGGCTCTCAGGCCGCTGGAACTGTTCGCCAGGACAAGGACGTTACCGTAACTGTAACCGTTACCGACTCTGACGGGGATGCTGTAGCTGGAGTCAACGTTACCGTTGACACCAAGGCAGATTCCGTTGTTGGGGCAAAAGACGAGTACAAGGTTGGCTCCGAGCTAGTTGACGCTAACGGTGACATCGACGCCTTTGTGCTAACAACTGATGCGAATGGTCAGATCACTATCCCCGTTACTTCTGAGGCAGCTGGTGCCGATGGTGACGTGATTGTTCTTACCTATGTCGCAGAAGGAGTTGACGAAGGTTACTGGGAAGACCAGGACGCTGATGGCGTCGAGGATGCTGGAGAGTATGCTCTGGCTGAAATCTGGCTAACCTGGAAGACTGCCGTTTACACAACTACGATTGTTAATTCAATCCAGGCTGATGCTGCCACCGCAGGTTTGGGTGCTAACGCAACCACTGCTGCTGAGGTATCGTCACTCTCCATCCAGACCTGGACTGTAGACCAGTGGAACGTTCCCTCATCTGACACCTACCGAATCAAGAACTCGATGTCTCAGGATGGCGAGACCAAGGTTCAGTATGTGACTGTTAACTCATCTGGTTTTGCAACAGTTACCGTTGCAGATAACGCAGATGCAGATGGCGGCGACGTAACAGCAACTGTCACGCGTGAGAAGTATGACGCAGACAACGACACCTGGGGCAACTCGGTAGCTGTAGACACGGTATACATCGATCCAGATGCCGAGTCCTACACAGCAGAGGTTACCCTGGCTGTAGGAGCCGCTGCGGCAGTTTCAACAACCGCTCTAGTTGCAGCAAACACTGACCTTGGAGATGCAACGCCTACCGTTGGAGCCGCGATTGCAGTTTCAGGAACCGCAGATGACAAGTTCACCGGCGCCGAGATCGAAGGACGTCAGGTTACAATCTCTGGCTCTTCCGACCTTCTGTTTGTTGCTGATGGACACTATGCATTTGGTTCCTTGACCGCATGGTCAGCCGGTGACGACGGTGCATTTGCCTTCAACGTGTACTCCAACGTTCCTGGCAAGTACAACGTAACCGTGACTACTGAGAATGGTTCAGCCACCAAGGAAATCGAGTTCTCGAAGGCAGTAAAGACTGCTGGAACCTCGATGACCTTTACCGTCGCTAACGCAGTACCAGGAAAGACTATGTCTGTAACTGGAAAGCTCGTTGACGCCTTCGGCAACCCAGTTGACACAACTGGAAACGCTCAGCTAAAGATCACCTACGATGCTCCTGGCTTCGTTGTTGGTGACCTTCCAACTGAGACAGGTGCTGATGGAACCTTCAAGTTCATGGTTCTTCTTGGTTCAAACGACACCATTTCCGGCACCATCACGGTCGCATATGACCAGGATGACAACGCCGCATTTGATGACGACAATGACCTGGAGTTTACTCACGACCTAGCGCCAGCCGCTCCTGCAGCTGACACCAAGGTCAACGCTGGTTCCTTCAAGGGCTATGTAGCCATCTACGCAAAGGGTCACGAGGGCAAGCGCCTAAGTGCCAAGGTTGGAAAAGACTGGGTAGTAGTACCTGCTCTAGCATCCAACTTCGTTCGCGTAGTTGAGTACACCGGCGCTGGTTACACCATCTCGGTTCGTATTTACATCGACCGCGTACTGGTAGACACCATCGTCGTTACCACGAAGTAACTAACTAAGTACTAACCACTAACCCCCCTAGGGCAACCTAGGGGGGTTAGTCATTTCCGTGACAAAACTCAAGGATTCGAATACGCCCAAAATTTGGGTAATTTGGACGGCGTGAAAAATGCGCGGCTTGCGCGGGCTACTGGATGCTTGAGAAAAAACCTGGACGGAGTCATTGGGGGTCGAGTTTGAAAATCTTAACCTCCTGTTATCCAAACGTTATCTTGAACCACCTTGCTTGACTCTCTATAACTTGATTGAATAAAAAGGTCTAAATTTGCATGTTCTCAAGGAGGAAGAATATGAAAAAGATGGTGGGGGCTTCCCTTCTAGCAGCATCTGTACCTGGACTAATTTTCTCAATAACGGCTGTTCCCATGGCATTGGGCGTAGATGCCGATATGTCATCCGAAATTGTGACCGAGGAGGAGTGCACATGGGTAATGATGAACGCCCCCTCCTCTCTTGCCCTAGAGCCGGCCGTGGCTGGTACCGAGTATGAAGGCGTTGCGCTAGACATATCAGTGACATCTACCGACTTTGATGTTCACAGCACTGGCAATCTGGACACAACGCCAACCCTGGACTCTCACAACGAGTGCACCTTCTACGGAGAGGGAAACGTAACGAGACCGATAGTTTCAATGACGATTGGGGATGGCGATTTCACAGCAACGTATGACTCAGGAACAGCTGACGCCGCTCTGGACTTTGAATTGGACGCAGATAATGCTCTTGATATTGCATGGTCCGGTGACGACTGCGACGCGATCTGGACCCAATCCGGCCTGAATCTTCATGCGACAGGGCTTACTGGAACCCTTATCACCATTCCACTGATTGCCAACGTTACTGACCCAGTGGCGGATGGCCTCGCTGGATCAAACGATCGTTGTGTCGACGACATTGGATTTACGGTTACCATTCCAGCCAACATGAAGCCTGCATCTCCGGGTGCAACGTATACATGGACTGGCCCAACGCTCACAACCGCTTTGTCCACTTCGGACAGCTAGACAAGGCTGTTATAAGAGCTACATTCAGATCAGCTAATCCTTAGGCATGCCTCAAAACCAGAGCAAACTTATTGCTCTGGTTTTGAGCTTCTTGGTGGTTTTATTTTCAGGGGCCCTAGCGCGGGCAGATAGCCTGGGCATCTCAGTTGCGATTGTCCCTTACGTAAACGAGAGCGGCTTATCTGGCGGTGGAAATGAAAGATTGTGGTTTCCAATAGAACCGGGGCAGTCACTCACTCGAGAAATCCGAGTCACGAGTTACAGCGAATTGAGGCAGGTTGTATCTGTTCAGCTGTTTGATTACGTGACCGAAAACGGCGTTCGTTCAACCGATTTTTCATCACCCAGTGGCATTTTCGATTGGGTTGGCGAAGATGCGATCGAGGGAGTGCTGGTTGAGCCTGGAGAAACGATAACTTTGCCGATTCCTCTTGCAGTTCCCTCAGATGCTGCCCAGCGTGCTTATGAAGGCACCCTAAGAGTTTTAGCAACAGAGTTTGATGACGGCGTCGAGGAAAAGCAGGAAGGTGGAGTGCGGGCGATTGTCCAAGGAGCAGTTGCAATTGATCTTGCGTTCTGGGTGGGCGTTGGAGACGCACTAACTCTTCTTCCAAGCTTTGACATCGTAGACATTGAGGGTGTTTTGCTCGAGGACCTTAAGTATCTTCGAATTTACTTTGAGAATACGGGTCTATCTCCAGTTCGGCTGCGCGGATCTGCACAATTCTCCGACCCTCAGTTTGCTGAAAGAGTGTATGACCCTGCCAGCTATGTCTCACCTCAAATTTCCCCCGGTGAACGCGGTTTCGCAGACGTGCTCATTAATCAGGAAATCATAGATGGCGATTGGAGCGTATTTGTTTTAGCTGAGCAGGACGGTATCCGCCAGACACGTCTTTTTGAGGGGAATCTTCGATTTGCTGCCCCAGGCTCAGTGCCCAACTGGGTATGGGTGGTTCTTCAAATTGCAATCGGACTTCTCTCACTTGCAGGAGCAGTGTTTGGGCTAAGAGCTCTTCGTAGCGGAAGGACGAGCGAGCTTGACTCGGAGCTGACTGAGCCAACGCCCAAGCGAAGGGCAGCGCTGCCAAAAGTTCAAGTGAGTTTGCCGCAAGTAGACCTGACCCGCCTGCTCGAACCAGTCAGAGCTCTCGTGACACATTTGCGTGCTAAGGCGGCGGAACGAGCTCAGATGCCTAAGGCTCCGCAACAAAAGCAAACCACTCCGCGGGCGGAACGTCCGAAGCAGAGCCGACCATCAAAGTCAGCAAAGAGCTATGAGGCTCGGGTTCAAGCGCTGATGAATGCAAACCAAGTGGTTAGAGACCTAATGGGGGAAGACATCAGGGACGCGCTGTTTCAAGCGGAGATGGCAGAAAAATATCCACAGGGAAATTACTCCTTTGACTTTGACACTTTGGAAAAGCCCGCTCAAGATAGGGTTCGCCAAATACTCGATGCCAAGAGGGTGATCCGAGAATTGCAAACGGACGAGCTGAGAATTGAAGTGATCCGGCGTGAGACTGACGCGAAGTTGGAAAGAATGAGGCAAGCCACCGGTGTTTAGTCGGCCAGGTGTAGAACTCGAGACAGATTTCGATGTCAGCCCGAATGTCAGCCAAAACCCTGAAATTGTCTGAAATTCAATGAAACATCCCCTCCTTGACCAACTTGCCAACTTCCTCGTAATCTAGGGCCAAAACCGCATACACAGCCGGGTAGCAGTACCGCTTAGAGGGCCCTACGGATCAGAAGGTTGGGGGTTCGAGTCCCTCCAGGCGTGCTGAGACCCATCAAGAATTTCACGACTTGATGGGTTTCTTTTTTATTTGACTTGCTTTAGATACCTGGCCAGATAGCCAGAAAGAATCAGTGCCCCTGCCGGATACATTAATGCAATCGGCAGAGTTGTTAGCTCAGAGATAAAGCCAGTAATGGTTGGGCCAATAAAGTAGCCGGCAATTGAGATGACTCCTATTCGAGCTATCCCCAGTGATGGTGGAACGCCCGGAATCTCGGCGCTCGCCAGAATGTAGGCGGGGAAGATTGGGCCGATGCCAAGTCCCGCAGCAAAGAAGCCAGCATTTATCAAGATCATCGCAGCAATCGGATTAGTCGCAGACAGGGGCACAGCGGTGAGGATGCTGATGGCCCAAAAGCCACCACCAAAGATTCCCGCGTATAACACCGTTTTGTGGCTGCCGTGAATCTCCATGATTTTGTCTGAAGTAAAACGCGAGACAATCATGGCTAGTGAGAATGTTGCAAATACTGAGGCTGTGAAACCGGGAGCGACTCCCATGTGCTCTGCAAGAAGAATGCCGCCCCAGTCCATCGATGCACCCTCCGCAATAAAGCTGCCCAGCGACCCAACGGCGAATGCCCAGAGCAAGATGTATTTGCCCCCAAACCACGGCATCTTTGAGCTTGTGCCCTCCGCTCCCTTGTGATCGTCAAGGTCACTCGCAAGCATTTGTTCAGTGAGGGGTATAAAAATGAAGACCGCTGCAATGCCCAGCACCAAAAGGTTTTGACCTGGTGTCAGGAGCCCAACTACTGCTCCGCCAAAGATCGCGGTGAAAAAGGTGCCAATCGACCAGGCTCCGTGAAGCGAGGCCAGGAACCTCTTCTTGGTTAGCTTCTCAACAATCACTGCTTGAGAGTTAGCGGCAATATCCATCGCTGAGTAGCCCAGACCCATGACAAACAAGCCCGCCATGATTCCCGGCACCGTCATCGTGAGGCCCATGGTGATGACACCAAGCGGCATCACAAATTGCGAAATTCTTAGGGTGTTTTTAGAGCCCAGGCGATGGACCAACCTACCTGAGTATTGAGCACCCAGCACCGCACCTACGCTGCTAGCAGCAAGCATGAGACCAAACTGGGCGTCATTGAGCCCGAGGTCACTTTTTATTTCGGGGATTCTTGGCACCCACGCCATAGAGCTGACACCCATAACCAAAAACAGCAAAGCCAATGACCAGCGAGCTCTGGTGGCCTGAATCATGTTTTGCACTTGCACGCTCCTCGGGCAATCTTATGTTTCAAGGGGCTGTGAAAATCTTGTTTTTGCGACTTCAACTAGGCTTTTCGGCGTATGAAAAAGCTTCTGGCCCTCGCGGTAATAGCGCCGCTGCTAACTGGCTGCGCTTCCGAGGAGGCTCTCCCGGAGGCTGAATCTCTGCCGGCGGTCAAGAACTTCATTGCCACTGCTGCACCTGAGGCACCCGAAGAGGTTGTTACCTATGCAGACGTCATAAGGAATAGCTACCAACTGTTTCTCGAAAACGGTATGACAGAGGAAGTGACCTCTGCCGGCGATCGTTACATCCTCACCTACGAACCAGGTGAGGAATTCTTAGCGGCTCTTTACAACCTTGAGTTTGATGATGTTGTTGGGGTAGAGCAAAAGGAGCTATTCACTGTTTATTCAGCATGGGCGATGCTGAGTGAAGAAGCAACGGTAATAGAGGAAACCGATCAGGGTTATGCATTGTCACATCCGGACTACGGAAGTTTCTACATCGTAATTGAGGATGGCCTGATTGTTGGGGGATCAGGAATCGATGCGGGCTGGACAGGGGAGTTTCGCTATGAGTCCGATCCAGAAGTCTTGGAGAGACTAGAATCGCAAACCGAGGGCGAGTAACTCTCGATCCCCAAGGAGCTGAAGCAAATTAGACGGATAATCAGGCGATTGTTTTCGATTAGCCGAACGCAGGAGTCGGCACCCGACGTTAACTTCGCGGCTTCTGATGAGGGCGAGTTCCAGGAGCAAATCAGCTCTTGGAAGGGTTCCCTCAGTCAGGCAGGGGAAAGAGACTTCAATCCTGAATCTTCCAAGTACTTTTCATCAAGTGCCCTATCGGAGTCACGGCGCGCAAGGCTTGATAGGAAGAGGGCTGAGCGCGAATCCAGCGCCAAGTCGCCAAAGCGCAGCCGCAAGACTAGTAAATAGCCCCAGATTGGGCTAGCCTTTTCAGCTATGAGCGAGCCAACTAAGAAGGTATTCGGCACGGCCGTTGGTGGGTATAACCGTAGTGAGGTTGACCGGTACGTTGCTTGGCTCCAGAAGACTCTTTCAGAATTAGAGATCTACAACTCTCTTGCCGTTCGAGAGCAGCAAAATCTGCGCGAGAGACTCGTTGAGGTCGAAGAGCAGCTCAAAGCCGCAAAGTCTCCCGGCTACGCCCAGCTTGGCGCGAAATTTGAAGAAACCCTGCGACTTGCAGAGAGTGAAGCTGCAAAGCTGATCAACGATGCCGGCAAAGATGCCCTGAAGACCCGTGAAACGGCGAAGGCTGAAGCCGAAAGAATTCGCTTCGAGGCAGAAGACGAGGTAGCAAAGCTGCGGGCCAAGTCCCAGCGTGAGGCTAAGGCGTTACTCTCACAGGCTCGCGCCGACGCCGGACAAATTAAGGAAGAGGCTGAGGACGAGCTGCAGCGGGTTCAGGCAGAGCGAGCTCAACTCGACAAGGAAGCTGCTGTTGTTCGCTCCGACGCTGACAACTACGCCGCAAGAGTCAAGGCAGAGCTTCAGTCCGAGGTTGAGAAGATTCAGACGGAGAACGCTCGCCTTCTCAAGCGCAACGCCGAGATTGAGTCAGAGATTCGCGAGAAGATCGACCAGGGAGAGAAGCAAGCTCTGGAGATTTTCCGCAGGGTTCAGAAGGAAGCCGAGGACATGCGCAATGAGGCGGAGCGAGAGCTTCGTGCCGCCACCGCAGAGGCAAGTTCCCTAATCGAAAATGCCGAGCAAACCTTGGAGAACGCGAGAACGGAAGCCGACAGGCTAGCTGCCGAGTCCGAGTCAATGGCCCTCAACATTATTGCTGACGCTAGATCTCGAGCCGAGAAGCTCTCGATGCGTTCCCTCGAGATAACGCAGGCAGCCATTCAGGACGCCGAGGCCCGTCTCAGCAGGCTCCCCTCACAGCAGAATGCGATTGAAGAGTTCATTGCCGAAACCAAGTCACTGCTGACTCCTGAGCAAGAGATGGCTATCAGCCGCCGCAAGACAATTGAGGAAAGCCGCAAGCCGTTGGAGCCTGAAGTGGTTGCCGAGGATGTAGACGAGGTAGTTGTCGAAGCGGAAGCAGAAGACAAGAACTAGATCAAGCTCGAAATCGAGTTCATAGCCCCACCCATCACCGCTGGAATTCCTCCACCCGGGTGAACCGATGCCCCAACCCGATACAGCCATGGCTTAGTCAGGCTTCGGTAACTTGGGTTGTGAAACGGTCCGGATTGCCAAAGCGGATTCTTGGCTCCATAGAGAGCACCACCAAGCGCGCCGAACCCCTCAAAGTAGTTTGCGTTTAGCACTTTGTAGTCTTCAAACATTTCGTCAATTGGGCGATCTAATCCGATCAAATTTGAGACCCTGTCGAGCTCATCTCTAACCCAAGCTGTCTCGAGGTCATAGTCGGCGCTGTCGGCAGGGGCAGTTAGCAAAACGGCAACTGTTGCCTTCTTGTTTGAGTAGATGTGTCCCGGCTCGTAGTAGTTGACAAAGCTCATTGTCTGGTCGGGAGCAGAGTTTGACTTCAGCGCCCGATAGAGGTCTGCTGGATCGTCTGGCATCACAACCGAGTGAGTGACCGTGCCAGCTGGCAAAGGGTTTTTCAAAGCGGCATAAATCGCAACTCCAGAGCAGGAGCGGTTTGGTGCGATCTTTGCCCTATTGCCGGAGATTAGGGCATCGGTCAGTGAGGCGTCCAGTGATGACACCACAACATCGGCGTTGTAGCTGCGCTCGTGGGTTTTGACCGCATGTTTGGAAATAGACATCACTCGTTGGCCGAGCAATATTTCCGCCCCCGAGTCCTCCGCCAGCTTTGCAAGAAACTGGGGGACCTCGTTCATCCCGCCCCTTGGAACAGAGATGCCTTGCTCGCTCATGATTGCGGTCATTGAGGCATAGATCGGGAGGGTCTGGTCTGGGGAGACTCCTGCATTGAGAGTGTGAATGGCAATTAGTTCTTTTAGGCCCTCAGGCATCCAGCTCAGCGAATTGAGGTAGTTGTTGGTTGAGAGTCTGGTTCCGTAGACATTGAGAAGTTTGCCAAGAGCAGGAAGAGCTTTTAGGTCCATTGGGGCGGAGGTCAGAAGAGTAGTTATGGGCCCCTCAAGGCCTTTGTGCTCAGCAACAAACTTTTGCCAGGGCTTGTGCCACTGATGGTTCTCGGGCACGGGGATGTCAATCTGGTCTCCCCGGAAGAAGTACCTTCCAACTTCCGCAAGGCGAATGAACTCTAGATCTTTGGGCAGCTTGCCACCTAGCTCCTGATACTTTGCCAGGAAGGTTTCCCACACCCCTGGAAAGGTAAAGAGCGACGGGCCTGTGTCAATTACCTGACCGGCGACCTCGATCCTTCGGCTCTTGCCACCAATCCAGTCCCCCTGCTCCAGAACCGTGACCTTGTGACCCTTGTGGGCAAGCAGTGCGGCAGAGGTGAGGCCTCCCAAACCGGCTCCGATGACAACTATGTTTTTTGCCATCTACGGATAAATCCCGAAGGTGATTCCAACCACAAGCTGAATCCCTGCCACGGCACCTGCGACATAGGGAAAGGCGATTGAGTACTTATAGACATCGTGGGCTTTTTTGGGAGTCGGATTTTGCCATACCGAGAGCACGAGGTAGCCAGCGATAAGAAGGTTGGCAATGGCCAGCGGAATATTCACAAGGCCAAAGAAGACGGTCGAAACCAGCCACCAGATACCTGACCATACAAGTGTCCCCCTCACGCCAAGGTGAACTGCCGTAGTGGTGATTCCAGTGTCGCTGTCCTGCGGAATATCTTGAATGGCATCGTAGGCGTGCTTGGCAATTGACCAGGCCATCAGCCCGATAACCCCAAGCCAGAGAGGTTCGTGACCAAGAGCCAGCGGGACAAAAGCCAAGGGGAAGGCATAGTCGGTGTTTGAGAAGCTATCTAGATATGGCCTCGCCTTAAACCTCAGCGGAGGCGCTGAGTAGAAGGTAAAGAACAGGCTGTAGGCAACCATCCAGGCAACTGCCTGCCACGGCAGAGTCAAGGCAAAGTAAAAAAGAAATGGGACATTGGTGACTATGACGCCAATCCAGATTGGCCTTACCTCGTTTGGATAGATGTGGGCACCCTCATAGGAGCCCTTACGAGCGTTAATGTTGTCTGTCTCTTGGTCAAAGATGTCGTTGATTCCATAGATCAAGAGGTTGAAGGGGAAGGTCACCCAGATCAGGATTGGCAGGATCTCCCAGTTCCAGATGTAACCGGCGAGCCACATGCCCATGACGGTTGTACCAATGGTGTTGACCCAGAGAACGGGCCTAGAAATTTGAATTAGTCGCCAGAGCACCCATTCAGCCTAAGCCCTCGCAACCAAATGCACTTTTTGCACGAATGTGCA
>Ga0255762_10003962_pt1 | contig 11504 bp, 8 predicted proteins | sample 101ome_16_FD_179962 | JGI IMG/M metagenome (GOLD analysis project Ga0255762, IMG submission 179962) | Coastal salt marsh microbial communities from the Groves Creek Marsh, Skidaway Island, Georgia - 101401AT metaG (version 2) | ecosystem: Environmental > Aquatic > Marine > Intertidal zone > Salt... | reverse complement strand
CAGGGGTACTTTTACCACAGCGCCAGTGGACAGTGTGGCAGGTTTGGTACCACCCTGTGCCGTATCCCCTTTCAAACCGGGATCGGTATCAGCCACTTCCAGTTCAACGAAGTTGGCTGGTATGACTGTAATGGGCGCATCATTCCAGGAAACGACGATGCAGACGTCCTGCTCTTTTAACCAGTTAATGGCTTCCTCGACAGCATTCTTGTCAGCGGCCACCTGTTCAAAACTGCCATCAGTTTTCATGAAGTGCCAGAATTCGCCATCGGTATATAGGTACTCCATGTCAGTTTCTACAACATCAGCAGCCTCGATGGTCTCACCGGACTTGAATGTTCTTTCCCAGACCCGGCCATTGAGCAGATTGCGGAATTTCACCCTGTTGAACGCCTGACCTTTACCCGGCTTCACGAACTCATTTTCTAAAATGGTGCAGGGGTCACCTTCCAGCAACACCTTCAAGCCGGATTTAAATTGGTTGGTTGCGTAAGTGGCCATGGCCTACCTCTATCTGTTTGCTCTGTCGTTTCCGATAGCTTTCTCTAACACCGGAAAAGTTGGGCATGATACTGGATTAAGGTAAAAAGATAAAAGTCGAATACAATGCATGAGAGCATTATTCTTGATTTGAGTACACATTGACGTCACGTGAATTTATGAATTCCAATTCCACTCCACACCCGATTGTAACGGACAGCCTTCCCCCCTGGCAGGAGATCCTTGCCAACACTATTCGCACAACTGACAAATTATGTCGTCTGCTGGAAATAGATCGCCAGGCTTTACCGGATACCCATCCACTGGTCAGACAGTTTCCAGTCAGGGTGCCTGCGCCGTACCTGGCAAAAATCAAAAAAGGCGACCCCGAAGATCCCCTGCTGCAACAGGTTTTCCCGGATATTGCTGAAGCCAATGAAGCCCCGGGATACAGTGCTGACCCACTGCAAGAGAGCGCTCACAATCCGCAGCCCGGCATATTGCACAAGTACAAGGGACGGGCCCTGCTGATTGCCACATCCAGCTGTGCAGTGCATTGCCGCTACTGCTTCAGGCGTCACTTTCCCTACTCTGACAATCCTCCGGGAAAGGAAGGCTGGAAAACCAGCCTGGACTACATTAGACAAGATAAAAGTATTCAAGAAGTCATTTTCAGCGGCGGTGATCCCCTGACACTTCCTGACAGCTACCTGCAGTGGTACCTCTATGAGATATCGACAATTCCTCACGTTACAAGAATTCGCTTGCATACGCGTTTACCAGTTATGATTCCGCAACGCATTAACAAAAGACTCTGTGAATTGCTGGAAAATTCCCGTTTCCAGACTATTCTGGTGTTGCACAGCAACCATCCGCAGGAACTGGATGATGAAACCAACAGTGCCTGCCAAGCGCTAAAAGCGGCCGGTGTAACCTTGCTTAATCAAAGCGTGTTGCTAAAGGGCGTCAATGATGATGCAGACACTTTAATAAGGCTGAGTGAACGGCTGTTTGCAGGCGGGGTAATGCCCTACTACCTGCACCTGATGGACAGGGTTGAAGGAGGCGCACACTTTACTGTTTCTGATTATGATGCCGGGCGGTTACTCGCGGCCATGCAGCAAAACCTGCCCGGCTATCTTGTTCCAAAACTAGTCAGGGAAGAACCGGGGGAAAAATCCAAGACAGTTCTGCTTTGATTACCGTCCATTATTACCATAGCGCCTTTACGGATAAGGATTTCCTAGCATGCCGCAAGCTGCAATGCCCCAGTACTGAAAATCCAGCTCTACATCAATACCTACTATTGCCCCGAATAGATCAGTAGCTCAGAGACCGAATCAGAAACCTGGTTGAGTAAGATGCCCTGGCGCCGGACCAGCTGATAGTCCAGATCAGCGCAATCGATCTGCAGACGAGGCCTGGTGAAATGCAGGACTTGATTAAGTGCAGGAGCCTTACTCCTCCATGTTTCTTCACTTTTTGGAAGAACAGATCGTTTGGCTACCGGGTTCCACTTTCAATTACATATTTACCGCGCATTATTTCAGTTACAATAAGCGAGGTTTCTGGACTACTGTTTCCTTTGGTTATTGTTTGATAGTAAAACTATTTAATCCGGTACGAAGGCATTGCCAGAACAATTAACAGACAACATTAAGCAACTCCCCCGCGAATCAAGCGTTTTCAATAAGATACCGGTGCGTCAAAAGCTGGCATTTTGCTTTTCACTTATTCTCATTTTCACTTCACTAGCTTTCTGGCTGATTTTTCAGAGTGAATTGAAACGCTCTCTATCAGAGCACATGGAAATTCTCGGTGCATCACTTTCAAACCAGGCGGCATTTTCTGTCCGGGAATTTGTCCTGGTAAACGATTTGCTAGCGCTAAATGTAGCGCTGGCTCAAATGGCCCAGGACGACAATATTCTTTATGTGGCAATCCATGATGTAGATGACAGCCTCATAGCCAACGCTGGCTCAAGGCCGAAGGGGACCTCGCTTTCCAACAATACATACACCGCAAATATTACTGTTCAGGATACAATAGCCGGGTCGGTTCGATTGACCCTGAATAGTTCAGTTGTCGCCGATTACCAGGCACAGCTTCGCACCCTATTTTTTCTGATACTTGCCGTAGCCCTGGGCATCAGTGTTGCTACCGCTTTTGTTTTGGGTAGTACTTTCACTCGACCAATTCTCGAACTGACAGGGCGCTTGTCCAGCAGGGCAGAACGGGATACGGACATTATTGAAGGTGACGAGACACGTCAATTAAGCATTGCCGCCGACTCACTACTTGATGAGTTTGACCAGATCAAGGAACAACTCCAGGAAACCGGCGTCTGGCATAAAGCAGACGAGAGTAACACTGCCTGGGAGGCTAGCCGGCAGGCAGCTGCCATTCTAATCATCAAGGTAGTGAATATTAATACCGCCATAGAGCTGCTGCATCCTACAACCTTATCAAACTTACTGCGCGAATATATTTTTTATCTTACCCAGTCTGTGCGTTTATACGGCGGCGAAGTACAGCGCATCAATGGCGATTCCACCTTGATTTCCTTCAGTGCAGAAAGGTGCAAGGATCGCCATAGTATCAATGCGCTGCTTTGTGCAGGCCTCTTTCAGGCACTAATGGCCAGGATTAACAGCAGCCATCGTGAAAAAGGCAAACAGATACTTGAATACCGCCTAGCACTGCACAGCGGTGATGTGTTTCTTTCGCCAGTAACGTCATCATCTGAGAGCGCTGACGCCGTGCTGGGCAAGACAATCGATATTGCTTCTTTTTTAAGCAAGCAGGCGGAACCCAACCAATTGATAATCAGTGAATTCGCTTTTTCACAAGCCAAAGCCTTCGATCATTTCGAAACAGCAGGCCAGCGTAAAATCAGCATGCCAGCTGATAATGTCTCATTCATGGCCTATATCGTGGACAGCTGCTTTATCAGCAAAATGGATACCGTTCGTAAGCAATGCGCGCACATCCTGGGCGAATCATTCAATGTGGGACCCATCCGCCCGGCGGGAGGTACCTGACCAGACAGTAAGGTTTTTTGCCAAGTTCACGATCAACTGCAAACCTGGTGAAATCACTGTTACTTATCTTCAACCTCTACACGGTCAACTTTTCTGAATCCTTGGGGAAGCTTATTACCGCGCCTGCCGCGCTCACCGCGGTAATGTTTCAGGTCACTTATATTCAGGTTGAAATGCCGCTTGCCCGAATGGACGCGCAGGAGCTGGCCTTCCTTGATAACGGCTACGGCAACAACAAATTCCACCCGTTCTGCCACTCTTGCTGTGGGAATGCTGATAATTTTATTTCCCTTACCCTTGGCCAGTTCCGGCAGGTTCTCAAGATCAAACATCAACATTCGGCCTTCATTGGAGATAGCGACAACATTACTGCCCTTAATTTCATCTACCGGGGCAGGCGACAGGACTTTTGCACCTTTTGGCACCCTGAGAACGGCCTTGCCTGACTTGTTTTTACTGATAAGGTTTTCCAGCTTTGTCACAAAACCATAGCCCGCATCTGAAGCGAGCAGGCAAAAACTGCCTGCGTCTCCGGTTATTACGCCTTCAAACGTTGCCCCAGAGGGCGGCTTGGTTCTTCCCGACAGGGGCTCACCCATACCGCGCGCGGAAGGCAGAGAATGCGAGGGCAATGCATAGGCACGTCCCGTGGAGTCCAGGAAGACGGCATTCTGATTACTCTTGCCACGCGCACTTTGCTTATACTTATCACCTGCTTTGTATGACAGAGTGCTTGCATCGACATCATGCCCTTTCGCTGCCCTGATCCAGCCGCCCTCGGACAAAATTACGGTGACAGGTTCGTTTGAAATCAGCTCCTCTTCCCTGAATGCCTGTGCCTCCTCTCTGACTACCAGCTCGGAGCGCCTGTCATCGCCATAGGTTTCAGCGTCCTCCTTGATTTCATTCTTGATCAGAGTTTTCAAACGGGCCTGTGATTTGATCAGCTTTTCCAGACTTTCCCTTTCCTTTGAAAGCTCCTTCTGCTCCGCCTTGATTTTAATTTCTTCAAGCTTGGCCAGATTGCGCAGTTTTAACTCGAGGATGGCTTCTGCCTGCCGGTCTGTCAGGTTGAAGCGCTTAATTAGTTTTTCTTTCGGCTTATCCTCTGTCCGAATAATCTCAATTACCTCATCGATATTTAGAAAGGCGACAAGCAGCGCATCAAGAATGTGAAGGCGGTCTTTAATTTTTTCGAGTCGGTAGTTAAGGCGGCGGGTAACCGTTTCCGTTCTGAATTCAAGCCACTCCTTGAGTAGTGCAACAAGACCTTTGACCTGCGGACGGCCGTTATTACCGATCATGTTGAAATTCACGCGGTAGCTTTTTTCCAGGTCAGTCGTGGAAAACAGGTGAGCCATCACCGCATCCACATCGACCCGGTTAGAACGAGGAACAACGACTATCCTGGTAGGGTTCTCGTGATCAGATTCGTCACGCAGGTCCACGATCATCGGCAGCTTCTTCTTTTGCATCTGTGAAGCTATCTGTTCAAGCACCTTGGTGCCCGATACCTGGTAAGGCAGCGCGGTGATCACAATCTCACCGTTCTCCCTGGCATACACAGCCCGGCTTTTCACCATACCCCGGCCAGTTTCGTACATCTCCTCGATTTCCTGCTTCGGGGTAATGACCTCGGCATAGGTCGGAAAGTCCGGCCCCTGCACGAATTTCATCAGCTCCTTGGTGGTTGCCTTCGGGTTGTCCAGCAGATGTATACAGGCCTGCGCCACCTCTTTCAGGTTATGCGGCGGGATATCCGTTGCCATTCCGACGGCAATACCGCTGCCTCCGTTCAGCAACACATTGGGCAGGCGGGCTGGCAGGATTTCCGGTTCCTTGAGTTCGCCATCAAAATTAAGCTTCCAGTCGACAGTGTCCTGGCCTAGCTCGGCCAGCAGCACATCAGCATAGGCGCGCATTTTCGATTCCGTGTAGCGCATGGCCGCAAATGATTTCGGATCATCAGGGGAGCCCCAGTTCCCCTGTCCATCAATGATGGGATAGCGATAGGAAAAAGGCTGCGCCATTAACACCATGGCCTCGTAACAGGCTGAATCTCCATGGGGATGATACTTGCCTATCACGTCACCAATCGTCCTAGCGGATTTCTTGTACTTAGCTGACGACTTCAGGCCCAGCTCTGACATGGCATACACGATGCGTCGCTGCACCGGCTTGAGACCGTCACCGATATGCGGCAGGGCGCGGTCATTGATGACATACATGGAATAGTTGAGATAAGACTGCTCAACAAATTTGCGCAGAGCGATTTGCTCCTGCCCGTCGTCGTTTAATGTGATTGAATCTGTCATGATCTTCCTAGTTCAATTTCCTGATTACAGCCTGCTCTAGATATCAGCCAGGTTGCCGTACTTCTCAAGCCAGCTCTTTCTGTCAGCGGAGCGTTTCTTTGCCAGGAGCATGTCCATCAGCTCCTGTGTTTTCTTGGCCTGATCCACCGTCAGCTGTACAAGCCTGCGGGTATCCTTGTTCATGGTGGTTTCACGCAGCTGCATGGGGTTCATTTCACCCAAGCCTTTAAAGCGCTGTACATTCGGCTTGCCTTTCATTTTTTCTGCCGCGATTCGGTCAAGCACGCCATTTTTTTCATCCTCATCCAGGGCATAGAACACTTCCTTGCCGACATCAATTCGGTAGAGAGGCGGCATGGCAACATAGATGTGACCGGCTTCCACAACCGCCCTGAAATGCTTGACGAAAAGAGCGCTCAGCAGCGTCGCAATATGAAGTCCATCGGAGTCCGCATCAGCGAGGATGCAAACCTTGCCATAGCGCAGACCCGAAAGATCAGAGGAGCCTGGGTCTACTCCCATGGCGATAGCAATATCATGCACTTCCTGCGAGGCGAGTATCTCCTGAGAGTCCACCTCCCAGGTATTAAGAATCTTTCCCCTTAGCGGCATGACCGCCTGCGTTTCCCTGTCCCTGGCCTGCTTGGCGGAACCCCCTGCGGAGTCACCTTCCACTAGGAAAATCTCGCCCAGCTCAACATCCTGGACAGTACAATCGGCCAGCTTGCCGGGAAGCGCCGGTCCGGCCGTGATCTTTTTGCGGGCCACCTTCTTGCCTTCACGCATGCGGCTCTGTGCATTATTAATACACATCTCGGCGATCTGTAGCGCTTCATCGGTATGCTGGTTTAGCCAGAGACCAAAGGCATCCTTGACCACTCCCCCTATAAACACGGCGCTCTGACGGGAAGACAGTTTTTCCTTGGTCTGGCCGGAGAACTGGGGATCAATCATTTTTGCAGAAAGGATGAAGGCACAACGGTCCCATATATCCTCGGCGCTGAGCTTCACTCCGCGCGGCAGGAGTTTCCTAATTTCACAAAACTCCCTCATCGCATCGAGCATGCCGGTGCGAAAACCATTGGCGTGGGTGCCGCCCTGAAGTGTCGGAATTAGGTTCACATAGCTCTCGGTAATCAGCTCCCCGCCTTCGGGCAGCCAGAGAACGGCCCAGTCCACGGCCTCCTCGTTACCCTGCATGGATCCGGTAAAAGGTTCCTCCGGTATGCGCTGAAATCCTCCCGTGGCCTGCAGGAGATAATCCGTCAACCCTTCGTCGTAACACCATTCCTCACTCTGCGCCTTATCCGCCTTGACCGTTTTATCTTCAAAAATCATGTGCAGGCCAGGGCATAGGACAGCTTTCGCCCTCAACACATGTACCAGACGCGGTATAGAGATATTGGCAGAATCGAAATACTTGGGATCAGCTTTGAATTTCACCGTGGTGCCCGTGTTGCGCTGGCCCACCTTGTCGATTACTTTCAGATTGGTTTTCTTTTCACCATCGGCAAAGGTCATGCGATGAAGCTTGCCGCTGCGCTTGACCAGCACTTCAAGTTCAGTGGACAGCGCGTTCACGACTGATACACCCACACCATGCAGACCGCCTGAAAACTTGTAGTTGTCACTGCTGAATTTACCGCCGGCGTGAAGTCGGGACAGGATCAGTTCAACGCCCGGAACCTTTTCTTCCGGGTGAACATCCACCGGCATGCCGCGGCCGTCATCTGCAACCTCAACACTTCCATCCTTGTTAAGGGTTACCTTGATGGTGCGGGCATAGCCGGCGAGCGCCTCGTCCACGCTGTTGTCCACAACCTCCTGGACCAGATGGTTGGGACGGGTAGTATCCGTATACATGCCAGGCCTTCGCCTGACAGGATCTAGCCCGGTTAAAACTTCAATGGAATTCGAGGTGTATTCTTTGCTCATGCGCTTTGTACTTATCTTTACTTCTTGATCGTTAAACCTGTAGCTTTATGGCGCCCAGTGTTTCATGTGCCAGGCTACCCTGCTCGGCAAACTCCATCATTGGAGCGAACATTGCATCAAACTCTTCGAAGCTATGGCTGCCTCCTTCCTGCACTACCTGCACGGCGCCCTCATAACGCTTTACAGCATGTCGGTAATCCAGAACTTCGTCCCCTGTCTGTACCATCAACAAAAAGTTGTGCGGTCGGGCAATAGGATTGATATCCAGGGTATCAAGGAACAGCGCATACTCGCGCGTGAATTCATATTCGATGCCGGAATAGTAATTTTTCTGAAGACCCAGGAATTCTTCACCGAGATTTTTTACCGGTGAAACCGCAGGATTCACAAGTGCTGCCCGGCAATCATGCTTCTCAGCTAACCAAGTCGCGTAGTAACCGCCAAGAGAACTGCCAACGAGCAAATGCACCTTGCTATCAGCATTGTGGATGAGGTCCTGCAACTGGTTCAGGGCCTGTTCCGGGTCATATGAAAGCTCTGGGACAGCAACATGAATATCGCCACGTTGCTGGCAGTAGGATTGGAATTGTTGGGCTTTTTTGGAGGCAGGTGAGCTGTTGAAACCATGTATGTAAAGTATAAACAGCCTGTCAGAATCCATAGGCTAATTATAGGGGTTCTTCAGCTGTGGTGGAAAAGAATTTATATGGTTGTGAAGACTGTCTCAGTAGCCGGTACTACTGAAATGAATATCGTAGGTTTTCTCTGTCACCCGCTCTACGCCGGAATTGATTTCACCCTCCGGGGTGAGCACCAACCATCGATATCCTGGATTCGCATTGTCGATTGTGAAGTCATCATTAGTAGGATGGAACTGCATGCAAGTAGATGGCGTCGCCAAAATTTTCACACCATTTCTTCCACCCTCAAAGTCCTGGTGAATGTGTCCATAAACGATACCTTTTACATGCGAGTACCTGTCGAGTAAGGAAAAAAGCTCATCGCTGTTCTTGAGACAATGCTGCTGAAGCCAGCTGGCCTCCACCGGCATACAGTTATGATGGATACATATCATGGCAAAGTTGCCATTGCGCTCGCTATCAGCGAGTTCAAGGTCGAGGTCGGCCAGCTCTTTCTGGTCCAGCAGGCCATACACCTGTCCCTCTAAGCTTGAATCAAGCATGATAATTCGCCACTTTCCTAGTTGTGCCGAGCGCTTCAGACTAACACGGTCCTGGTCCAAGACCTGCTGCATATTGCTGCGGATATCGTGGTTGCCGGGGATCCAGAGCTGAGGCGCGTCCAGAGGAGACAGAGCGTCAAGAAAATTCTGGTAAGCCTCTACGGAAGAGTCCTGGGCCAGATCGCCTGTACACAGGAGGCAGTCTATTGAGGATTGCTGGCTTCGGACCAGCGCCACGATGTCCTGTAGCGTTTCATAGGTATTCAGACCATAGAATTTGGAGGCACGATCCGCAAACAGATGCGAATCGCTGATCTGCACCAGTCGATAGTGCTGATTAGTATTGTCTGACAGGAAGTCAGCCAAAGTGACTCACTCTCTCAAGCATAATCAAAGAAACCAGGATATTTATCAGTAAAGGAACAGGAAGCAGTTTAAATTCGTTAAACAAGGGTCAGCTTATCTAGCTGCAACTCTTCTGGATTGCTCAAGCCCTCATTGATACAAAGATTCAACCATTCAGCGAGAAAAAGGTTCAGCTGTTCTTTCTCATCGCTTTGATACATAAAATGGTTAGGCACAGGGTAAATAGCTTTAAAATTGTTGTGATTCTGATAGCTGACAACTTCGGCCGTCTTCGCATCATGGTAAACGCGAATGATCATTTCCGGTGCATTATAGTAGGCGGGTATCCCTTCAATTTTTTCCTGGCTGTTTTCCCTGCTGCCCAGCAACTGTTTAACGCTGATCGTGCTGGTATATTTGAACTCTTCTTGAACTTCAAGACTCACGTAGACCTGCTCTTCCCTGAGACCCTGGCCGAGAACCGGTAGTGCCACCATACGCTTTTTATTTTTAACGAATGAATCTGAACGCCCCATCAATTTGAGTAAGCGAATGTAATTAGCATCACATACGGCCATCTGTTCTCTTAGTTCAATTGTGTAGGGTTTGACGTTCATTATTGTTATTACATTAAAACTATGTGTTTTCTTTTATTTTATTTTTTACTGTTTTTCTATTCTAGTATATTGGTAAATCCGATTTATTTATTACCTAAATGTGTGGCGAACGAACTCCAAGTTTAAAGACGGCCACTGGATTGCGATAATACTCATTGTGTTGTTTATCAGGGCTTCCTTTACTCCTTGCTCGGCTACTAATCTGCCTATGATGACCGGGCGGATATCTTCATGTTCATCATTAAGACCAAATATTGCCTGATATTCTGACGCTTTCGCTACATCTATCCTGGCGCAGAAGATGTTGAGCTTTTCGTTACTGCTGCCTGGACTGTTGTAGTACTCGCATACCGGCCACAGAGGGTCAATCTTGATGCCAGCCCCTCCCTTGGTTTCCCTTATCGCAACATTTTCTAAACTTTCAACCTGAGTTTCGTTGTCGACAGGTCCCGCTATCAGACCAAGCTCCCACGGCCCGTTATCATCATCAAGGCATTCTGCCCTAAACGGCTCAACCATAAGCACCTTATCCAAATCAGGGTCACATAACAAGACGCATACTTCGGGCTTATTGAACACTACTTCACCCTCAATTCGCCGGCTCCATCCGCCCTCGTAAAGGCTATGTCTGAGTGTTAATCATGACACCTGCATTAAGCCGGAATAACTCGCTTTTATATCCAAAATTTCAACATTATTGATACTGAAATCAGTCGTATATTTTTGCTTGCCAGTCATCAAAAAAGAAATTGATACCTGCACATTCTGAAGGGTTTAAGCATGCAATCTCTGTTACAATAATAAAAGAATATGTTAATCAAAAAGGCAGGAAGCCCAGCACAAAGACTCTTCTCTCTTATCTTTCAGGCATCCGATACCCTCGCTTTAAAATTCAAGGTTATTTAACTGAAGCAGCTTGGGCAGTAATGAGATCTTACTAACCGAATGACAGAGTAATGGTCTGCATTAAGAGATTGATAAAACCAATGTTTGTAAGAAGAAAATGCGAATGACGTCAGCCAACCTACCACTTTTGCGTTTTCTAGATTGTCAGCAACAGTGTTTTGGGATTAGCTGAAAGGAGATCTCACAGACCCTTCGGATACGTATCTTTAGCGCTTGGGTGGTATTGGCCATGGTTTGCCAAGACTTGACAGCAGGTGAAAAAGTATTGAAACTGACTGACCAGTCAGTCATGTAATAACCATGAAGATAAACAGATTATTTATACTAAAATCAAAATGTTACTAATTACGCGTTGCGGTAAATTACAGATAATGGAGATTAAGATGGGTATCGTCACCTTCCTTCACCAGGGCAGACGTTTCTTAACAGCACTGGCTGCATTATTACTGGTGCCGTTTTCCAATGCTCAGGCTGATGACCTCGCACATATTTTTGAGCTGGCCGCGAATAATGATCCTGAGATCCGTCAGGCACGTGCCAACTACAATGCCTCCCATACCAGGATTGCCCAGGGGCGCTCCTTCTTACTCCCTAGAGTAACGGTAAACGGTACCACCTCGCGTGATACAGCCGGCCCTGCAGAAGCTACTCCCTTTGGTGCAGCTCACAGTTTCCAGAACGG
>Ga0255762_10003940_pt1 | contig 11533 bp, 7 predicted proteins | sample 101ome_16_FD_179962 | JGI IMG/M metagenome (GOLD analysis project Ga0255762, IMG submission 179962) | Coastal salt marsh microbial communities from the Groves Creek Marsh, Skidaway Island, Georgia - 101401AT metaG (version 2) | ecosystem: Environmental > Aquatic > Marine > Intertidal zone > Salt... | reverse complement strand
CCCCGGCTTGTTGGTCATCGCCTTCACCCTTGGGCACTTCACCGGTTTGTTTTTGACCTTCGAGTAGGTTTTTTAAAATATTTTTGGTCGCCTCCGAAACCTTGGGTTTAGGGGGGTCGGGGGCCGGAGGGGTCTCTTTTACGGCTTCAACAACTTCCTCCGGTTTTTGGGGTTCTTCTTTTTGTTCTTCAGGAAGACTGACCGTACTTTTTTCTTGGGTAACGACTTCTTGTGTAGTCGCCACTTTGGGCTTGGGAGTAACTGCTTGCGGTTGGGGTGTGGGTTTGACTTCTTGCGGTTGGGGCTGAGCAGCCACAGCCTGAAGGGGCTGTTCGGTGCCTTGGCCTTGGTTGGTCGTTCCAAAATTAACCTCTACCCCAAAGGCTACCGGCGGGTCGTAATAGGTAAGGCCCAGTACAAAAAAAAGCAACAACAAAAGCATCGCCACCAACAAGGTGATCGCTGCTGATTTTTTTTCATGCTGGGTTTCAAACAATTTCATATCACTGGGTATCTACCGCCAAAACAACCTTGATTCCATTTTGATTGGCCAAGTCCATCACATAAACCACTTGTTCGATGGCCACATTTTTAGCGGCCCGCAGGACAATGGAGGGCGTGGGTAGCAAGCCTACCTTTTGTAAGAGAGTAGTGCGAAACTGTCCTTTTGAAACAGGGGTTTCATCAACATAAAAACGGTTGTCCGCATTGATTGTAACAGCAACCGTATTGCGGTTTTCAGTTTTTCCTTTGGCTTGTGGCAGTTGTACGTCGATGGTATTGAGTTGTTTGGCCAAAGTAGAGGCAATCATAAAAAAGATCAACAACAAAAACACCACATCGGTCATGGACGACATATTAAATTCCGGGGTGATTTTATTTCTACCGCGCAGGTTCATACTTAGGCAGGTTCGTTAAGTAGATCCAAAAAGTCGAGTGCACTGGCTTCCATTTGATAGACAGCCTTGTTCATTTTGACAACCAAATGATTGTAGGTAATGTAACCCAGGATACCGACAATCAATCCGGCTACAGTGGTGGTCATGGCGGTGTACAAACCGTCAGAAAGGAGTTTCATGTCGATATTTCCTCCGGCGTTTGATATTTCAAAAATTGAAAGTATCATCCCAATAACCGTTCCCAAAAATCCAATCATCGGGGCCGCCCCGGCTATGGTCGCGAGGATGCTGATATTTTTTTCGAGTTTATAGACCTCCAATCGACCAGCGTTTTCGATGGCGGTATTGATGTCTTCTAAAGGGCGACCTATACGTGAAATCCCCTTGGCGATCATCCGTGCCACGGGTTTATTTTCTTGTAGACAAAGGGCTTGTGCCCCTTCAATTTTTCCACTGATTACATAGGTTCGTATTTGCGGCATAAAATTGGCGTTGTAGCGCGAGGCCGCGCGGATGGCAAACCAACGCTCAAAATAGATATACACCACGATGAGCAACAACACAAAAAGCAATCCGATGATCAATTGTCCCCCTAATCCGCCATTTTGAACGAGTTCGATAAGGGATAGTGTTTTTTCTTCCTGCAAAGGAATTGTGGTTTCTTGAAGACTTGCCATAGCGTGTAGTTGATACGTTATATGCTTAACGTTTATTTTGTAAAATAATTATACAAAAATAAAATCGCGTAGAAGCACAAAGGTGACAAACCCGGCGACAAAGCCTATCAGGGCCAGACCGGCTATTTTCTTTAGGTACCAGAAAAAATCAATTTTTTCCATACCCATAGCCACCACACCGGCCGCAGATCCGATAATCAACATACTTCCACCGGTTCCGGCCGAAAAAGCGATTAAATGCCAAAGTGGGTGATCGGTAGGCTCCGAAAACATACCCATACTGGCGGCCACCAAAGGTACATTGTCTATCACTGCAGAACCAACGCCCAACAAAGCAATAACCACATCGGTATTGGGGATGGTTTCGTTGAGTGAGGCGGCAAAACTAAATAGGTACCCCAAGGACTCTAAGGCGGCAACCGCCATCAAAATCCCCAAAAAGAAAAGGATACTGGGCAATTCAATTTTGGAGAGTGAACTGTGTACTGGACTGTGATTGGCGTGCTCGTTGTGTTCCTCGTCGATCGAGGTGATATTGATCTTGGCATTGCTAAATATTTCGGCACAGGTCGCGACTATGGCCAAGGACAGCATCATTCCCACATAGGGTGGTAGATGGGTTAAGGTCTTAAAAATCGGCACGAAAACAATGGCCGAAAGTCCCAAATAAAGCATGGTCCCACTGTGTTTATGGGTGTTTTCTTCCTTTTCGTCAAGGGTTTCTAACTCCCCGCGAAAAGCCGGAAGGTAGGACGCAATCACCACGGGCACGACTAAACACACCAAAGAGGGAAGCAACAAATGGCTGATCAATTGAACCGTCGTTACCTTTTTACCGATCCACAACATGGTGGTGGTTACATCGCCAATGGGTGACCAGGCCCCTCCGGCATTGGCCGCGATGATGATTAGTCCGGCAAACCATATTCTTTGGTTACGCTGTTTGATGACTTTTTGCAAAATAGTAATCAATACAATCGTGGCCGTAAGGTTGTCAATAATGGCCGAGAGTATAAATGCCAAAAGCGAAAAAATCCATAACAGGCTTTTTAGTTTTTTGGTTTTAATAAAAGATTTGATGGTGGAGAAACCGTTGAAATAATCAATGATTTCGACAATGGTCATCGCCCCAAGCAAGAAAATGAGAATTTCGGCAGTCTTGCCCAAATGGTGCAACAAGATTTCGTCCAAATGAGTTGGCTTAAGCTCCTTGAGTGCGGTATCTACCTCAAAAACAGGTAGCTGGGTGACTGCCACGATAGCCCACAACAAGGCCATCATGGCCAGAGCAGGGATTAATTTATCTATTTTGAGGGTGTGTTCTAACGTGATTGCTAGATAGCCTGTTATAAAAAGGGCAATTAACAGAAGTTCCATTTAAAAGATTTTTTGCGAAAGCAATTTTATAAAAAATCCTTTCCATATGTCGAGACTAATGTAAAAATTATTTCACCGAATTAAGCCGCTTATGGAAAAAATATCCTTCCCGAGCTGTGGTCTTTGGAAGCACCGGTGACAGCGGCCAAACAATTGACCTCGCCCCGGAGTTTTAACACCCCCAACAATCCAAACACCAAGGCTTCTTTATAGGACACCCATAACGGGTCAGGAACCTCGAGGGTTGCCGAAGTCCGGGCCTGAATACACTGCATAAGGTAGCGGTTAAAAGCGCCACCCCCGGTAAACAAGACCTTTCCGGTTGAGGGGAGTTGTGCCGCAATCTGTTGGGCCACATGCTGGGTATAGGTGTGGAGCACATCCTCTACGGGCTTGTCTTTAAATGGCGCCAACAAGGGGTTTAGCTCAGCAAAAACCCATTCGATTCCCAACGACTTTGGAGCAGGAGTTTGATAAAAGGCTAGATCCTCTAAAGTGTCAAACAACTCGGGTAGGAGTTGTCCTTTTTCTGCGTTTTGGCCCTCGGGGTCGTAGGGTAGGTTTAATCTATTCGCCAACGGATTTAATACCGTGTTTACCGCGCAAATGTCATAGGCGATAAAAGCGTCATTTTTGGTTCGTGAGATATTGGCAAAGCCCCCAAGATTAACACAAGCCGCATAACTCGAAAACAACAAGCGATCACCGATGGGCACCAATGGAGCCCCTTGTCCCCCTAGGGCCACGTCCTGGGTTCGAAAATCGCAAACCACCTGCCGCTGTGCCCATCGGGCAAGTTCGGGGAGATTCCCCAATTGGTACGTAATCCCCCGTTCTGGCTGATGCAAAGCCGTATGCCCATGGGAACACAAAATAACATCCTTAGAAAGCTGGTGTGCTTGGCAAAACTGTTGTACCTGCTCCCCAAGGTAACGGGTATAGTCCTCATCTAAAGCGGTCAGCTCGCTCCGGGATAAGGTGGTTAAATTCGACAGTCGCTCAATCCATTGCTCAGAATAGGCATAGGTGACACAGGTGCCTAATTTAAAGGTCCAGTGCTCTTTTTTGGTAAAGGTAATCACAGCCAAATCAATGCCGTCGAGTGAGGTGCCGGACATCAATCCAATCACAGAATAATTGTTTATCTCTGGTTCGTGCATTTCAGTATGAATGTACTAAAAGCGGGGAAATTCATCCGGCGATTGGCTAATTTTTATTTTTACCCACATCGAATTGGGATATTAATAATTTCATTGGGTTAAAATTTTCATTCTCTCATTTCCCAAAAGCTCGCCCTCTACAGCCCCTACAAAACCCGTTAGTTAGCTTATTTTTAGGTCCTTAAAACAAACAACAACTATGCTTCCAAAAGAACAAGGGCTATATGCTCCAGCCTATGAACACGATAATTGCGGCGCAGGGTTTATCTGTAGTTTAGCGGGTAACCGTACCAACGACATCATCCATAAGGCATTGGACATCTTGGTCAAACTGGAACATCGTGGGGCGGTAAGTGCCGACGGAAAAACCGGGGATGGCGCCGGTATATTGATCGAGATACCGCATCAATTTTTAAAAAACAATTGTCCTTTTGACTTACCCGAACCCCAGGAGTATGCCGTGGGTATGGTTTTTTTACCGCGTAAAGAAAATCAACGCCAATTCGCCATGGCCCAATTGGAGGCCGAAATACAAAACCAAGGGCTTGATATCTTGGGTTGGCGCACTGTGCCGGTCGATCGAAGCACGGTAGGTGCCATTGCTGCACAAACCGAACCCTACATCATGCAGGTGTTTGTCGGAAAAGGTACGCCCGAGTTGTCCGAAGAGCACTTTAACCTTAAACTCTTTACCGCGCGAAAAATTGCCGAACACCGTATCTGGGGATCCAAACTTTCGCAGGCCAACTATTTTTACCTCCCCAGCCTATCGACCCGTACCCTGATCTACAAAGGGCTTTTGGTCCCCGAAGATATCAATGTGTATTATAAAGACCTTAAAGACCCGGAACTGGTTACCCGTTTGGCCTTGGTGCATCAGCGATTTTCGACCAATACCTTTCCAACTTGGGATTTGGCTCAGCCTTTCCGCTATATGTGCCATAACGGAGAAATCAACACCTTTAGAGGCAATCTAAGCCGCATGCAAGCGCGCGAAGAACTCTTTGCCAGTGAACTTTTCACAGCAGAAGACCTTCAAAAAATTTGCCCCATTGTCTTGCCCGGAAAATCCGATTCGGCTTCCATGGACATGGTCGTCGAATTGCTATTGGCTACCGGCCGTTCCCTCCCCGAAGTCATGATGATGCTGGTTCCCGAAGCTTGGGAAAAACACAGCAGTATGCCGGCGGACAAAAAAGCCTTTTACCAATACAACGCCTGTATCATGGAGCCTTGGGATGGTCCTGCTTCGATTCCTTTTACCGATGGAAAATACATCGGGGCACTGCTCGACCGAAACGGTTTACGGCCTTCGCGTTATTCGGTCACCAAAGATGGCTATGTGATTATGTCTTCCGAAACCGTTGTAGTTGATATAGCCCCCGAGAACATTGTCAAACACGGACGACTCGAACCGGGGAAAATGTTTTTGGTCGATATGGATGCCGGTCGTATCGTGGACGATGAAGAAATCAAATCCCAAATTGTGGCCCAAAAGCCCTACCGAAAATGGCTCGATCAACACCAACTTCCCCTTAAGGATATTTCCTATACCGGTAACCCCACCCCCACCGAGTCAGAGGATTTTGAGACCCGACTTCGCCTGTTTGGCTACACCCAAGAAGACCTTAAAACCATTCTGCAACCGATGATTGTTGAGGGCAAAGAAGCCATTGGCTCCATGGGAACCGATACACCCCTTGCCGTGCTTTCGGATCAACCCCAACTCCTGTACAATTATTTTAAGCAACTTTTTGCCCAGGTCACCAACCCCCCACTTGATGGCATACGTGAAGAAATCGTAACCGATACCAGCCTCAGCATCGGACAGGATTTTAATATTTTTGAGCGAAGCCCAGAGCATGCCAAAAAACTCAGCATCCAAAACCCGGTCATCTCCAACGAGGATTTAGACAAAATTAAATTTTTGGAGCACCCCGATTTTAAGGCCACCTCCATCAGCACCCTTTACCCGATTGATAAGGGACTCAACGGTTTGGAAACGGCCCTTAATCAACTAGTGAGCGACACCGAAAAAGCCATCCAACAAGGCAAAAACATCATCATCCTATCCGACCGCGGGGTCAATAACCAACAAGCACCCATCCCCATGCTGTTGGCGTGTTCGTTTGTTCATCACTCCATCAAGACCCGTAAATTGCGGTCCAAAATCGGAATCATCATCGAATCTGCCGAGCCTCGTGAGCCTCACCATTTTGCGTTGTTTTTTGGGTATGGTGCCAGTGCCATCAACCCCTATTTGGTCAACGAAATCATCGCCCACCAGATTGAACAACAAGAAATTAAGGGCATTCCGGTCGATAAGGCCATTCAAAACTATAACAAGGCCATCGCCAAGGGATTGGTCAAGGTGATGAACAAAATCGGTATTTCGACCTTGCACTCCTACCGAGGCGCTCAGATTTTTGAAGCCTTGGGACTCAACAAAAAATTCATCAATACCTATTTTAGTAATACAGCCACCCGTATCGAAGGAATCGGACTGTATGAAATCGAAAAAGAAATTGCCCATCGTTTTCAAAAAGCCTACCAACATCAAGAAACCGAAAGTCCTGCTCTAGAAGTCGGTGGGGACTACCGCTGGCGGCGCTCTGGAGAAGCCCATATGTTTAACCCCGTCTCGATTGCCAAATTGCAACAGGCCGTACGCCAAAACAACTACGAAAGCTACAGCCAATACGCTCAACTCATCAATGCGCAGAGCGAAAAGCTAATGACCCTACGGGGACTGTTCGAATTTTCGAGCTATGACCCTATATCGATCGAGGAGGTCGAGCCCTGGACTAAAATTGTCAAGCGGTTTAAAACCGGGGCCATGTCCTTGGGATCAATCAGTGCCGAGGCCCATGAAAATCTGGCCATTGCCATGAACCGTATCGGTGGAAAAAGCAATTCGGGCGAAGGCGGTGAAGACCCCCGACGTTTTCAACCCGACTTGGGAGGAGACTGGCGCAACAGTGCCATCAAGCAAGTCGCTTCCGGTCGTTTTGGGGTGTCGAGTCATTATTTGAGTTCGGCACAGGAGATTCAAATCAAAATGGCCCAAGGGGCCAAACCCGGAGAAGGTGGTCAGCTGCCCGGCCCTAAGGTAAACCCCTACATCGCTTCGGTGCGTAACTCCACCCCCTATGTGGGCTTGATATCACCCCCACCCCATCACGACATCTATTCGATCGAAGATTTGGCCCAACTGATTTTTGACCTTAAAAACGCCAAGCGCCAAGCGCGAATCAACGTAAAACTGGTTTCCGAAGTGGGGGTAGGTACAATCGCTGCGGGCGTGGCCAAAGCCAAGGCCGATGTGATTTTGATTTCAGGCTATGACGGCGGTACCGGAGCCTCACCGCTGACCTCTCTAAAACACGCAGGCTTACCCTGGGAGCTCGGAATTGCCGAAGCCCAACAAACCCTAGTGCTCAACGACTTGCGCTCCCGTATCGTATTGGAGTGCGATGGTCAGATGAAAACCGGAAGAGACGTGGCCATTGCCTGTCTTTTAGGGGCCGAAGAATTTGGTTTTTCTACGGCGCCCTTGGTTGCTTCGGGCTGTATCATGATGCGTGCCTGCCACCTCAATACCTGCCCGGTTGGTATCGCTACCCAAGACCCAGAGCTCCGCAAAAACTTTAAGGGCCAGCCCGAACACGTCATCAACTATATGTATTTCGTGGCCGAAGAATTGCGTCAAATCATGGCCCAACTCGGATTTAGAACGGTTGATGAAATGGTCGGACAGTCGCAAAAACTCAACATGAACAAGGCCATAAAGCACTACAAAGCTCAGGGAATCGACCTAAGTGCACTCTTGTACAAACCCCAAGTACCCGATACCGTCGATTGCTACAACACCCAAACCCAAGACCACGGATTGGAAGAGGTGTTGGATGTAAAAATTGTTGCTGCGGCACACCCAGCCATTTACCGAAAAGAAACCCAAGCCCTCTCCTTTCCGATTCGCAACACCAACCGCGCTGTGGGGGCCTTACTAGGTAACGAAATCTCGAAAATACACGGTGCCAAAGGCCTACCCGAAGACACCCTTTGTTTGGAATTTAAGGGAACTGCCGGACAAAGTTTTGGGGCTTTTGCCACCAAAGGCCTACTGATGAAAGTGGTGGGTACCTCCAACGACTACTTTGGCAAAGGACTCTCCGGTGCCAAGCTTGTCGTACAAGTACCAGAAGAAGCTACGTTTAAGGCCGAGGAAAATGTCATCATCGGAAACGTGGCCCTCTATGGAGCCATCAATGGCGAAGCCTATATCAATGGAATTGCCGGTGAGCGTTTTTGTGTGCGAAATTCGGGGGCTACCGCAGTCGTTGAAGGCATAGGCGACCACGGCTGTGAATACATGACTGGAGGAATCGCGGTGATTTTGGGCGAGTTTGGCCGAAATTTTGCCGCTGGTATGAGCGGTGGGGTAGCCTATCTCTACAGTGAAGACGGTACGTTTGACGAGAAAAAGTTTAACCTCGAAATGGTTGAACTCGAAGACCTCACCGACCAAGACCGTGAAACCCTACAAGGGCTGCTGCAAAATCACCAAGACTATACACACAGTACCAAAGCCCAAACCATCTTAGCCCAATGGCCTGAGAGCAGTAAAAACTTTATCAAGGTGATGCCCACCGACTACAAAAAAGCCTTGGCCCAATTGGCCCAAGAAAACCAAACCCAAAAAACTACCTAAGCATGGGAAAATTAAGAGGATTTATGGAATTTGACCGGACAAAAGAACCGGTTACCGCCCCCAAAGAACGCATACAACACTACCAAGAGTTTACCCATACGCTCGACACCCAAAAAGTGCAAGAGCAAGGCGCACGCTGTATGGACTGCGGTGTTCCCTTTTGCCACAGTGGCTGTCCCTTGGGCAATTTGATTCCTGATTTTAACGATGCCGTATATAAAAACGATTGGCGCAAGGCACTACAAATTCTCCATTCGACCAACAATTTTCCCGAGTTTACGGGCCGCCTATGCCCGGCCCCCTGCGAAGAAGCCTGTGTATTGGGAATTATCAACCCTCCGGTGGCCATCGAACTGATCGAAAAATACATTGTCGAGCGGGGATTTGCCGAAGGGTGGGTACAACCTTCCCCTCCCAAAACACGCACCGGAAAAACCATCGCGATTATTGGGTCTGGACCTGCCGGGCTCGCCGCTGCCCAACAACTCAACCGCGCGGGCCATACGGTCACCGTCTTTGAACGAGACGCCAAAATCGGAGGGCTTTTACGCTATGGGATTCCCGATTTTAAACTTGAAAAAAACATCATCGACCGGCGTTTGGCCCTGCTCGAAGCCGAAGGCATCGTCTTTAAACCCGGTATAGAAATCGGAAAAGATATCGCCGTAGCAGACTTGGAAGACGAATTTGATGCCGTGGTGCTTTGTACGGGAGCCAGTGTGAAGCGAACTTTACCCATTCCCGGAGCTGACGCCAAAGGAGTGGTCCAAGCCATGGATTTTTTACCCCACAACAACAAAGTGGTGGACGGACAAGCCCAAGCCCTTCCCCAACTCAACGCCCAGGACAAACACGTGATTGTCATCGGGGGTGGAGACACCGGTTCGGATTGTATCGGAACGGCCAACCGCCACGGGGCAAAAAGTGTGACCAACTTTGAAATCATGCCCAAACCCCAAGAAGAACGCTCCGAAGAACACCCCTGGCCCTACTGGCCGTTTCGCCTAAAAACCAGTTCGTCGCACGAAGAAGGTGTTCACCGGGAGTGGAGCATTTTGACCAAAGCCTTTGTTACCGATGCACAAGGTCATGTCAAAGCCCTAAAAACCGTAGATGTCCGTTGGAAAAAAGTACCCGGTGCGCGTCCCGTTATGGAAGAACGCCCCCAAAGCGAAAAAGAATGGCCATGTGATTTGGCCCTATTGGCCCTTGGATTTACCGGACCCGAACAAAGCCTCCCCGAACAATTGGGGGTTGCCCTCTATGCCAAAGGGAATATTGCCACCACTAAGGGATACCAAACCCACAAACCCCATATTTTCTGTGCCGGTGATGCCCACCGTGGGCAGTCGCTTATCGTTTGGGCCATATCCGAAGGCCGCGAAGTCGCCCACCAAGTGGATAGCTACCTTATGGGCCAATCGACCCTACCCCAAAAAAATACAGCAGGCGATTTGGTTTCGGCCTAAACCGGGATGGGTCATCGAGCCTGCTTCGGTAAACTCAGCAGCCAGGTCGTTGAGCCTGTCGAAACGACCGTACTGAATGGTCACTTCGATAAACTCAGTGACCATGGGTCATCGAGCCTCGGACGGTGAGCCTGCCGAACCGTCGAACCGCCGAGATGACACTTCGACGAGCTCAGTGTCCCACCTACTCCCGCTCTAACTCAGCTACCTGGGCTTCGAGGGCCTTGACTTTTTGGTTGAGCTCTTTGATAGCATTAATCAGGGTATAGGTTAACTCAGACCCGTCAAATTCTCTTTTGTCCTTTAACCCTGTTTCTCGACTATCGTCCACAACAGTAATAGTAGATGGTAATATTTTTTTGAAGTCTTGCGCAATAATCCCTACATACTCCGGCTCACTATCGTAGCCTGATTCGCCATTGTAATGAAAACGAACAGGATTGATTTGCATAATTTTATTTAGCCCCTCTTTATAGGGCTTAATCTGTTGTTTTAGACGCCGGTCTGAAGTGGAACTCCAATCCCCTCCACCGGGTTTTTGTGGAGTCCCGTCTGATATGACAAAATTTCCGTCTCTATACATTTTAAGTATAGGACCTTTATTAACTCCAGTTTCTCGATGAAAAAAGCTTAGCATATTAGTATCAGCCTGGTATCTTATTCTAGCGCCACTATCTCCATGCTCCCCTAAGTAAATCATTACTCCAGTGGTTGAATTTGCATATATGGTGGTATCCATTATATCTGTAGAGGCCCCTCCATATAAATGAAATCTATAAGCAGAATTGTTTATTCCAAACCCTATTTTTCCATTCTCTCTTAGAATCATTCTTTCAACTCCACTTGTATCAAACCTTAACATATTTTCATTCGTGTTTTTTCAACATGGATTTTAGTATTCCCATCTGGATCAGCCAAAAATCCATGAATCCCACTGCTGTCTATGGATACCCGTTGGGTTCCTGCTGTATCAAACCGAATGACATCCTCGTCGGCACTTTCTTCCACTTGGATTTGGGTGTCGCTATCGGCATCGATCAGGGTGCTACTGCCTCCGGCCGAGAGGGGGATCCAGGTGGTGGAGTTCCAGTAGTTATAGTAGTTGGTATCGGTGTTGTAAATCACCAGTCCTTGGGCGGGAGTGGCAATCACATCGCGTTGGGCAGCGGTCATCCGTGGAGGGAGTAAACCCTGAGTAGTGCTATCGAGTTGGAGGATGGCTGAGGCATCTTTTTGGGCC
>Ga0255762_10003938_pt1 | contig 11536 bp, 9 predicted proteins | sample 101ome_16_FD_179962 | JGI IMG/M metagenome (GOLD analysis project Ga0255762, IMG submission 179962) | Coastal salt marsh microbial communities from the Groves Creek Marsh, Skidaway Island, Georgia - 101401AT metaG (version 2) | ecosystem: Environmental > Aquatic > Marine > Intertidal zone > Salt... | reverse complement strand
AAGCTAATGGGCTCTGGACATGGTGGGATATCCGTAATCTCCACATCGTCCCAGTACATATAATCGTAAACACCATCTACAATAGTTACGAACGCAACACGAGCATCACCTGAAGTAATACCAGCGGACGCGTCCAAGTATACAGTGTACTTATCATATACGTCACTGTTCATGTACAACGTATCAATGATCTTCAACGATGACGCATCACCATTGGCGTTAGTTACACCAATGATCAATTCTCCAGGATATGAAGAATACCCTTTTCTGCCATAGAACTCTAGCATTTTCGTCGCGCTATCTAATCCCTGAATAACAGGTGTCATTGACATCGCTGTATCACCTACGTAAGTAGACGAAGATGTTTTGTAAGAACGCATGTGGTTAGACGCTGAATAACTGTAGTAACCATATACATATTGATACACAGAATAGGCATAAGTAGAACCTCCGCGGTAGTATGCCCAACAGTTTGGTAGATTAGGACTAGAAGACGATCCTGTACTACCTGCGTCAAAATCTTCATAGAATGGAGTAGTGTATGCTGCACACTGAGTGTAAACGCCAGTTACAGATGCACTGTTCGAAGTTCCAGCAGTACAAACCGCCTTCACGTAGAAATCATAAGCAGTATTCGCTACAAGACCGGTAACATATGCCGTATCTGTGTAAACCCACATCGTATCTCCTGTACCAACAGTAAAACCTGTCGTATCGTACTCAACAACATAGTAGTTCGCACCTGATACTGCATCCCAATCCAAGCCTGCCCAAGTCTGCCCCGTAGCTACGGCGCTAAAGTTACTTGGCACACCACATGAAGGTGCGGTGTTGGTGATGTTGATGCGGTAATCCTCTACAGCGCCCCAAGTAAACGTATTACATGGAGCAATTCCTGAGGTCGAACCTCCCTCTTGCTGCATAACACGCAAACGAGTCTGGCCCAATGTAGCGTTAGAAGGCACTGTGAACGAGAACTGCTGTGTCGTCGTCGGTGACCCTGCGTATGAACCTAGTTGCTCTCCAGAATCGGTGAAATCACCATCTCCATTGAAATCGATCCATGCCGCAATAGCACCTGAATAAGATCCCCCACAAGTCCCCATCGTTACGTTCAATACGTAACTAGTTCCTTGCGAAACATCTGCACTGTCTGTAGACGTAAAATCCTGCACACCCGTAGAACCACATGACGTCGAGGAAGTAGAGATCGTATAATTATCTCCTACTAATCCAACGCCCGTTATCTCCGAATCCGCCGTTGATGACGGTCCCGCAGAACAATACGTCTGAGCATTCACACCACCTCCGAAAAGGACGAGCGATAATGCTGCAAATAGTAATTGTTTTTTCATAGCTAAAAAGCATTTAATTAAGCGAGCTACTAATATCTCAAATTGAATCAGATGTACCAATTATATTCTCTTATTTTTCATTATTGGATCATTTTATATCAAATATTTAAATAATATCCAATTATAAAACATTGGTTATCAGTATGGAGAAGTCCCATTTGACACAAGACCAAGCACCTCAAGCACAACAGCTTGAGCTTAAAAACAAGAACTTAGATCAGATTAAAGTCGAAATTGGCCCCTGAAATTCCGCCTAATTTCATCGAATACCCACTCCCCCTCGCAAGCTCGGGCTCGTGTTTTTTTGCGCACAAAAAAACCCCGACGCGTTACCGCGTCGGGGTTATACTGCTTTTTCTCGTGAACCCGGCAGGACTCGAACCTGCGACCGTCTGCTTAGAAGGCAGATGCTCTATCCAGCTGAGCTACGAGTCCAAACCCATAGGGTGAGGAGAAGAAGTTGTCGGGAAGACAGGACTCGAACCTGCGACCCTCTGGTCCCAAACCAGATGCGCTACCACCTGCGCCACTTCCCGAACATGTTAATGAACTTCTCTTCGCGGAAAGACTGGGACTCGAACCCAGGGGACGCTATCGCGACCACAGCTTAGCAGGCTGCTGCATTACCACTCTGCCACCTTTCCGTTAGGGAGCGCAAATTTAGCCGTAAAATCTATTTGCGCAAGGGTACGATGTGAAATTATCACAAGAAAAATCGAAATAATTTTTCTCTCGTCCCAAAACGTGTACAATAACACCAAATTCCCAGGTTATAACACACTAAACCTGAACATAATACCATCCCTCCTATTCTTTGGGATATTCGATGCGTACGTGGTACACCCCTCGCATAAATTTCTTGAAGGCCTCTCGGATCGTGTTAATATCCTTCAGAGTGATGTCTGCGTTGTCGTATTGGCCCGTAGTGAGCTGATGATCAATGACTTTATCGATCATTTCATTGAGATTTGACTGTGTTTTTTCCGGCAAACTGCGCGTTGAGGCTTCGACTGCATCTGACATCATCACAATGGCCGTCTCCTTTGAAAACGGCTTTGGACCTGGGTATTGGAACGACTCGAACTGGCTGGCATCCGGATGGTCTTCTTTGAACTTACGGTAGAAATACTCCACGCGCGACGTACCGTGGTGTGTACGAATGAAATCGACCACAATATCTGGCAATCGCTGTTTTTTGGCCAATTCTATCCCGTCCGCCACGTGCCCAATGATAATCTCCGCACTTTCGAGGTAGCTCAGCTCATCGTGCGGTGATGCGGTCGAAGTTTGATTTTCCGTGAAATATTGAGGATTGGCAATCTTTCCAATATCATGATATAGAGCACCGGTGCGTACCAAGAGCGTATTGCCCCCAACCAATTCCGTTGCGTATTCCGCCAAATTCGCCACCTGCATGGTGTGCTGGAATGTACCCGGCGCCTCCTTGGACAGACGCTTCAGCAACGGGTTGTTGGTATCACTAAGCTCGAGGAGCGTGAGGTCAGAAACCACTCGGAAGGTGCGCTCGAAGAAATATATAAGTGGGAAGATGAACAGCAACACAAGGACGCCTATGAGTGACGACACGAGGGGTTGGATGGCCTCGGTGCTCCACTCCATCTGACGGATGAGGTAAATGCTGATGTGGGCGACAATCACGACGGCCATGATGATCAGGGTGCTTTGGAAGAGCTGGCTCCTTTTGTAGATGCCTCGGATGTTGAAGATGGTGATGAGGCCAGCAGCGAATTGGACCACCATAAAATGTACCGCACCGCTGATAAATGGGGCCACGAGCAACAGGAGCAGCACGTGGGAGACTAGGGCGAGGCGATCGTTGAAGAAACTTCGAAGGAGCACGGGCAAGAGCACGAGCGGGACGACGAAGGGGTTTAGAAACGAAATGGAGGCCGACCACAGGGTGGCTATGGCGGCGCTGGCAATGACGAACATGTACAAGTTCAGGCTCGAACTGTGCGCGAGGATTTGAGGGTCGTATTGGTTCAGGTAGACCGCGATGGCGGCGATGAGAATGAGGATGTAAGCCAAGGCACCTATTCTACCCATCAGGTTGATTTCGTTGCCACTGCCGTCGTAATTGGCCTCGAGGGCCTTGAGCATATCAAACTTATCCTGGGTGAGGGTGGCACCGCGCAGGATGATGGGCGTTCCTTTGGTGATGATCCCTTTGTTTGGGGTCAAGGCGTCGAACTTGTAGGCCAGTGCGGAATCTGAGATGGCGGTGTTCAGTACTAAGGTGGGCGTGATTTGGATGCTATCGGGCAAGCCGTAGGCAGCGCGGATGGCCTCTGGGGTAAGGGCGTTGGAGATATCTAGCGGTGTACCGTTGTGCAAGAATATTTGGTGCTGTTCGGAAGGGAGTGCCTCCACTACCCCTCTGCGCTGCCAAATTTCCATATCGTCGAATAGGCTGCTATCGGCACTCCAGGAGTTTTGCCATTCTTCGATTCGGTAGTGATAGTCGTAATACAGGTCTTTGGCATCGATCAGTGCTTGCCGGGAACCTTCCATTTCTGAGGAAGATTTGGGCAGGACGTAATCCAAAGGAGCGATGAGGTCATCTTCCAACCAAATTTGTCCGAGGCGGTATTCGTATTGGAATTGGGCCTTGAAAGGAATGCTGAGAAAGATGAGAGCAGTACTGACAGCGCCTACTACTACGAAATATGCCCACTTTTGGCGACTTTGAAGCCAATCCAATCCTTTCATCCGACTTTGTTCTTTTCTAGGGACCAATTTAGTAGTTTCGTAGGGTCTTTTGACAAGAACCCAAATATCAAACACCAGAACATGAAAGAAGTCGTAATCGTCAGTGCTGCCAGAACACCTATGGGCAGCTTCGGCGGTGCACTAAGCACCCTACCCGCTCCTAAAATTGGGGCAGCCGCCATCAGCGGCGCTCTTGAAAAAGCAGGAATCTCACCGGACCAAGTAGATGAAGTATATATGGGCAATGTCCTACAAGCCAATGTAGGACAGGCCCCGGCGCGTCAAGCCGCCATTTTTGCTGGTATCAGTAGTAACGTCCCTGCCACCACCATCAACAAAGTTTGTTCTTCGGGAATGAAGGCCGTGATGATGGCTGCACAGGCCATAAAGGCCGGCGATGCAGAGATCATCGTGGCTGGCGGCATGGAAAACATGAGCGCTGTTCCCCACTACCTCCCTAGCAGTCGTACCGGCGTTAAGTTGGGTGATATTGCCATGGTAGACGGTTTGGTGAAGGACGGCCTGACAGATGTATACAATGCACAACACATGGGGTTGTGTGCGGAATTGTGCGCGAGCGAGCACCAGTACTCTCGCGAAGCACAAGATGATTTCGCCCTAGAAAGCTACAAGCGCAGTGCAGCGGCTTGGGAGGCAGGGAAATTTGATCAGGAAGTGGTCCCCGTAATGATTCCACAACGCAAAGGCGACCCGGTGGCCTTTGATCGCGATGAAGAATATACCAAGGTGAACGTGGACAAGGTTCCTCAGTTGCGCCCTGTGTTTAAGAAAGACGGTACGATCACCGCGGCCAATGCCTCTACCTTGAACGACGGTGCTGCGGCATTGGTACTGATGAGTGCTGAAAAAGCGGCGGAATTGGGCCTAAAACCTGTGGCGAAAATTATTGGATATGCCGATGCAGCGCAGGAGCCTGAATGGTTTACAACGGCTCCGGCCAAGGCGCTTCCTAAAGCAATGGCCAAGGCTGGAAAAACCTTAGATCAGGTGGATTATTTCGAGTTCAATGAGGCCTTCTCTGTAGTGGGATTGGCCAATACTGACATACTAGGTTTGGATGCATCCAAAGTCAATGTCAACGGCGGCGCAGTGAGCTTAGGCCACCCGCTGGGTGCCTCTGGCGCACGCATTGTGACCACATTGATATCAGTGTTGGAGCAAAACGGCGGTACCATTGGTGCAGCGGCCATTTGTAACGGTGGCGGCGGAGCGTCGGCTATGGTGATCGAACGATTGTAAATCAGCCTATTGAAAATGTTAAACCCTGGCTTCGGCTGGGGTTTTCTTTTTGTGTAAAAAATGAAGCAATACTTGGCAATGTGGTGCATGCGTGTGCTAATTTAGAATTCCATGAGTGATAGAGATCTAGGCATCGCATTTTTGGGCAGCGCTCCTTTGAGAGCGGAGGCAACTGACCGAGCAGAATTGGTCAATGTCGTCCTTTTTGGGGAGACCTTTGAGATTCTCGAGAAGCAGGTAAAATGGTCACGTATACGGTTGCACCATGACCTTTACGAAGGTTGGATCGATAACCTTCAATATCAAGAACTTAGCGTCGAATACTTTAACCTTATTCAATCTGCCGATCGCCACGTGTGTAGCGAAACCGTACAATTGCTTCAGGCCGAAGATGCCGCTAAATCCACACTCATTCCTCAGGGCAGTGTATTGCCTCTATTTGATGGAAAAACTACGGCCGTTGGTGGCCAAGTATTTAAGTTTGAAGGAGAGCAAACTACGGGTACAGGGACCCGAGAGGCTTTGGTGCACACTGCTTTTTCCTACTTGAATGCTCCATATCTGTGGGGCGGCCGAACGCCCTTCGGCATTGATTGTAGCGGGTTCACCCAAATGGTGTACCGCCAATATGGTGCTAGTATTCCAAGAGATGCCAGTCAACAAGCCAAGAAAGGCGAGACATTGAGCTTCTTAGAGGAATGTTTGCCCGGGGATTTGGCGTTTTTCGATAATGCCGAAGGTGCCATTACCCATGTGGGCATTGTCCTTGAAGATGGAAAAATTATCCATGCCTCTGGCCGAGTTCGAGTAGATGGCTTAGACCACAGTGGAATCTATAATGCGGAATTGGGACGACATACCCACAAACTCAGAGTGTTGAAGCGATTGATTCCTTAACGGGCCAATGCTTTGATCACTTCCCCTCCGAGCTCCCAGAATTCATCCAACGCCAATAGTTTGGCCTCATAGAAGTCAATGATGGTAGGCCATTGCCCTTTGTCATAGAAATAAGCTCCTTCGAGCTTTACCCAGATGCGACTTACAGGCACACCGCTGTCCAACATCACTCGTGGTTCGTACATCATTTCCTCGCCCATGTGACCGTTGAGCATGGTTTTGAATTCTTCAAATTGGTCATAAAATAAGGCACGGATTTCCTCGTCCTTGAATTGCAAGTCTATGGCCAGTCCAACCTCTGGAAATGTGAGGAGTCGGAAGAAAATACCGCGTACACCCGTCCTATAGGTTTCCCAGCGACTTCCTCCCCCGCCCAAACTTTTATGCCCGGACATGCGTTGAGTAAATAGCTTGAAAAAGGAAGTATTGAGGTCTTTTTTTTCTTCTCTCGAAAACATTTTTGAACTTCACGCTGATGCAGGTGCAATATCGGAAACTAGACGGAACTACCATCGAAAATCCCGCCGCATACGTTCTATCGTATTTGCAGGCGCACCCTGCGGCGACCTTGAGTGTGGGGTCAGATTCCCAAAACATTGGCGGCCAAACCATTTACGTCACGGTCATTGCTTTCCGACACCCGGGAAAAGGAGTGCACTATATCTACCACAAGCGCCGCGAGCCTCTCATTAATGATATGATCACACGTTTGTTCAAAGAATCTGAGGACAGTATTGAAACCGCAGAATACCTCCGCAATAACCACGTTGAAATACACATCACTATAGATGTGGACTACAACGAAGACGAACAGTTTGCCTCCCACAAGCTCATCCCCATGGTCAAAGGGTGGATCTTAGGACTGGGGTACACCATGAATACTAAGCAGAATATTCAAATCGCGAGCATAGCCGCCGACCACCTGCTGTAGGTGTGACTCAGCGCACAGCCCATTGCAAGGACAAGCACGAGTTTTGTCGCTCTAAACGCAAAGAACAACATGGGACTACTTTCCTTCTTATTCGGTGGCGGCAAACGCCAAGAAAGACTTCAAGCAGCCATTGCCGGTGGCGCACCTATTATCGATGTTCGTACCCCCGGGGAATTCGCCCAAGGCCACGCCAAGGGAGCCCAGAATGTCCCGTTGAATGTTTTTGAAAAGAACATTGCCAAAATCGCTAAGAAAGGCGGTCCTGTAGTGCTATGCTGCCGCTCAGGCGCACGTGCTGGAAATGCGCAAGCCATGATTCAGAGCAAAGGCATTGAAGCCATCAACGCCGGGCCTTGGCAAGCGGTGGTGAAGGCGCAAAAAAGTTAAGATTACTGCGGTCTCAAATGAGATTTGGACCCTAACTTTGCGGTCAAATCTTTTTAGACATGCGTAACGTTTTCCCCTACCTAACCGTCGCATTCTTCGTCTCCTTTTCGAGCTGGGCTCAAAACTCCGGCACGCTTCAAGGCGAAGCTCTTGATGCACTGAACCTTAGTCCATTAGATAATTGGACTGTAGAAGTCATTCAAGGTACTTTTACCCAACAAACGACCGTCGATACTGAGGGTGGATTTGAGTTCGAATCCCTCCCTACCGGGTTGTACAATGTGCGCGCGATCAGCCCTTCAGGTCAGATCCAGACCTTACATGAAGTTCAGATCCGTTCGACCAAGCCTGAATTTGTGAGCTTGTTGGTGGAACGCATCACCTCTTTAGATGAGGTCGCCGTGCGTGCCGATGCCTTCCATCGCACTCCGGAAACGCCGTTGAGTATTAAGAACATCAACCGTTCTGAAATGATGCGTATGCCGGGTGCAGTACTGGACTTGAGTAAGGTCATTCAGAATTTCCCAGGCGTATTGCCCAAACCATCCTTCGGCTACGCTATCGCCATGCGTGGTGGAGCGCCCAACGAGAACAGATACTTGTTGGACGGGATTTCCCTTCCAACAGTGAACCACTTTAGCATCCAAGGAGCCTCGGGAGGCGCGGTAAGCTTAATCAACCTAGATCATATCCAAGGAATGGATTTAGTCACTGGCGGTTTTCCGGCGGATGTAGACGATGCCTTATCTGGCGTACTTCAGCTCGAAGGACGTAATGCGCGCAGCGACCGCTGGGGGGTACGTGCTACCCAAGGCGGTACAGATTATGGGATGACCCTCGAAGGACCTGTGGGCGATAAAACATTGATCACCATGAGCGGCCGCAACAGCTTCTCACAGCATTATTTCAAGCTGTTCAATATTCCGGTATTGCCGACGTATCAGGATGCGCAGTTGCGTATTCATCATAAAATTGGGCCTAGAAAAGACCTCACCATCATCGGCGTAGGCGGATGGGATGACTACAAGTTGTACACCGATGGACGTGGCAGTGATGCCCTACTCTACAACGTGGGCTACATCCCTGAGGGGACGCAGCAAACAGAAGTTTTGGGTGCGCGTTACCGCTCTTTTACCGACAACGGCCGATGGGAATATGTGTTGAGCCGCGATCATGTAGGCAACCAAGCCGAGAAATTTATTGGCAACACAGGCTTGGACACAGATAGGCAATTAAACTACAGCAGCTCCGAGACCAATACTAGATTTAAAGTAAGCCACCATGTGGTCAGCAAAGATTGGCAATGGAAATACGGCCTGAACCTCGTGTTCAGAGACTATGGGCTCGATATGTGGAACGTTCGCTACAACAACGATGCAGCGGTGCAGCGCATAGATACGGTGGATTATTTGGCGCAGCAAGACTTTGTAAGTGCTGGTGCGTTCACACATTTGACCCGTCATTATCTAGAGCGCAGGTTATCCACCAGCGTGGGGGTGCGTATGGATATGCACACATTGAATTTGACCACTATCAATCCACTAGCTCAGCTCTCTCCTCGCATGAGTGCGCAATATCATTTGAATGATTCTTGGGCGGTGCAAGGAAACTTGGGAAGTTACACGCAGTTGCCTCCAGCGATTACGATTTTAGCGAATGCAGCGAATAATTGGTTAGGCGATAGTTACGCGGGGCGAGTCAACCAAGCGGCCACCGGTATCGAATTCCAAAACGGACAGACGTATCGATTCTCACTCGAAGGGTATTACAAGGATTACCGCCAAATGCCCTATCTGCGGGCCGATCAAATGGCTTTTTCTCAGGCCATTGGCGCTTATGTAGCTGTCGGCGACCAAGTAAGTTCTTCCCAAGCCCAGGGCCGTGCCTATGGGTTAGAACTGTTCCTACAGCAAAAACTTAAGGGCACTTATTGGTGGACGATGAGCTACAACTTCGGGTACAGTGAAACCCGCTTGGATGCTACACAAGAATGGCAACCGACAGTTTGGGACAACCGCCACAACATCAATCTTGTCTTGGGAAAGGTTTGGGGCAAGGGTTGGCAGATTGGGGCCAAATACCGTTGGGCTACAGGAACCCCATATACTCCGTTCGATACTGAGCTCAGTGCGCTATCCGCGAACTGGGATGTGTTGCAGCGCGGGATCTTTGATGTGGACCAAATCATGGGTGAGCGCTTGCAAGCCTATAGCGTGATTGACGTGCGATTGGACAAGACCTACAACAAGAAGAATTACAGTTTGACTTGGTTCTTGGATTTGCAAAACTTCACCAGCTCTGATATTCCGTTAATGCCGTATTTGACGGTGGAACGTGATGATGTAGGAGCTCCGGTAGTTGACCCGATGGACGCTGGTAAATACAGCATGAAGCTCATTCAAAGCGATACGGGCAGATTGCTTCCAACCATCGGATTGATCCTCGAGATTTAAGACGGGATTGCCTTACCTTTAGGGCCCAATTAATTGGACACTATGCTAAAAACCATTCTCCGCAAGATCCCCGTATATCTTGCCAATGTTGTCATCCTATTGACCCTTCTCAGTCTCTTTGGCTGGTTGGTGCGCGAAACAACGAAAGGCAAACAATGGGTACCGCATCAGGTCAGTCGTTCCATCACCTTTTTTACTACGCTTCCGGACCGATTAATGGTTGCAAAAGCTGCGGTAGAGCGACTTCCTTTGGTTTTCGTACCCTCACCAGAGAATTTCGAGCCGATTAACGAGCTCGAGGAGGATGTGAAGGTGTTGACCAGCTATGCCAATGCGAATTGGAAACGCACTATCGCCATCATCAACCTGCGTACTGGCGAAGAATTGAAGACGTGGTCGGTGGACCGTCTTGCAAATCCCCACAACCGTATCATGCACTCTTTGATGCTGCCAGATTCGAGTTTGATCTATTCTTTGAACGGCGTTACGGGCATCATCAAAATTGATAAGAACAGTGAGCGCCTGTGGAAGCAGGACACCATCGCCCACCACCATGCCATCAATATGGGCGCGGACAACACCTTCTGGGCCAATACCTATACCAAAGACAAGGGGGAACACATCTACTATGGGGCAAGGTTCAATATTGACGGAAGAGAATTTCCGTTCATTGACAACACTTTGACCCAGTTCGATGCGGAAACTGGTCGTATCCTCTACCACAAGAGTGTCACGGAAATTCTCATAGAAAATGACCTTACCCATTTGTTGATCAAATCTGATTCCCCTGGGGATCCGCTTCATATCAACGACGTTCAACCCGTCCTGCAAGATGGGCCACACATGCTCAAAGGCGATGTATTTATTTCATCAAGAACAAGCTCTTGGATCATGCACTACCGCCCTTCTACCGGTGAAGTTGTGGAATTGATTGAAGGTCCTTTTATGTCGCAGCACGATGTGGATATTGAATCTGATTCTACCATCATCTTCTTCAACAACAGCGGGCAAACCCTGAAGGGGGAACGTCCAGACCAACACCGTCTTGCAGAAAACCTTATCGAGGTGAAACCCCAATATTCAGGGATACTCCGCTACCACTTGGGCAAAGGCACTTTTGAGCGCATTTATCCGGAAATCTTTGAGGAGCAGGAGATTTTCTCATTCACCGAAAGTTTGGTCGACGAGTTGCCCGGCGGTGGTTATTTCATCGAGGAGCAGAACTCAAGCGTACTTTGGGTGGTTAAAGATGGAGTCGTCCAGTATAAAAATATCATGCCTTCGCAACACGAAGGGCACCATCATTTGGCAAATTGGGCCCGTGTGATGCCCTAAAAACAGCAGCTTATGACCTTTGACGAAATCATCGACTTCCGCGCTTCGAATCGCAAGTTTGATCCTGAGGTACCCGTACCTGCAGAGGTCATTGAAAAAGCCCTGAAACATGCCACTCTTGCCCCGAACAGCAGCAATATGCAGCTGTGGGAGTTTCATTGGACCAAAAGCCCAGAGGCGAAGGCCAA
>Ga0255762_10003933_pt1 | contig 11542 bp, 8 predicted proteins | sample 101ome_16_FD_179962 | JGI IMG/M metagenome (GOLD analysis project Ga0255762, IMG submission 179962) | Coastal salt marsh microbial communities from the Groves Creek Marsh, Skidaway Island, Georgia - 101401AT metaG (version 2) | ecosystem: Environmental > Aquatic > Marine > Intertidal zone > Salt... | reverse complement strand
GGCTATGTTCAGCCAACCATTCAGGCATTGCAAAAAGAACGCGGCGTCAATTCGATCTATCACAATAATTCAATTGCCACCTGGTTGGTAAAGTCAAACGGGGAGGTCGAAAATGTACGGCTTGGTTAAGATGCGGCATGTTGCAAAAACCTTGGTTACCACTGGTGTTGTCGCTGGATTTGCAATGGTGTTATCCGGCACGGCAACTGCAGCTGAACGGCCTTTTGGTCTTGGCACCTTAGCCACCGCCGAACAGATTGCCGGTTGGGATATTGACGTTCGCCCTGATGGAAAAGGCGCGCCAATTGGCAGCGGCACTGCGTCCGACGGCGAAGAAATTTACGCCGAACGCTGTGCTGCTTGTCATGGTGATTTTGGCGAAGGCGTCGATCGTTGGCCGATTCTGGCTGGTGGTCTTGGGTCACTAGCAACGGATGATCCGGTGAAAACGGTTGGCAGCTATTGGCCTTATGCCTCGACGGTTTATGACTATGTCTATCGCGCCATGCCTTTTGGCGAGGCACAGTCATTAACGCATGACGAAACCTATCAGGTTGTTGCTTATATTCTGAATATGAGTGACGTGATTGATGATGAGTTCGTTCTCAGTAACGAAACCATCGGTAGCGTCAAAATGCCAAATCAGAATGGCTTTATGTTGCCTGATCCGCGGCCTGATGGCCAGCTTGCCAGTGCGCCATGCATGCAAAATTGCGACGTTCCGACCAAGATTATTGGCCGTGCGCGCATCATTGATGTGACGCCTGATAAGGAATAGAATCATAGGGTATCCAGCCAAAAATATTAGGTCTGGCTGTGCCCAAACAAGACATAGGATGACACTATGACAATGCGCTCCACTCGTCGTCAATTTGCCGCTTATGCTGTGGCCGCCATGACACTTGCCGCATTACCGACTAGGCTGATGGCATCAAGCCAGCCTTCTGCTGGTGGCAAGCTTTATAGCTTTTCAGACGGTCCAATGAACCTGCCAATTGAGTCTGTTTTTTATGATATTTTTGGCGATGATCGGCAAAAATATCTTAAAGCCGCCAAGGTTTCGGATGGTATTTGGCGCCGCGCAGTCAATGTTAATTTGCTAGAAGTTGGCGAACGCAAGATCTTGTTTGATGTTGGTTCAGGCCTAAATTTTCTGCCAACTCTTGGTGAATTACCTGCTGCGCTTGATGCGGCTGGCGTTGATATCGGCACAATTACTGATGTGGTTTTCACCCATGCCCACCCTGATCATATCTGGGGTATTCTTGACGATTTTGACGATCTGCTGATGCCTGATGCAGCTTATCATATTAGTCAGGCCGAATGGGATTTCTGGGATTCAGATGATGCGGTAACCGTTATGATTCCGGGGCGCGAGAGCTTTGCAGTCGGCGCAAAATCACGCTTTGATAAGCTTCGTGACCAAATATCATTTTTCAAGGGCGGCGATGAAATCCTGTCTGGCATCGAGGCTGTTGATACATCGGGCCATACACCTGGTCATGCGTCGTTTTTGATACATAACTCTACAAGCCCAGTCCTGGTTGCGGGGGATGCGTTGACACATCCTGTTATTTCTATCGAGCATCCACAATGGCACGACCCCGCTGATATGGATCGCGAAAAAGCCGCGGTAACTCGCAAGCGGCTTCTTGACCGGCTTGCTTCTGAAAAAATTGGGCTTGCCGCAACCCATTTGCCGGCACCCGGTTTTGGCCGTGTGGAAGCAAACAAGTCGGTATGGCGTTATATCGCCGCCGACAGTTGATCACTGTGAATAGGAAATAAGTTTATGTTGTCTCGTCGTGAATTTATGCAAATGGCCGCTGTTACTGCGGGTATCTATGGCACCACATCAAATTGGAACCGTGCTGCTGCGCAACAAGCTATGACCCAGGAAGACTTGCTGAAATTTGATAGCAAGGGCCAGGTCACGCTTTTGCACGTCACCGATATGCATGCCCAGCTAAAGCCGCTTTATTTCCGGCCACCATCGGAAAATTATGGCGTTGGAGCGTTTGAAGGGCGACCGCCGCATCTTGTTGGCGAAGATTTTTTGGCGCATTTTGACATTGCCCCTGGAACGCCGCTTGCCTATGCCCATACGATGGTTGATTACGCGGATCTGGCGCAAACCTATGGCAGGCTTGGCGGGCTTGACCGCACCGCAACCTTGGTGAAATCGATCCGTGCTGATCGCGGTGATGATAAGGTGTTGCTCCTTGATGGTGGTGACACATGGCAGGGGTCTTATACATCACTGAAAACCAATGGTCAGGATATGGTCGATGCGATGGCGATGCTAAAGCCCGATGCAATGGTTGGGCATTGGGAATTCACCTTCGGCGTTGATCGCGTCAATGAAATTATTGAATCGATGAATTATCCATTCCTTGGCGGTAATGTGTTTGACACTGAATGGGAAGAGCCGGTTTTTGAAAGCACCGCCTTTTTTGAAAAAGGTGGGGTCAAGGTCGCGGTTATTGGCCAGCATTTCCCCTATACGCCAATTGCCAATCCGCGTTACATGGTGCCGGAATGGTCATTTGGCATCCGCCCTGAAACGGTGCAGAAAAATGTGAATGCAGCGCGTGATGCCGGTGCTGAAATTGTGGTTCTGTTGTCGCATAACGGGTTTGACGTTGACCAGAAATTGGCAACGGTTGTAACCGGCATTGACGTGATCTTGACCGGTCATACGCATGATGCGGTGCCGCAGGCATTAAAGATCAATAAAACTTTGCTACTGTCATCAGGGTCGCATGGCAAATATCTTGGCCGTATCGATCTTGATGTTAAGGGCGGCGAGGTTGTTGATTATAGTTCAACCTTGATTCCGGTCTTTTCTGATGTGATTACACCCGATCCTGAAATGTCGGCGCATATTGATGCCTTGCGCGCGCCCTATGAGGCCGAATGCAACCGTGTGATCGGCAGCACAAGCGGGCTTTTATATCGGCGCGGCAATTTCAATGGCACATGGGACGATCTGATTTGTCAGGGCATTATCGAGGAACGCGATGTCGAAATTTCGCTTAGCCCCGGATTCCGCTGGGGAACAACGCTTCTTCCGGGTCAGGATATCACCATTGATGATCTTTATACCCAGACAAGCATGAGCTATCCGAATGTTTACCGTACCGAAATGACCGGCGCGCAGATCAAGACCATCCTTGAAGATGTTTGCGATAATCTTTTCAATATTGATCCATTCTATCAGCAAGGCGGTGACATGGTTCGGGTTGGCGGCATGAATTACACCTGCGCACCAAAGGCCAGCATGGGCAATCGCATCAGTGATTTGACCATGACAAAAACCGGCGAAAAGCTGGATGCTGATCGAAAATATGTTGTTGGTGGTTGGGCATCGGTGAATGAGAATGTCGAAGGGCCAGCCATTTATGACCTTATGGAAGGCTATATCAGCCGCAAAAAATCAATTGATCTGCCAGCACAACAGGCGGTCAAGGTGATTGGCCTGTAACGCCGCATTTTATAACGGATCACCATTAGCGTGATGGTTTTGAAAGGCTGGCCCGATGGGTCAGCCTTTTGTATTTTCAGGCGAAGCCCGAACAGTGAGAGCGTCATTTTTACCGATTTTAATTTGACAAGACGCCACGACCATTCTCTAATCTTTTCCTATTGATTGCGTATAATGGCCTTCGGAATCCCCCATGACCCAACAGCTATCCCCACAATTTGGTTGTGACTCCATTGCCGTTCAATGAAGGCCAGCCTCATTTGCTAACAAAACGGAAAGAGCCGGATGAAACCCGTTCGTTTTGACTATAAACGACCCGCAACGATTGACGAGGCATGTGGCCTTCTTGCCGGCGATGATAATGCGCGCATTCTGGCTGGCGGCCAGTCATTGATCCCGATGTTGTCGATGCGGCTGTCACGACCGTCATTGTTGATTGATATCGCGCATATTCCCGAATTAACCGCTTTTGTCGAAACCGAAACCCATATTGAAATTGGCGCGATGGTGCGCCAAGCGGTGGCGCAGAAATCTGAATTGGTCAAAACGCATATTCCGCTTTTGGCAAAGGCGCTTGGCTATGTTGGCCATCCGCCAACACGCGCGCGCGGCACGGTTGGCGGCTCGGTGGCGCATGCCGATCCTTCGGCTGAAATTGCGCTTGTTGCGGCGACTTTGGGCGCGGAAATCACCTACCGCGTTGATGGCACCGATGAAATATTTGATGCGTCCGATTTTTTCATTGGCCCGATGTTGACCATCGCGCCGCCAACCGGATGTTTGACGCGGTTGAGTTTTGCCAAGGCACCGGCGGTTTGCGGCACGGGCTTTCATGAGGTTGCCCCGCGCAAAAGCGATTATGCGCTGGCATCTGCGGCTGCACAGATCAATTTTGCCGCTGGGTCAGGCGTGACCAGCATCCATCTTGGCATTGGCTCGGTTGGCGATTTTCCCGAACGGTTGGATGTCGATCAGCTATGCGGCACGCCGCTTGATGATGCGGCAATTGCTGATGCGGTTCATGCGGCAATGCAGATGGTGGAAACCGTTGAAGATTTGCACGCCACCGCAGCTTACCGCAAACGCGTTGCCACCGAATTGGCGATCCGCGCGCTTCGCGATGCGCGTGACGAAATATCAAAGGATCTAAATCAATGAATGATGTGACCTTGACGATTAATGGCAAGCCAGTTTCGGGCGTGACCGAGCCGCGCGTTACCTTGCTGGATTTTCTGCGTGATGTTGCCGGATTAAAAGGCACCCATGCCGGATGCGAACATGGTGTTTGCGGGGCGTGTACGGTGCTGATTGATGGTACCGCTGTTCGGTCTTGTTTGATGCTGGCGGTTCAGGCTGAGGGCGAGGATATCACCACGATCGAAGGCATTGGCGGGTCGGGTGCGCGCGCTGGTGAACTTGGTGTTATTCAAGATGCGTTTTGCGAAACACATGGCCTGCAATGCGGCTATTGCACCCCGGGCATGATCTTGGCTGCCGAAGCGTTATTATCGGTTAATACAGACCCAACCGAACATGAAGTCCGCGAAGCCATTTCAGGCAATATTTGCCGTTGCACCGGCTATGTTCAGATTGTCGACGCCATCCTGCTGGCGGCCAAACGTCTTGGCCAGCGCAATGATGCCGCGCCGTCCGATGCGACTTTGGCTTAGGGGTTTGATTCATGACTGAACAGAAATATAAATTTCTTTCAACCCCGCGCCGTCCGGTTGAGGATCGGCGTTTTGTTGCTGGCCGTGGAAAGTTCATTGCCGATCTTGACCGGCCAAATATGCTTCATGTTGCGCCGCTGGCATCGCATTATGCGGCGGCGGTGATAAATGGCATTGATGCCAGTGCGGCGCTTGCCATGCCTGGCGTTGTGGATGTGATTACCGGGGCTGAACTTGCTGCCGCTGTCCAGCCCTTGATGAATGGGTTGAACACACCAAATGTTCGCCGGTTTCCGTTGGCGGTCGATCGGGTGCGCTATGCTGGTGAATGGGTTTGTGCCGTTGTTGCCGAAAGCCGCGCCTTGGCCGAAGATGCGTTGGAAAAAATCATTGTTGATGCAACGCCGCAGCCTTTTATTCTGGATGCCGAAGCGGCATTGCTGGAGACCAGCGCGCCGGTTCACCCCGAACATGGCAGCAATTTGCTTCTTGACCGGAAATTTGTCTGGGGGCCGGTTGATGATGATTTTGACGCAGCCGCGCACAGCCTGTCATTTTCGGTGACATGGGGCCGCAATTCTACCGTGCCGATTGAAACATTTGGCGTTCTTGCCGAATGGAATGGCTGGGATCAGATGCTTGATATCTGGGCGTCAATCCAGATGCCAAAATATGCTGATCAGATTGCCCGCAGCCTTGATCTGCCAGGCAATGCCATTCGGGTGCATTATGATGTTGATGTTGGCGGCAGCTATGGCGTGAAACGCGGCATCAAACATTCGGTGCTGGTTGGTTATATCGCGCGCAAGCTTGGCTGTCCGGTTCGCCTGATTGAAGACCGGCTGGAAAATATGCGGGCTGGTGACGCGCATGGGCCGGAACGCAAATTTGATATTACAATAGCCTTTGATCAAGATGGCACGGTTCGATCAATGAAAATGCGCGCGCTTGATAATGCTGGTGCCTATGCTGGCCGAGCGCCATTCCAGCTTGGCAAGCCAATCAGCGCCATTGTTGGCCCTTATCAAATCAATTCGGTGGCCTATCATGCGCTGTCGGTCACAACCAATAAAACGGTTCAAGAAGCGGTTCGCGGCTTTGGCCAAGCGCCAACCAATTATGCGATTGAAACCGCGATGGATCGGGTTGCCGAATATCTTGGCATGGACAGGCTGGCATTGCGTCAGAAAAACCTAATCCGCAAAGATCAATTCCCCTATCTCATTCCAAGTGGCAGCTATTATGATAGTGGCGATTATCACGCGGTAATTGATAAGGTTCTGGCCGCTGCTGATTATCCGGCAATGCTTGCCGAACGCGACCGGCTTCGCGATGCGGGGATGATGGCCGGTATTGGCATTGCTGCCTGCCTTGAGCCAAGCGGTGGCAATTCGTCATTCGAGCCGTTGCTGAATCAAAGCAATCAGACATCAACATGGATGGAATCCTGTCAGGTCAATATTGACGCGCTTGGCAAGCTGACAGCACGAATTCACACAACATCATCGGGTCAAGGCCATGAAACGCTTGTGTCAACCGTGCTTGGCGAAGTCATGCAGATTGATCCGGAATTGATTCGCATCACCCGGCCTAATTCGCTGGAAAGCCTGCCGGGAAATTCACCGGTTGGCAGTCGTATGGCGATTATGCTTGGCGGTGCTGCGGCGCGGGCGGGCGAAAAGCTAAAAGCCAAAATCATGGCCATTGCGGCGCACCGGCTTGGCGTTGCCATTGACCAGCTTCGCTATGAGGGTGGTGACGTCCTGGCGCATGATGGCCGCCGGTTTACATGGGATGAAATGGTTGAACTGGCGCATCGCCAATATCACAATCTTCCCGATGGAATGGATCCGGGGCTTGCCAGTTTTGATATTATGCAAGTGCCAACCGGCGATGCCTTGCCGGTTGATGACAAGGTGCAGATGTATCCTTGCTATTCATTCGAATTTCACCTTTTGCTGGTGTCCTTTGATCCGATTATTGGCCGTCCCGATATTCATTCCTATGTCATTGGCCATGATTGTGGAACGGTGATTAATCCGGCGATTGTTAGCGGCATGACCTATGGCGGTATCGCGCATGGCATTGGGGCGGCGCTGTTTGAAGAATTTGCCTATGACACTAATGGCCAGCTTTTGACGCAAAGTTTTCTTGATTATTTAATGCCTTCGTCACATGAGGTGCCCGCGATCCAGATTGTCAAACATTGCACGCCGTCACCCCATACGGTTTTTGGCCAGAAGGGATCGGGTGAAAGCGGTTATCTTGGGGCACCCGCCGCCGTGTCGGCTGCGATTAATGATGCGGTTTCCGGCCTTGGTATCCATTTTGAAAAACTGCCAATTCGCATGAGTGCAATTAGCGATGCCATTGCCGCAAAAACATCTTAACCCCTTTTTGATTTGATCTAAGGCGCGCCCTTCCATTCACCACTTCATTCATTCACTGCGAGACCAACCCAAATGATTATCGACAGCCATGCCCATTTCATTCCGCCAAGCCTGCTTGCCGCGATTCAGGATCGCGCTGGCGAATTTGCCGCGCTTTCGCTTATCCATGATGAGTCAGGCAGTTTCGGCTTTTCCTTTGCCGGCAGCAAGCCAACACGCCCTGCCAGTAAAATGCTGTCAGATACGAATGGGCGGCTTGAATGGATGGATGCCAATCAGATTGACCGGCAGGTGATTGGTGGCTGGCTTGATATGTTTGGCTATGAATTGCCAGTTGATGAAGGCCAGCGCTGGTCGGCCATGATCAATGAACATCTTGGTCAGTTCTGCGCCAAAAATGATCGGTTTCTGCCGCTGGCAAGCCTGCCGATGCAGAATGGCATTGCCGCGGCAACGGTTCTTGATCAGGCACATCAAAACGGGTTTAAGGGTGCCATGATCGGCACCCAGCCAAAGGGCAAGGGCGGCGTTCTTGATGATCCTGAATTGACCCCATTTTGGGAATCGGCGCATCGCAATGGATCGGTTTTATTCATTCATCCGGTGTTTGATTCAGGCGATGACCGGGTCAATGATTATGGCATGAATAACGCGATTGGCCGCATAACCGATACTTTGATTGCGATTTCGCGGATTATCTATTCAGGTCATGTTGAAACCTATCATAATGCCAAGATTGTCATTGGTATTGGGGGGTCAGCATTGCCGTATGTTCTTGGCCGGATGATGCGAAATTACAATCTTCACAAAGACACGCTTGCCGATCCGTCAAAGGCATTATCAATGCTGTATTACGATACTTTGCTTCATGATCCAGACGCATTGGCCTTTTTGATTCGCGCGGTTGGGATTGATCGTATCATGCTTGGATCGGATATGCCGTTTCCGATTGGCGACCCATCGCCTCTTGCTGTTCTTGAAGGGCTGGATATGGCCGACCGCAACAAGCTGGTCAATGGTGTTGCCAGCCAGCTATTTGGGCTTTAATCCGCTGCGATCCAATCAGATGAGGCGAGGAGACATATCGTGAATATTGAGTTGAATGGTAGCGAACAAATCAATACCAGTCCGGCTAATCTGTGGGAGTCGGTTATTGATCCGGCGGTTTTGCAGCGCGCGATTCCGGGTTGTATCAGCATGACCGAAACCGGCGAAGGTCAATATCAAATGACCTTGGAATTAAAAGTAGCGGCGGTTGGTGGCAGTTTTGAAGGGGCGGTATCGCTTTCCGAAATGAACCCACCACATAGCTGTGTCATTACCGTGTCGGGAAGCGGCACGCTTGGCACAGGTGGTGGCAATGCCACTGTTGCCATTACCGAAGGCGATGATGGCAATGCGCTGATTTCCTATCAGGCGCAAGGCGAGGTGAGCGGGCTTGTTGCCGGTGTCGGCCAGCGGATTTTGATGGGGGTTGCCAAACATCTGGCACGCCAGTTCTTTGCCGCTTTGAAAAAGGAATTTGCCGCAGCCTAGTTATTGCGGCCAGTCGTTATCAGCCTATCCGGTCTTGATCGGTTATTTATGGAGAGCATTTTGATGAAAACCTATGATGTGGTTGCAGCCGCGATTGAGGCACAGGAAACAGGGCATTGTTTTGCACTTCTTGGCGATGGCAATATGCATTTTGCCGGTGCGCTTGCCCATCTTGGCATGCCCTTTACCTATGCACGGCATGAACATTGCGCGGTATCGATGGCGATGGCCTATGCGCGGGTGACAGGAAGGCCCGGTCTTGCCACGGTAACTTGCGGCCCGGGTCTGACGCAGGTCATGACCGGTCTTGTTGCCGCCGTGCGGGCACGCATCCCGCTGGTGCTGTTTGTAGGTGAATCGCCGCTTCGCAATTCATGGTATAATCAGGAAATTGACCAGGCCCCTTTTGTGACCGCTTGTGGTGCAGAATATGTTCGTATCTTGCACAAGCCGCGGATCACGCGGCAGATCCAAGATGCTTTTGCGCGGACGCAAATGACCGGCATTCCGATTGTGATTGGCATGCCGTTTGACCTTCAGGAAAGTGACTGGGGCGATCTTGCCTATAAAGTCGAAAAGGCGGCTGATCTGATACCTGCCGCTGGCAAGATGTTTCCCGATCCGGCAAATGTAACCTCAATCGCGGCGATGGTGGCGGCGGCAAAAAAGCCGGTGATCATTGGCGGGCGCGGTGCAATCGCAGCCGATGCTGGGCCGTCTTGTATGCGCCTTGCCGATCATATTGGCGCTATATTGCTAACCACCCTTCCGGCGCGTGGTCTGTTTCATCAATCGGCGCATTCGCTGAATGTGGTTGGGGGGTTTGCTTCGGATACGGCACGCGAGGCCTGTCTTGATGCTGATCTGATCATTGCCGTTGGCACCAGTCTGGCATCGCATTCGGCCGATGCTGGCAAGCTTTATCCAAATGCCAAAATCCTGCATATCGATACCAAGCCGGTGATCTATAGTCAGGGACGTGTTGCTGCGCATTTCCATTTATGTGCTGATGCCAAAATTGGTGTTGATGCGCTTATCAGTGAAATTGAAACTAGCCATGGCACAGCAGTAGCCGACAATAGCTGGCGCAATGCGTTGGTCGCCAAACAGGATGCGGCCGAATATCCTGATGCCATGCCGTTTCAGGTTGCCCCTGATGTTCTGGACCCGCGCGCGATGATCAAGGCGCTAGATCAGAAACTGCCAAAAGACTGGTTCATGGTGAATTCATCCGGCCATTGCTCTTATTATGCTGCGCATATGACTGGCCGTTCATCCGATGCGTTTTTGACCATTCGCGAATTTGGCGCGATTGGAAATGGCCTGTCTTATGCCATTGGTGTTGCTGCGGCACGCCCTGAAACACAGGTTGTTTTGATTGATGGCGATGGTGGGTTTTTGATGCATGCGCAAGAGTTGGAAACTCTTGCGCGCCATGGAATCAAGCTGTTGATGATTGTGATGAATGATGCAGCTTATGGGTCAGAAATCCACAAATTGCGCGTTGACGGCCATGACGAAGATGGTGCCGCCTTTGGCGCAACCGATCTTGCATCAATGGCGCGGGGCTTTGGCCTTGGCGGCGTGTCTTTCCGCAATCTTGATCATCTCGATTCGGCTTATGATGAATTTATCGCATCGGATAAAGCGGCTTTATGGGATTTTCATATTTCGGATCAGGTGGTCTCGCCAGTGATGCGTCGTTTGACCGCTGCCAAAAAATAAGGTTGGCAAAAAATAAGGTTGGCGTCTAACCGTTCGATCGGGTGTCAGGCTTTTGTTTGCCATGCCGGATGGCAGGGACAAACCAGAACATTGACAGGCCAAGACAGGCAAAGCCAAGACTAATGGCAAAGCCGGTATTATAGCCGCCAGTGATGTCATAGAGATATCCGGCCAGAAATGCGCCAAGCGCGGCACCGCAGCCTTGGCCAATATTGGTGGCACCAAAAATAGAGGCAAGCCCCTGTCCGGCAAAAAGCTCGGCCATTTGCGCGGTGATGATCGGCCCGCGTGCGCCAGCTGACAGCCCGAAAGGCACAACAAATAATGCCAGCATCCACCAGCTCGGATAAAGCTGCAGCCCCGCAAGCGCAAGAATGCCAATGATCGTCAAACCATAGCTAAGGGTTGCGATAAGATGGCGCGAAAATCGTTCGGCCAGAATGCCGGTAAGGGCAATGCCAAGGATCGTCAGCATGCCAATACAGCCAAAGGCAAAGGCTGCCTGTACCGTGCTAAATCCGCGCTCGATCAAATAGGCAACAGCCTGCAAAGAGACGGAAAAAACAGCGACGGCAGAGGCGCCGAAAATGGTGAAAAATCCCCAAAATTCGGGTCGCTTTATCGCCTCGCCTAATGACAATCCGACTTTAACTTCATGTGATCGAGCATTAGCTGCAAGGGTATTAGCTGCAGGGAGTTTATCTGGAAGCACATCATGCTGATCAGCGGGGGCATTG
>Ga0255762_10003932_pt1 | contig 11543 bp, 9 predicted proteins | sample 101ome_16_FD_179962 | JGI IMG/M metagenome (GOLD analysis project Ga0255762, IMG submission 179962) | Coastal salt marsh microbial communities from the Groves Creek Marsh, Skidaway Island, Georgia - 101401AT metaG (version 2) | ecosystem: Environmental > Aquatic > Marine > Intertidal zone > Salt... | reverse complement strand
GGATATGTAGGACTTCCACTTGCCATTGAATTTGGAAAAATTCAAGATGTGGTGGGTTTGGATATTAATGATCATAGGGTTAATGAACTTAAATCAGGTATTGATAGCACAATGGAAGTCTCGTGCGAAGAGTTTAAAAAAGCAAAAAACTTATCCTTCACTTCTGACCCTAGCGATATCCGACTTTGCAATATTTACATTATTACAGTTCCAACACCAATTGACAGGCATAAGCAACCAGACCTTGCACCGTTGGTGAATGCCAGTCAGTTGGTAGGTAAAGTCTTGTGTAAAGGTGATATTGTGATCTATGAATCTACTGTCTATCCGGGGGCTACAGAGGATGTTTGCGTTCCTATTTTGGAGAGAAGTTCGAATTTAATATTTAATCAAGACTTCTTTTGTGGATACAGCCCAGAACGAGTTAGTCCGGGGGATTTAGAGCATAAAGTTACGACTATAACTAAGGTTACATCTGGATCAACGCCTGATATTGCTAAAAAAATCGACTCTTTATATAGAAAAATTGTAAATTCAGGCACTCATATGGCAAGTAGCATTAAAGTTGCTGAGGCGGCCAAAGTTATTGAAAACACCCAAAGAGATGTCAATATTGCGTTAATAAATGAACTTTCAATGATTTTCAACAAACTAAATATTGACACTGAAGAGGTTTTAAAAGCAGCAGCTACAAAATGGAATTTCTTGCCATTCTTTCCTGGTTTGGTTGGAGGGCACTGTATTGGAGTTGATCCATATTATCTTACCTATAAGGCTTTGGAAGTTGGATATCATCCAGAGATGATTCTTGCAGGTCGCCGGCTTAATGATAATATGGGGTTTCATGTTGCTGATCAGGTTTCAAAACTAATGACTAAAAAACGTATTCATATAGTTGATGCAAGAGTTTTAATTATGGGAATTGCTTTCAAGGAGAATTGCCCTGATTTGAGAAATACACGTGTGATCGATTTGATTCAAGAATTCAATAATTTTAATTGTAAAGTCGATGTTTTCGATCCTTGGGTGAATAAACAAGCATGTATGGAAGAGTATAATGTTACTCCTATCGAGTCTCTTGCTAAAGGCTCATACGATGCTATTATTTTAGCTGTTGCACATAAAGAATTCAAAGAAATGGGTTTGTCAGAGATTAGAAGTTACGGTAAAGAAAATTTTGTGCTATACGATGTTAAGTATTTGCTTAAAGCTAATGAAGTTGATGGCAGGTTATAAATGACAAAATATCAAAAATTAGAAAAATATTTAAAACATGATATTCAAAATACCTGGTTAATTACTGGCGTAGCGGGATTTATTGGGTCTAACCTTTTGGAGCGCTTACTTTGTTTAAATCAAAAAGTTGTTGGTTTAGACAATTTTGAGACTGGTTATCAGAGCAATATTGATGCTGCAATAGCAGATGCATCAGTCAGTATGGGGATTGATGAACTTACTTTAAGACAGAATTTTAAGTTTATTGAGGGTGATATTAGGAATATAGAGGATTGTTTCAAAGCGTGCAAAGATGTTGACTATGTATTACATCAAGCCGCTTTGGGATCGGTTCCTAGGTCCATTAAAGACCCTATTAATACTAATTCTGTAAATATAAGCGGATTTTTGAATATGCTTGTTGCTGCTAAAGAAGAAAATGTGAAAAGCTTTGTCTATGCAGCCTCTAGCTCAACATACGGTGATCATCCAGCTCTTCCAAAAGTTGAAGATGAAATTGGTAATCCATTAAGCCCATATGCTGTTACTAAGTTAGCTAATGAACTTTATGCTGGGGTTTTTGCAAAAACCTATAGTTTTAAAACTATAGGTTTAAGATATTTTAATATTTTTGGAAAAAGACAGGACCCAAATGGTGCCTATGCTGCCGTCATACCAAAGTGGGTTTCAAGTATGTTAGGTGCTCAAAAGATCTTTATTAATGGAGATGGTGAAACCAGTAGAGACTTTTGCCATGTTGATAACGCTATACAAATGAATCTACTCTCTGCAATCGCAGATCCAGCTGCTGTTGATCAAGTTTACAATGTAGCTGTAAATGAGAGAACTAGTCTCAACCAATTATATAAAATGATTGAAAATGGCCTGATAAAACGTGTCAGCAGTCTAAAAAGAGAAGCTCCAAATTATAGGGATTTCCGCGCAGGTGATGTGAGACATTCTCTTGCAGATATAACAAAAGCCAAAAAATTACTCGGATATGAACCGATTTATACTCTAGAAAAAGGTTTAGATATATCATTAGATTGGTATCTAGAAAATTCTCTTCATAGTTAGAGGATAAAAAGAATTGAAATGAGTTATTTAAAAGAAATTCTAGTTCTTTTGGGAGATGATAAGTCTAAACTTCCCAAAATGGTGTTGTTATTTCTAGCTGTGTCGTTATTAGATGCAATCGGAGTTGGTCTAATAGGTCCTTATATCTCACTGATTATAAATCCTGATTCTTTTGACAACGAATTTTTTAGTAAGGTGGTTCAATTCATTGGTCCATTTGAAAATAATGATATTTTCCTGATTACCGTTAGCCTTATTCTTGTGAGTGTTTTTCTTTTTAAGGGGCTAGCCGGTGTATTTGTATTGAAGGTTATTACTGACTTCAGCTACAGACGACAGGTTCATTTACGTTCTCAGTTGATGCATGTTTATCAATCTATGTCTTATGTTGATTATATTGATAGGAATAGTGCAGAGTATGTGTATGCAGTTCAGGATTTAGTATCAAAATTTACTGGAAAAATAATGATGCTTGGACTTAAAACCATTAGTGATATATTGATTGCCCTAACATTGATCATGGTTCTTGCATGGACTGATATTGAGTTATTGTTTATGCTGCTCTTGTTGGTAGGGGCTGTTTCATTGATTTATGATAGGTTAATTAGAAAGAGTGTTGAATTATATGGAAAAGATGCCAATATAGCCTCTACAAAACTAGTGAAGCACTTAAGTGAGGGAATTGGAGGCATGAAAGAAGTAAGAGTTCTTGGAAAAGCAAACTACTTTCATAGTTCGGTCTATGATGAGGCTGTTAACTATGCTAATAACTTAAAGATTACTGAAGTTTTAACTAATATTCCAAGACACCTTATTGAATTCTCATTAATCTTATTTCTGACAATAGTTGTTGTATTGGAGTTATTAAATAATGGAAATATTGTAGATTTACTGCCAACGCTTGCTATGTTTGGTGTAGCATCTCTTAAGTTGGTTCCATCTGTTAATTCTATAGCTAATGGTGTTATCCAGCTCCGTTTTAATCGTAATACTGTCTCTTTATTATTCAATGATGTAAGAAAGTTTAAAGCCTTAAAGAGACAAAATAGAATGTCTTCAGACAAGAAATTTGATTCTATTGAATTGAACTCTTTGAGTTTTCAATACCCCAAAGCTCAAACTCAAGCTATTTCCAATATTAGCTTATCCATTAAAAATGGTGAATCAATAGGCTTGATTGGCTCATCTGGATCAGGAAAAACAACTTTGGTTGATGTCATTCTTGGCCTACTCGTGCCAAGCGAAGGAGAAATTTTCCTTAATGGAGAGAAAATTAATGACAACATGCAAGAGTGGCAGAGAATGGTCGCCTATCTACCACAAGAAGTCTTTATCATTGATGATACTTTGAAGAACAATATTGCGCTAGGTGTTGAACCAAAAGATATTAATGATAAAGATTTAAAAGACGCCTTGGAACGTTCGAAGCTTAAAGAAGTGATTAGTAATTTACCAGAAGGAGTTAATACTCGTCTTGGAGAGAGGGGCATTAGTCTCTCTGGCGGGCAAAGACAGAGAGTAGCTATCGCTCGTGCCATCTATCATAAGAGGGAAGTATTGGTAATGGATGAGGCTACTAGCGCATTAGATGAACAAACTGAAAGAGAGGTTGTGAACGAAATAAAAAGACTTAAAGGCAATGTAACTATGATAATAATTGCACATAGACATAAAACTTTAGCTTATTGTGACCGTATATATAGATTAAGTAATGGTTGTATAGTCGAAAGCCTTACTTATCGTGATTTGATTGATGGAAAAAGAGAGTAGGACTATGAATTTAAAGACATTTGATAACTTGGTTGATTCTGGGCGCTGTTATATTATTGCTGAAGCTGGACTGAATCATAATGGATCTGTAGAGATAGCTAAACAACTAATTGACCTTGCATTTGAAGCTGGAGCAGATGCAGTTAAGTTTCAGAAAAGAACCGTAAATAAACTTGCCATTGAATCTGTTTTAGATGCTAAAGATGACAGGTTTCCAGAATTCGGGAGTACATACAGAGAAATTCGTGAACATCTTGAGTTTGGAATGGAAGAGTATAAGATTATAAAAGACTATACTGAGAGTAAAGGGTTGGATTTCTTATGCACGGCTTTTGACCCTGAAGCTGCAGATTTTCTTGAGAAATTAGGAGTAAATATATATAAATTAGCAAGCCATAGTGCAACCAATATTGAGCTTTTAGAATATCTGGCTGAAACTGGAAAACACACTATAATGTCTACTGGCATGGCTGATTTAGAAGAAATTGATACAGCTGTGTCAATTTTTAAGAAATACCAAACCCCATTATTATTATTGCATTGTGTTTCAGCTTATCCAACTCCTTTGGAAGAGTGCAATTTGAACATGATTAATGTTTTGAAAGATAGATTTCACCTACCAGTTGGATATTCCGGTCATGAGATTGGCTACCTTCCAACACTTTCGGCAGTTGCGATGGGCGCAGTTGCTATCGAGAGACACTATACTCTAGATAATAATTTGACTGGATTCGACCATAAAATGTCACTCAATCCTCAAGATTTTATTGAGATGGTGCGAAATATTAGGCTTATTGGAAGAATTAAAGGAACAGGCCGGAAGGAGATAAGTGATACGGAATGGATTACTAGAAAAAAATATCATGTTTCCGCAGTATCATCACAAAGTATTTCTGCCGGTGAGAGACTTACCAGTGAAATGGTTGAATATCGAAATCCAGGTATAGGAATACCTCCTAAGGATATAAATAAGATTCTCGGAAAAAAAGCATTGGTTAATGTTCCAAGAGATGAACTACTTAAAATTGAAATGTTTGGGTGAATTCTAAAAGTCTAAAAATGCGGGCTATTGTAAGACCAGAGTTTGAAGGAAAGAGTAATTCAATATTACATAAGGGATGTCGCTTTGCATCTAGAGTAATTTTAAGATTATTTAATTTGTCTGGGACTTATAAAATTATCAAACTAATTAAACTTTTACAAAAGTATATTCCTCTATCAATCTTGAAGTATTTTTATTACTATTTGTATTCTAGATTCCTTCAAAAAAAATATTTATTCTTTCTGAGCGAGTGTAATTTTATGTCTGCCATTGACGTCAAAATTAGGTGGGCTAATTTAGTATTAAGGTCATCATCTTATGAGTATGAAAAGTATGCTGCCTGTGATTATATAAAAATCATGTCGAAATACGGACTTACAGAAAGTACTTCTGAGGACATTTGTGTTGATGATTTTACTAATAATCCAAATCACAGAAAATCAGAAGTGGAGAAAGTCTTCTACTTATACGGGCCGAATTCAGAGAAGCCGCCAAATCCTAAGTATAAAAATTGCACATTGGTAGTAACAAAAGATTCATTGGAGAATGTCGATCATTTTGAAGATTCAATCTTATTTATTAATAAAATGTATTACAACAAAATAAAGAACAATAAAAAGAAAAAAGATGAGATCTTGAAGAAGTATGGAAGAGTGCTTATTAACAGCATGCATTTTATCGATGATGAAAACATTGAATATTCAGAAATACCTCCAGGTTCAGAATTATGCGGTTTAATGGGTTTTGGCAGAGTTTTGTATAACTTAATTTTCCAGCACGGAAGAATTAATTGCATAATTGAAGGTTATGACATGTATACAACAAAAACACCTTATTCTGAATATTATCCTTCGCTTACTAGAGTGGGAAAAAAGCTTGACGAAGGCTTAATTGTTCAAGGATTGGCAGATCATGACTTTATTTACGATTTCTTGAAAGTTAAAGAGTTAATCAAAAATGTAAATCTAATTGACAGTGATAAATTTTCGGAGGTTATAAATATGCCGCTAAATGATTATCTTGAAAATTTATCTATCTCTAGAAACTTTAAATTATTAAGTGCAAAAATTTGAGTATGAAATTGGATATAGGCTATTTTGCAGATGGACCATGGAGTCATAAGGCCTTTAATGCATTATTTAATGACGAAGAAATTTCAATTAGATTTGTATGTGTTAGATTTGATACCCAAGACGAAACCTTAAGGCAATTTTGCAAAAAATTCAATATAGATTACATTTATGATAGAGACGTAAATTCGGCTAAATTTATTGAAAAGATTTCTAAATATCAGTGTGATCTATTTATTTCAATGTCTTTTAATCAAATCTTTAGAGACGAAATTATCAATTTAACTAAGTACAAAATAATTAATTGTCACGCTGGCAAATTGCCTTTTTATAGAGGTAGAAATATTTTGAACTGGGCCTTAATTAATGACGAAGATGAATTTGGAGTTACAGTCCATTATGTGGACGAAGGTATTGATACTGGAGACATTATTTTGCAAGATGTATATCCAATAGATGATTCTGATGACTATGCAACACTTTTAAATAAGGCTTATAGTGCCTGTGCATCTCTACTATATAGAGCTGTCTGTCTTTTTAAAAATGGTAGCCCGGCAGGAAAAAAACAATGCGATATTCATCCAGTGGGATTTTATTGTCCTCAAAGGAAGTCAGGTGATGAGAATATAAATTGGAAGGATAGCTCAAGAAATATCTTTAATTTTGTACGAGCTATTTCTATGCCAGGGCCAATAGCAAGAGCATTTATTGGTAAAAACGAAGTGAAAATAAGTCGAGTAGAAATGATTGAATGGGCCATTCCTTATAAAAGTATTGAAGGAGCTGTTCTAAGTGTAGATGAGATGGGAAGTTTTATTGTAAAAACGCAAGATACTTTTGTAAAAGTTATTGAATATACTTCTGATAAAGTTATTAAGGTAGGAGACAGGTTTGAAATATAATATATTTCATTATGCAGAAGCTAGCGTAAATCACTTTGTCTCAATCGAGCTAGCAAAGATTGACTATCCATATGGAGAAGAGGTGAAAGCAGAAATGTCCTAAATTTTATTAAGGAAATTAAATATAGACAATATAAATTGTTGGACTTTCTTTGATTTAGAGTAATTTTGCAATCAGTTTTTTTGATTTTAAGGAGTTTGTAAATGACTACCAGAATTATTGCTAAGTTGGATGTAAAGCCACCTTATGTTGTAAAGCCGGTGCATTTTGAAGGTCTCAAAAAAATGGGAAACCCGTCGGAATTAGCAAATAAATACTACAATCAAGGAGCTGACGAATTATTTTATATCGATATCGTATCATCCTTGTATCAACGTCAAATTTTGTTTGACAACATTAAAAGAGTGTCAAATGAGTTATTTATACCCTTCGCTGTTGGTGGAGGAGTAAAAAATGTAAGCGATTTTTCCAAGTTGCTTCATATGGGGGCTGACAAGGTTGTCATTAATACATTTGCTGTGCAAGAGAATCCAGAAATTATTAATCAAGCGGCAGAAATATTTGGTAGTCAAGCAGTTGTCGTGAATATTGAAGCTAAGAAATGGGAGAGTCATTGGGAGTGTTATACTGACTGTGGGCGCATACGAAGTCAAAAAAATGTGTTGAGTTGGGTGCAAGAGGTGGAGCAAAGAGGAGCAGGTGAAATTTTATTGCAGTCTGTCGATACTGATGGAAGACAAAATGGGTTCGATATTGAGCTTGCAAAAAAAGTGGTAGATTCAACAAAGATCCCTGTAGTAGTATCAAGTGGAGCAGGCTCCTTAAAAGACATTAAAACATTGATTGAAATCGCAAATCCAAGTGGAGTAGCTATTGCAAGCTTATTACACTACGATATAACGAACATTCAAAATATCAAGCAATATTTAGAGGAAGGTATTATATGAATAATATTGTCGGCATTGTGAATTACGGTACAGCGGGCAATATTTACAATGTGGAAAAAGCCCTTCAAAAGGCTGGCGGAAAAACAATGGTTATAAACAATCCATCAGATTTTCAATTAGTTGACAAGATCGTTTTACCCGGTGTCGGTAGTTTCAGAGATGCTATGCAAGAATTGAGGGATAAAAACTTTATCAAACCATTAAAAGAATTCAATAAACCAATATTAGGAATTTGCTTAGGCATGCAAATCTTTGCAAAATTTGGTTTTGAGTATGGGAAAACAAGAGGTTTAGGATTAATAGATGGTGAAGTTAAACCAATCCAGAAAATCTTAAAAATTCCTCATATGGGCTTTAATAAAATCGAAGCTTCTAATTCTAATGCATTGCTAAAAGGCGTTGAGAATGAGGAGTTTTATTTTATGCATTCATACGAAGTGACCAACAACACAGACATCATTGCAACAACTGAAAGAGATAATCACATCATTGTTTCTGGAATTAAGAAAAATAATCTATTTGGAGTGCAGTTTCATCCTGAAAAAAGTCGAAATGCCGGAATAAAGCTCCTATTAAATTTTATCAAGCTATAGAGGATTATGCAATGAAAGGATTAACTGGAAAATATGGTCTTCCTCTTGATGTCAAGTTTTGCAAGAAATGCACAATGAATAATCAGAGACCGTCATCTTCTATTGAGTTTAAACAAAAAACTGATGAAAGGAAGAGGACGCTAGCATTTGGAGAAGATGGTATTTGTGAGGCTTGTAGATATGCAGAGAAAAAGAAATCTATTAATTGGCTTGATAGACATAAAGAGCTAGAGGCATTGTGTGAAAAATTCAGGCGTACTGATGGTAGATATGATGTTATTGTGCCGGGAAGTGGGGGAAAGGACAGTATAAAAGCAGCACATGTATTGAAGTATAAATACAATATGAATCCAGTTTTGATTACTTGGCCACCGGCATTGTATACAAATATTGGAAGGAGAAATTTTGACGCTTGGTTGGATGCTGGTTTTGCTAATTACACCTATAACCAGAATAAAAAACTTCATAGACTTTTAACAAGAAGTGCTTTTCTTAATCTCGGCCATCCTTTTCAACCTTTTATATTAGGCCAAAAAAATTTGGCTCCGAGATTGTCAACCTTATTTGACATACCCCTAGTTATATTTGGAGAGAACGAGGCTGAATATGGTAATGCAATTGAAGATAATGAAAAGCCCACCAGAAATAAAGAATACTATAGTGCAGAGTTAAATTTAGAAGATTTGATTTTAGGTGGAATTCCTGCAAAAGATCTTATTAATGATTATAAATTTAAATTATCTGATCTAGAAGCATACTTTCCAGTAAGTCCTTATGACCTTGAAAAGACAGGCACCGAAGTTCATTATTTGGGCTACTACATTAAATGGCATCCACAAGATGTGTACTACTATTCTGTAGAGAATACTTCTTTTATGCCTAATGATTATAGAACTGAAGGGAGCTTCAGCAAATATAGCTCTCTAGATGACAAGATAGATTGGTTACATTACCATACTACAATGATAAAGTTTGGTATTGGAAGGGCTACCTATGATTCTGCCCAAGAAATTAGAAATGGGGATATTACGAGAGATGAAGGTAAAGCATTAATTAAAAGATTTGACGGCGAATTTCCTAGTCAATATATCCATGATTGTTGCAACTATATGGATATTACGTTGCAAGAGTATCATGATGCGATTGAAAATTTTAGATCCCCCCATTTGTGGCATAAGGTCAATGGAGAGTGGACATTGAAGAAACCAATATGGAAAGAGGACAGTTAAAAAAAGATATTCAAAATATCATTGTTAGTGAAAATATTATTATTAGAGATGCTCTAAAGGTAATTAATGACAGTTCAAAGCAAATTTGTCTGGTGATTGAAGATGAAAAATTTGTTGGTACGTTGACTGATGGTGATATTAGAAGGGGATTTTTAAATGGACTTAATTTGAATAGTCCAATAAAGAGTATTATTTACAGAAACCCAACAGTTTGTCATATTGAAGACAGTAATGAGAAAATATTAAAAATAGCTGTTGCTAAAAAGTTGCATCAAATTCCTATTATCGATAGTAATGGATTATTGGTTGATTTGAAGGAGATTGATGATTTTTTAAAGCCTAAAAGAAAGAAAAATTCAGTATTTTTAATGGTAGGTGGCTTAGGTTCGAGGCTGAGACCATTGACTAACGATATTCCCAAACCAATGCTAAAAGTTGGAGGAAGACCTATTCTTCAAACCATTATTGAAAGTTTTTCTAATCATGGATTTGTCGATATTACAATGTGTTTGGGCTATAAGTCAAAAGTAATCCAGGAATATTTTCAGGATGGAAGCCTTTTTGGTGTAAATATTGATTATGTAGTTGAAGAAAAAAGATTGGGAACTGCAGGATCCTTGAGCTTGATTGAAAAAAAGTTAAATGAACCTTTTTTTGTTATGAATGGTGATTTGTTAACCAACATGAATTTTGAACATATGCTTGACTTTCACCAAAAAAACTTCTCCAAAGCAACAATGTGTGTACGTGAATATGATATAGATGTTCCTTATGGCGTTGTTAATTCAATAGGGGAAAGTATTGTTTCAATTGAAGAGAAGCCAACTCATAGTTTCTTTGTCAATGCTGGAATATATATACTGGAGCCAGATTGCTTAAAATTAATCCCAAAAAATAAGTATTTTGATATGCCTTCGCTATTCAGTGAATTATTAAAAACTCAACAGAAGGTATCATCTTATCCTTTGACAGATTATTGGTTAGATATCGGAAGGCTAGAAGATTTTAAGAGGGCAAATATTGACTACCCAGGTGTTTTTTAAATGCTTAAAGGTAAATCTTTCATAGCAATTATTCCTGCCAGAAGTGGAAGTAAACGACTTCCAGGAAAAAATACCATGAAACTCGCCGGAAAGCCATTAATTGCTTGGACAATACAGGCAGCTATAGAGTCAAAGTATATTGATCGTGTTGTAGTCTCAACTGATAGTGATCAAATTGCAAATTTATCTAAAAAACATGGTGCTGATGTTCCATATTTAAGACCAGAAATTCTTGCACGTGATGAGTCTCCAACAATAGATGCTGTGCTACATATGTTAAATTATCTTGAGAAAAGAGGTGAGTTTTATGACTATGTGGTCCTACTTCAACCAACCTCTCCATTGCGAAATGCAAGAGATATAAATGAATCTATTGATTTATTATTCGATAGAGAATCTGATGCTGTAGTTAGTGTGTGTAAAGCTGAACATAGTCCACTTTGGTGCGGCAAACTCCCCTTAGATATGGATATGTCAAACTTCTTAGATATTGCAGTTATAAACAAAAGAAGCCAAGATTTAGATCAGTACCATAGATTAAATGGCGCAATATATTTGTGTAGCGTTAATAGACTCAAAAAAGAAAAAGTCTTTATATTGAAAAGCCGCTGTATTGCATATGAAATGGACCAGGATAAGTCAATTGATATTGAT
>Ga0255762_10003925_pt1 | contig 11562 bp, 10 predicted proteins | sample 101ome_16_FD_179962 | JGI IMG/M metagenome (GOLD analysis project Ga0255762, IMG submission 179962) | Coastal salt marsh microbial communities from the Groves Creek Marsh, Skidaway Island, Georgia - 101401AT metaG (version 2) | ecosystem: Environmental > Aquatic > Marine > Intertidal zone >... | reverse complement strand
ACCATCGCTGCTGAATTTTGGAACAGCGGTTTTTTCGGTCGTTTCCTCTTGCTCTGGCGGCACCGGCTTACCTATCGAGACAGTATGTTGTCCCTCGCCCAATTCGAAATGCTCCCTCAACGCTTTTGCAAAAGCATCGGGCTTCTCGCCATCGGCGAAGATGTGGAGCCCGCGAACCGGTCGGGTGAGGGTCACATAAATGAGGTTGATCCAATCGAAGGTCTCCTCATTCTTAATCGCGCTGAGCTGCTCCTCGGGGAAGAGCTTTTCGGTTTTTTCAGATTTGGTGATGGGGATGCGCTGCAGCTCTTCGTGCAAGTCGAACGGCACCCAATATTCCGCATCTCGGTTCTTATCATCAATGCCAAAAGGCACGATCACATGCTCAAATTCGAGCCCCTTGCTCTTATGTATGGTCATGATCTGGACCGCGGCCAAATCCTCTCCGGCGCTGACGTTGCGCTTTTTACTTTCGACGTCCCACCAGGAGGGGAGATCAGACAAGGCGCCGCCCATGCTTTGGAACTGGAACAGTAAATCGAGCGAGGCGTCGACCATGGCATTGGAGCTGCTCAGGAGTCCGAAGGTTTGGTAAACTTGGGTCCCAAATTGATACAGGCTCTGTTGGGCAAATCTGATTTTCTTGGCCCCGGGGAATACCTCTTGCAAATAGGATAATCCACCATCGACACACTTCTTCTGGAAAGTGAAGGCTTCGAGATCGGCGGGCCCTTTGCCCAATTTCGTTAGGGCGAAAGCCAACTCAAAAAGAGATTCCCTATCCCCGGCGTTCAGGTGCAATTTAGCCGCCGCGAGCAGGATTTTACTTTCGAACGAAGCGCCCACCACCAGACTGTCCGCGGAGAGCACGGGAATATCATGCTGCACGAGGAAATTGGCCAACAACTTTGAGTTCTTGTTACTGCGAACGAGCAGTGCAATATCGCTGAGGGAATGTCCGCGCCCTTGCAGCTCTTTGATTCGGGCAAGCGTGTGTTCAAAGACATTTTCGGCATGCTTGGCAGCGCTGTGCTTTTCTCCTTCCGGCAAGTGCAGGAAATTTACGCGTACCTCTCCTTCACCGGGGTCTCCGACCTGCGGCTTTTGGCCTACTTGGTCTTCGGCATAGACGCGCTGGTGTGCCTCTTTCGTTAACGTACTTGCCAATTTTGGGAAGAAGGCATTATTGAATTCCACAATGGTAGGATAGGTTCTAAAGTTGCGGTCGAGCTGCACCGTTTCCCGGCTGTACATTTCGGGCGCGGCGGGGTCCGTGTTGAATCTGTTGAGCGGGTTACTGCCGTCCACGAGCGACATGAACTGCTCGGCACGACCGCCGCGCCAGCGGTAAATACTCTGTTTGGCGTCCCCCACAATGAGGGCGCTGTTTTTGCGCTCGTCTTTGGTCAGGGTATGTTCGATCAACGGATGCAGGTTGTTGAACTGCATGTTGGAGGTATCCTGGAATTCGTCGATGTAGAAATGCCAGAATCGCTCGCCTAACCTGGCATAGATAAACGCCGTAGGTTCCTTTTGGAGCTCGTCGGAAATGAGCTTATTGAAGGCGCCCAGCGGCATGGCGTTCTGGGCTTCTTGCAGGGCAGAGAGCTGATCGAGCAGGGCACGAGTGGCGGCCAATTGCTGTAGCTTCGCCGTCGCCTGTTTCAACATCAACAGCTTGCGTTGGTGCTTCGTCTGCCATTCTCCCATGGCATCACGCAAGGCGGCCCACTCATCGACAGGTCCTTTTTTAAGCCTCGAGGTGAGCGCCTGCTTACCGGCTTCAAGGTCGTTGCGACGCAGGTTATGCCAGAGGGTGAGAAAGTGCTTTTGAATTTGGTCCTTATAGGTGAAATCCGCGAGGTCAATGCTGTTGCTCCGCAGGAATTCGACACATTTTTGGGACCAATTCCTTCCTTCCTCCACAATGCGCCCAATCTCTTCATCCAAGTTCTTGGAAATCTCGAGCATGCGCTCGGGCTTGGGCAGGTTCTTTACCTCTTGTATGGTGGTTTCGTCAAAGCTCTTCAGTCCTTCCTTTCGTAGGGTTCGGTCCGGGTTGTGGCTTTTGTCCCTGTTCATGCGCTCCTGAATCAAATCGACCAAGGAATCGCGCAACTCTGGCTGATCGCCCAGGGTGCTGTATAGCAAGTCAAGCGCTTCGGCCACCATGGCTTCCAAATCCAGCCGGATGTCAAAATTATCCGTGAGTTGTAGGTCGCGTGTGAAGGTGCGCACCAGGCGATGGGTAAACTGATCAATGGTCCCTACCTGCAGCGTACTGTAGTTGTGCAGCATGTGGTTTGCGGTGCCCTTGGCGCGTTGTTGCAATTCGGCCGGGCTGATTTTCAGTTCTTCCCAAATGGGCTTGAAAAAGTCACTTTCTGAAGGTTTTTCTAGGGCGGTGAACTCAAGTAATTGGTTCAATAACCTCGCCTTCATTTCGTCCGCTGCATTGTTGGTGAAGGTGATGGCCAGGATTTTTTGATAGGCCTCAGGAAGTTGTGCCGGGCGAAGGGCGTTGAGCAAGATGTGTTGCACCAAAGAATAGGTCTTGCCCGAACCCGCGGAGGCATTCAGGACAATGAAGTCCGAGCCGGCGGCTAAGGGGTTGGAAGTCTTTGGAGTGCTCATAGATTTCGGTAATGCGGGAATAAAGGGAAGTTAAAACCTTTGGGCCAATTTTGCCTTACCTTTATACCACAATATCAACATAAACTCACTACTTATGGCTTTTGAATTACCACAATTAAGCTATGCATACGATGCATTGGAGCCGCACATCGACGCGCGCACCATGGAGATTCACCACTCTAAGCACCACCAAGGATATACCAACAACTTGAACGCAGCCATTGCCGGTACGGAGATGGAAGGCAAGAGCATAGAGGCGCTTTGCGCGGAGCATTCTGATGTGCCTGCAGTGCGCAACAACGGCGGCGGTTACTTCAACCACTGCATGTTCTGGGAAGTGATGGGTCCTAATGGAGGTGGCGCACCGACGGGAGAATTAGCCGCAGCAATCGATGCTTCTTTTGGATCATTGGATGCGATGAAAGAGCAATTTGCCAAGGCTGCAGCCACCCGTTTCGGATCAGGCTGGGCGTGGTTGTGTGTGAACAACGGCACCTTAGAGATCTGCTCTTCTGCGAATCAAGATAACCCATTGATGCCAGGCGTAGGCTGTGGCGGATACCCTATTATGGGATTGGATGTGTGGGAGCATGCGTACTACTTGAACTACCAAAACCGTCGTCCAGATTACATCTCGGCGTTCTGGAATGTAGTGAATTGGGAAGCGGTAGCTAAGAACTTCGCGGCTGCGAAATAATTTTTGGCAGCGGCCACAAAAAACCCCCGGGCGCTCCGCGCCCGGGGGTTTTTTTATATCCAATATTTAGCCTTAGATCCGCTCCTCTACGGCGCGTCGGGCTTTGTTTACATCAAAGTAGAATCTTCCTCCGATGGCAAAATTTGTCACTAGGGCAGGTTCAGGAATAACAGCTATCCCTGGGGCAAATTCGAAGAAGATGTCGAAAGGAAAATCGGACACCTCATAAGCCACACCAAGAGGTACGCGCGCATAGATTTGGTTGCCCGCGTTGTTGTAGCTCTTGAGGTGAATCCCTGCGCCATAGTAAAAGGGGATCTTTCCTTTTTCAGCGGTGATGAAGTCGTAATTGTGCAGCAAGAAATCCGCACCAATATTGATACCCTCTTTTCCTTTCACGGTACTATAGCCCAAGGTATATTGAAAGGCTTCGCTGTTATTGTTGAATTTTTTGATGCTAAAACCACTGGGCTCGCCAAGGGCAATGCCGACGCCATAATGTCCTTTGTAGTCCTGCGCTGAAGCGGCGAAGGTTCCCAGGAATGCGATGACTAAAAGTGCTTTTTTCATGAGGGGGTATATGTGTTCAAAGTTAACTGTGTGCCGTCCCATTTGGCGTAGGTATTCAGGGTAATCCAATCGCCTAGGACATAATATTTGCTTTCAATTTTGGTGCCATCTTTTCCCTCTTGGGTTTGAAGGACCAATTCTTTCTCGTGGTGGCGGTGCCCATAAATAAAGGCATCGAACCACTCTTGTTGAAGGACGGTTTGACTGTGTATGAGCTGTCGTTCCTTATCCCCTTTGAAGGCATGGTCTTCCGGGCCCTGGCTGTTTCTCGAAGTGCGCGACATCCGCGCGGCAAAACCCACCCCGAAGTTCGGGTGCAGCCTCTTGTACGCCCAGATCGCGAGAGGGTTGGTGAAGAGTTTTTTCAGCGCCTTGTATTTGCGATCGCCCGGTCCCAATCCGTCGCCATGCGCAATGTAATAGCGTAAAGAGGTGCCGGGAACATCCCACTGTAGGGGCTGATGATGAATGGTAGCGCCCAATTCTTCGCTGAGGTAATCCCCCATCCACAAATCATGGTTGCCCACGAAAATGTGCAATTCCATGCCTTCGTCCACCATGTGTCCGAGCTGGCCGAGGAGGCGGGTATGGCCACGAGGCACGACGTGCTTGTATTCAAACCAGTAGTCGAACAAATCACCGACAATGAAGAGGCGTTCGCATTGGTCCGAGATGCTGCGTAAGAAGCCGACCAAGTGTCGCTCACGCGCTTGGCTTTGGAGCACATCTGGGGCGCCTAAATGCACATCGGAAATGAAATACGTCTGGTTTTTCACGGTCGCTAAGGTACGTTATTTAAGGTATTGCGGTGCCATTGGCAGTTTGTGTTAAATTAATTTTTAGTTTTGCCTAAACTAAAAGATAGTCTCAGTGAAAACTCATACGGAAAGCGAGGAGAATTACATCAAAGCCTTGTACCATTTAGGCGGCGACAATCCTGTGAGCAATGGGGATTTGGCGCAGCGCATTGGTGCCAAGGGCAGTTCTGTGACCCAAGCTGTAAAACGATTGAGCCAGAAGAATCTTGTAACGGTGGTGCCGTATAAGGGCGTGCAACTCACCGAAGAAGGGGTTTTGTTGGCCAAATCCATCCTGCGCAAACACCGTTTATGGGAAACTTTCTTGGTGGATACCCTGGGTTTTGGTTGGGATCAAGTACACCCGCTCGCTGAACAACTCGAGCATGTCCAGAGTGAGGAATTGGTCGAGCGATTGTCGAATTTTCTCGGGGCCCCGAAGCACGACCCGCACGGCGACCCCATCCCGCAGCCCAACGGCCAAATGCCCCCGGTTCTAGGCGAGCCCCTCGGTGCCTTTGCAAAGGGCCATACCATTAAAGTGGTGCGCGTCGAAGATGCGGGGTCGGAGTTTTTTGACCAATTGGACGCTATGAACATCAATCTAGGCAATACATACGAAATCCGAGCAATATCGGCCTTTGACTCCAGTGTGGAATTGGGTTCATCTACAGGTTCTTTTTGGCTTAGTCAGAGTATGTGCGCAAACATTTACGCCATACAATCATGAGAAAAATTTTAGCATTTGCACTAGCAGCAATGACCTTTGGATGTACTCCAGAGCCTTCCATAGATGTCTTGTGTACAACCTCCGTTGTAGCAGATGCTGCACGCATTTTACTTCCGGAGGAAATTTCGGTCCAAGCACTAATGCAATCGAACATTGACCCCCATAGTTACAAACCGGTGGAAAGTGATGTAGCGAAGCTCAGTAACGCAAGAATCATTCTGCACAACGGTCTTCATTTGGAAGGGAAAATGACCGATATACTTGAAAAACTAGGTCAACAAAAGCCCGTCCATGCGATGAGTAGCGCTTTAAGAAAGCACGAGCTTATCGAGGTGGGTCCCAATACCTATGATCCGCACATTTGGTTCGACCTCCAGCTTTGGTACCGTTGCGTGGGCGATCTCGCGGACTTCCTCATTGGCCAATTTCCCGAACACCGACAAACTATTGAGCAAAACGCTATGGACTACTTCTCCGAGCTAGTCGATGCCCACCACGAGATGATCCGCGCAATTAACGAGGTACCGGACTCCCTGCGTGCGATGGTTACCGCACACGATGCATTCTCCTATTTCGGTCGTGCCTACGGCATAGAAGTACACGGCCTTCAAGGCATCAGTACGGCTGCGGAGTTTGGCATCAATGACATGAGCACCTCGGCCCAATTCATCTTGGACCACCACCTCACCACCATCTTCGCCGAAACCTCGGTCAACCCAAAAAGCATTCAAGCCCTGCAAGAAGCCGTGGCACAAAAAGGTGGCCAGGTCACCATAGGCACCCCGCTCTACAGCGACGCCCTCGGCCCCCAAGGCACACCTGAAGCCACGTTATTAGGCGCTTTTCAACACAACACCAACGCGATTTTAAAATCATTCGAGTAATGGAAAAAAGTATAGAAGTACACAACCTCACCGTCAGCTACCACAGCAAACCCGTTTTGTGGGACGTGGATTTTGAGCTGCCAAAAGGCAAGATCATCGGTATCGTAGGACCCAATGGTTCTGGGAAAACCACTATGCTGAAAACGGTCATGGGCTTGATGAAGCCGGATAGCGGCTACACCGAAATCTTCGGCCAACCCCTAGACAAAGTGCGCGAGCGCGTGAGCTACGTACCCCAGCGCGAGAGTGTGGATTGGGACTTCCCGGCGGATGTCATGGACGTCGTGTTGATGGGGCGCTACCGCAAAAACAACCTCTTCAAACGAATTACTAAAGAAGACCGTCGCATCGCCACAGAAGCATTGGAAAAAGTGAACCTGCTCGAGTTCGCCGACCGCCAGATTTCCCAATTATCCGGTGGACAGCAACAGCGCGTCTTCATCGCCCGCTCCCTCGCACAGCAAGCAGATATCTACTTGATGGACGAGCCCTTTGTAGGGGTGGATGCCGCCACTGAGGACGCTATTTTAAAGCTGCTCCGTGACATGAAAAACGAAGGCAAGACAGTGGTCATCGTGCACCATGACCTGCAGACCGCGAACGAATACTTTGATTGGATCGTCTTGTTGAACACCCGATTAGTCGCGGCCGGTCCAAAGGAGCAGGTCTTCACCAAGGAATTATTGCAAGAGGCTTACGGGGGCCGATTAACCGTGCTCTCCAAACTCGGGGACCTCATCTCCGATACCGAATTCCCGCTCCGCGAACCAGATTTTAAAGAAGACCAACCGCAAGGCTAATGTTTGATCCCGTTTTCATAAAAGTACTCTTTGGCACCCTCCTGCTGGCTTCATCCTCAGCGGTAGTGGGCGCCTTTAGCTTTTTGAAAGGGGAAAGCCTCGTCGGTGATGCCATTGCCCACGCCCTCCTCCCAGGGGTCGTTCTGGCCTTCATCCTAGGGGACGGACGCCATCCGGGCTATCTCATTATCGGGGCCTTGATCGCCGGGCTCATTGCCCATTACGGAATAACCTTCATTGAACAGCGCACCAAGCTCAAGAGCGACACCGCTGTGAGCCTAGTCCTATCGACTTTCTTCGGCTTTGGGATTCTACTCATGTCCTACGTGCAACGCACAGGCCAAGGCCAACAAGCCGGCCTGGAGCGATTCCTCCTAGGCAAAGCGGCCGCCATCACCATGATGGACCTGTATGTATTCACCGGCCTCGCGCTATTGCTCCTGCTTGGTGTAGCACTCTTTTACAAGGGGTTCCAATTAATGACCTTCAACGAAGATTTCGCAGCCGCCATCGGCCTGCCTACGGGAACAATCAGATTTGCCTTTACCGTACTCACCGTATTGGCCGTAACCGTTGGCATTCAAACCGTGGGTGTCGTGCTCATGGCCGCCTTATTGATCACTCCCTCAGCTGCTGCGCGCAGCTGGACCTCCAGTCTGCCTCGTATGTTGTTGCTTGCCGCACTTTTTGCCTCGGCCGCCGCTCTGGGAGGGACGTTTATCAGCGCTGCCTTGCCCAAAATGCCTACCGGACCGTGGATTGTGTTGGTGCTTGGGTTTTTTGGATTCAGTTCGTTGATTTTAGCGCCGGAAAAAGGCTGGCTCGCGCGTCGCAGACGCGCGGCGTCGAACCGCAACAAAACACAACGGGAGAACTTGTTGAAGTTGCTCTATGGCGCCGAGGAGCGCGCCGGGGAGCCGGTGGCGATGACTGCAGGGGCGATGGTCGATGCACGTGAGCAACATTATGAGGGGCTGACCAAGACCTTGAGAAACCTGAAAAAGGAGTTCTTGGTGGTGGAGCGCCCCGATGGGTTTGCCTTGACAGACTTGGGCCGTAGCGAAGGCCGACGCGTGGTGCGCTTGCACCGATTGTGGGAGCTGTATTTGACCGAGCGATTGGGCATGGCGGCCGACCACATTCACCCGCAAGCCGAAACCATGGAACACGTTATTACCCCTGAAATAGAAGCATTAATAGTTAAAGAATTGGGGAACCCAGAATTGGATCCTCACCAAAGTCCTATTCCTTATGAAGAAGATTAGTATTGTGATGTTATTAGCCTCATCGTTTTGGGGCATGGCGCAGGAGCGCCCTGAGATGAATGATGTCCCACATCTTGACGAAGGTCCGGCAATTCCAATTGTCAATCGAATGGCACCTATCGCCACGGATCGTCCCGACATTACTGAAAGCGCACAGATTACTCCAGTAGGTTGGTTTCAGTACGAAGGCGGGTATCAGTTTTCGCATGCGGAGGAAAGAATATCCTTGACAAGCATCACGGACGCGCATCAAATAGAGGAAGTATTGCGCTTTGGAATCAATAGAAAATTCGAGGTGCGCGCCGTCATCAATGCGAACACCAAGCTCGTGGACATCGTAGATACTTGGAATGATCCATTCCGCACCACGGGAGTGAATCCTGTGACCATTGGCTTTAAGTACAACTTAATTGAGGAAACCGACCTTTTGCCGCAGACCACCTGGTTGAGCCACCTCACCTTGCCATGGGTTGCCGGTGGCGATTACCGCGCACCATCACAGGGAAATGTGGTCTTTCACGAACAGCGACTCATGTTGGAAAAAGGACTGACACCCAGATTAGGCATTGCGAGCAACATTGGCGTTTCGGGAGGCCTTCAAGGCTCTAACGGCTTTATTAATGAAGGCATGTTCTCCTTAGCATTAGGCTATGATCTTGGCAATGACTACGGCGTATATGCAGAGTATTTCAGCAATTGGTTTGTAGCGGGCAGCCAATTTTTTGCCACGCCTTATTTCGACGGAGGGTTCACAAAGCTGCTTTCGAATGACCTCCAACTCGACATTTATGCCGGGGTAGATTTAAGTCCTTACTTGGACACTAAACTCAATACCAGTGGGTTCTTTTTCGGAACCGGCGTCAGTTACAGATTGCCACTAGCCGCCTATTTACAATAACAAGTGACGCCAACCCTAGCCATAGCATTGACCGCCATTTTCACCGCCATCTCCTGCGCGGTGTTGGGAGCTTTCCTCGTCCTTCGAAAGATGACCATGGTCGGCGATGCCATTTCTCATGCGGTACTGCCGGGCATCGCCATTGCCTACCTGCTGAGCCAAAGCCGTGCCTCTTTGCCCATGTTTTTGGGCGCCGCCTTGGTGGGGGTGTTTGCTACAGTCATTATTGAAATCCTAAGCAAGAAGTGGAAGGTTCAGAGTGATGCGAGTATTGGCATGACCTTTACTACGCTTTTTGCTCTGGGGGTGGTACTGATCACCTACTGGAGTGATAAAGTGGATTTGGACCAAGAATGTGTGCTCTATGGAGAGATTGCTTTCGTGCCCTTCAATACTTGGACATTGGCGGGTCGGTCGATGGGTCCCATTGCCTTGTGGAGCTCGGGCATTCTGTTGCTTTTAGTACTGATCTACACCTTCGCGGGCTACAAGGGTCTGCTCATGAGTTCGTTCAATGAGGATTATGCAGCGGTGCTGGGCATTGGTGTGGGAGCATGGAACCTCAGCCTCATGTCCATGGTCAGTGTCGCTACCGTCATTAGTTTTGAAAGTGTCGGGGCCATTCTCGTGGTGGCGTTGCTTGTCGCACCTGCGGCCACTGCCTATTTGATTTCCCAAAAGCTCAAGCCCATGATTTTGCTCGCAGCACTTTTCGGGCTCAGCGGAAGTTTGTTGGGATATATGATGAGTGCCAGATTTGATACGAGTATCGCAGGGGGTGTGGCGACGATATTAGGTGTCCAATTTGCCTTAATTTTAGCCATCACACAATTCTCCCGTACATCATGAGTTGGCATTATAAAACCTTTGATCAGTTTTCAGCGGCTGAGGTCTATGAGCTTCTGCGCCTTCGCAGTGCCGTTTTTGTGGTCGAGCAGGATTGTGTCTATCAGGACCTAGATAACCAAGACCAAGCCGCTTTTCATATCTACAAGACCGACGGCCGCCGTATTATCGCTTGTGCTCGAGTACTTGCGCCGGGCACGGCCTATGCGGAAGTATCCATCGGGCGGGTCATTGTAGATCCGGAGTATCGTGGAGCGGATTTGGGCGTGGAGTTAATGCTTCGATGTGAAGAATGGATATGGGATGCCTATCCAAAAAGCAAGGAGATCAAAATCATGGCGCAATGTTATCTAGAGCATTGGTACGGCCGTCAAGGATACGTAGGTCAAGGGGAAGATTTCCTTGAAGACGGCATCCCACATAGAATAATGGTCAAACCTACCCTTTAATTTCCCCAAAAGGTGATAATTATCACGTAGAGGGCATTTTATGGCATTTACTTTTAGTGTCGAATTAACACTTAAACGCCATATGTCTAAACATTATAACGTCGTTGTAATTGGTGCAGGAACCGGTGGTATTATGACCGCTGCCCAATTAAAAAACAAGAAAAAAGACCTCCGCATCGCCATCATCGATCCGGCGGAAACACATTACTACCAGCCTGCATGGACCTTGGTAGGTGCAGGTACCTTTGATTACGAAAAAACAGGCCGTCCTATGAAATCTGTCATTCCTGCGGGATGTGATTGGATTCAGGATGCGGTTACTGAAATTCACCCAGATAAAAATGGCGTGGACACCGTAAACTCAGGACATTTCTCTTACGATTATTTGGTGGCCTCTCCAGGTATTCAGATCGACGAAAATGGCATCCCAGGATTGCAAGAAGGTCTAGACAAAGGCATTGTAGTTTCAAACTACACCGACCCTAAAACGGTATGGGAAAAAGTGCAACAATTCAAAGGCGGGAATGCAGTTTTTACGCAGCCAACTACTCCAATTAAATGTGGAGGAGCGCCTCAAAAAATCATGTATCTCGCCGATGACTATTGGGCGAAGCAGGGGGTGAAGAAGGATACTAACGTCGTATTCGCAACTCCAGGATCTGTGATTTTCGGTGTGCCAGAATTTGCAAAAACATTGACCAAAGTATTGCAGCGCAAAGAGATTCATTTCAAGCCATTCTATGCCATTTCCAAGATTGATGTAGATAAGAAAGAGGTACACTTCTCGAATGCAAAACCAGGTGATAACGCTTGTACCATCAACGAAGGTGAAGGCTTGGGCGAGCGTCTCGACGGTGAATCGACGTATGTATTGCCGTTCGACTTCCTACACTTGGCCCCGCCTCAAAGCGCGCCAGACTTCATCAAGAAGAGTCCTTTAAGTAATGGCACTCCAGGAGGTTGGATTGACGTAAATATTAATACCTTACAGC
>Ga0255762_10003924_pt1 | contig 11564 bp, 7 predicted proteins | sample 101ome_16_FD_179962 | JGI IMG/M metagenome (GOLD analysis project Ga0255762, IMG submission 179962) | Coastal salt marsh microbial communities from the Groves Creek Marsh, Skidaway Island, Georgia - 101401AT metaG (version 2) | ecosystem: Environmental > Aquatic > Marine > Intertidal zone > Salt... | reverse complement strand
GGGCTTTTTCACGAAAAATATACAGTATCCGCGTGCGTCATGCATAGTTGTTGTAATGTACAACCATGACGAGTCATGGCTCAAACAATACCAGTGGGGTACCCACGCGCGTTTCTCGTCGACGCGTCTCACGTCGACGCGCTCGGTTCCACGACGCGCTCGTACAACGCGATCGACGACGCGTGACTTTTTCAACGCGAACACGCACGTTTCCGCGTCGTGGAACCGAGCGCGTCGACGCCGGAACCATTATTATTTTTGAACCCCATTGACGCGCGCGAGAGCGCGCGACGAACTTGATGATGAATGATGAATGACGACGACGACGACCAGGTGGGCCGCGGCCGAATCCCCCCCCCCATATCGACGAGTCGGGACTCGTCGGTCGCGCGGTACCGGAACGTCCGACCGACCGGGTCGTGCGGAATATCGCGATCCTTCGATTGTGTATTTCTGACGAGTCGTGACTCGAAATTGTTCGATTTCCTCGCGCGAAATATCGGGTCGACGCGAAAGACGCGATCGGGTCGTTAGTTTGCGACGCGGGCACGGGACGTTGCGGCGAGAACAAAGGTCTGAACGTGCGCGTTCGGGTTCTTCGGGTGGTACGTTTTAATCTCAACATGGTCAAGACGACGAAGCGCACTGGCGCTCGCGCTGTGCTTTTAGCGGTGGTGTCCGCCGCTGTGATGGCTCGGGGCGCAGTTGCTGCCCTTAGTGAAGGCTGCGGGAGTGCGTTAATCCAAGGACTGGTTGAATCGGGAGGTGGATTTTCTGAAGCCGACTGCCGAAACTGCATAACTGCGGATGGCTTCTATGTCAAAACCGCTGCGGTGAACGAAGACTGTGCCAATCTTGAACTTGTTCGAGCCCCCGCGGGCTGGTTCGCACTCGGAGGAGGCATAGTCGGAGGAATCAACGTCGAAGAGGTTGGTCGCACTGCCGCTGAACTTACCGCTTTGGACAAAAACGGGGCGAGCGTTTTATTTGCTACCAATGGAAATTTTCTTACATATCTGGGCGCGTGCGTCTTGACTTTCTCGGACGCTTCCGTTACGCCCGATCTAGTCACTTCTCCTGAGGGATCTACAACTTCGGCTGCGTGCGTGACCAAACCTGGTGTTGGCATCACGACTAAGTCCGACATCGACGGGTCGGTAGTTGTAGGTACTGTCACTGGCGGAAATTATGCTCCTGGTGGAGCCGTGCTGAAGGGATCAGCAAGTTCGGATGATAATGGCATCGCAGAGTGCCCGGAAAACTCCGATTCCGCCGCGGGTTCCACCGCGCTCGCCGACTGTGAGTGCGCGGCCAACTTCTACCCGAGCAATAACGCCTGCGTTGCGTGCGCCACTGGCACCACGAGAGAAGGCACCGTCTCCGTCACTGGAACTGCGACGTGCTCCGCCGCCGCCACTTCTCCGACCACCGCGGATAGCGCCGGCGCTACCGCGCCGATCGCCGTCGCCTTGGCTGCCGCCGCCGCGGTTCCGCTCTTGCTTTGATGTACAAGTGAATAAATACCGATGATGCCTATGACGCATCATCGCGTGGTTTTTCAGCGCTCGCGCGCGGCGTCTCCTAAACCGGACGACGTCGTCGAGCGAAAGCTTTTCCACGAAGATTAAAATAAATGTACACACGTCGTCGTCGAGTCAACTAGTTGTTGTAATGCCTAAAACTGTCGTACATCTGGCGGTGCGCGCACGTGCGCACGCGCAATGGAGAATGACGGTTCGTTCGGTCAGCGAGGAGGCGCGGACGGACGCCGACGTCGAGCGGACGCGCGCCGGCGATCGATGGCGCGGGCGAGGGCGTCGAGGGCGCTCGAAACGCTGTCGCGCACGGAGCCGTGCGCGCCGGCGACGACGGCGATGATGTCGGCGATCATGCGCTCGTTACCCATGATGTTCACGTGGTCGCCCTCGGATTTTCCTTGTAAACCGGCGACGGAGAGGGGAAGGGCGACGTGAGGGTACTCTCGGATGACGACGGATGCGTTGGCGGGATTGAGCGATTTATCGGCGCGCCAGTTGCGACAGGCGTAACCGAGACTCGCGAGGGGGATGGAGCCGTCGCCGTCGACTTGGCGGACGCCGTGGTGGAGGGCGTCGGCGTCGCTCGATGAAGAGACGTCCAAGGTGTACGGACGCAGAGAGTCGTCGGGGTCGTGCTCGTAGACGTACGCGCGCTCGGCGGGCTTGCCGACGCCGTACATGCAGTAAATCTTCATGTCTGGGGCGTGCGGAAGCGGACTTTCGAGTGCGTTGCCGAAATCCGGCGCCGGCGGCTCGGAAAGGTCCGGATATTTTTCACGCAATCGTCGGCGCGTATCCGGGCTCACGTAGCGGCTAAACTCTGCGACATTGTGAGGCACCGTCTCCGCGACGTGCTCGAAGAGGAGGTCCAACGCGGACTCCACGGTGTGATTGACGCCCTTGTCTCTCGCCTCCCCGGCCTGGCGCATTTGCAACAAGAAGTTGATGGGGACGTCGTCGTCTTGAGATATTTCGTCCTCTGGCGCGCCGTCGACTTCGTCGCCCCAGACGGCGTTTCCACCCTTGGGAAGCATTGCCCACAACGCGCCCCATGTTCTAAACGTTTCGCACACCTCTTTCATCTGACTACCGATGAGTCGACCCACAGCCGTCTCTAAGATGCCGCCCAACATGCCCTCAAGTTCTCCGAGAATCGCCGTGTCTCGCATTTCTCCGCTCAGCAGGCTCGGAATCGTCTTCGGAATGCCCAGCATCGGGCCTGCGACGTCAACGTAACTATCCACGTGCGTGTGAACCCATTTTCTACCGCCTCCACCACCACCTCTCGACACGGGAAGCTCCACCCACTCGAAGAAATATCTTGAGATGGTGTCGCCGTACGAATGCGCTAAAACCGCCACGCGCTCGCCATTCACAGCGTGTAAGGTTTCAATCACCGCCTTGAGTCGAGTGAAATATCCATCGCGCTTTTCCAACTGCGCTGGACTCAATCTCCAATCGTACGCTGCGCTGTGTATTGTGTTCGCATCGTATCCAAATTCTCCCAACGCGTGGATAATTTTTGCCCAAACGAAATATCCGGGCACAAACCAGTCTACTCCTTCCAATCCCCGAACCGCCCTGAGCCTGATATCCTCCGGATCCAGCCCGGTATTCGCGTCCAATCTCATGTGTTCCATCCAGCACTTTTGGTTGCTAAAGAAGGCTCTCGCCATCGCCGGCGTTCCCCACATTCGACGTCTAAAAAATGCTCTTCCACACTCTCTCCCCGCCCACAGCTCCAATCCTGTCGACACAAATCCCGGGACGATCACCACGGGATGTTTCGGACGCAATCCTTCTTCCCGCGCCTTGGCCCCGACCCCGGGCTCGGGGACCGCTCTCCAATCGTCCAGCGCCAACGCGGGCACTCTCGCCAAAACCGTCTCGTTCACCCAATCCGGAAGTGAGTGCACCACCCGCGTTCGAACCGACGCCGGCACGTACACATCGCGCAGGTACGTCGCCGCGCACGCAACGAGCACAACAAGTACTGCTCGCCAGAACGACCGCGCGCGTTCGTGCCGCCACGCTCGATCGCGCGCGAAGACTTTGAGTAGGATGATTCCAAACCACGTCGTTTTCGTCACAGCTGCCGCATTTTTCGCCCGCGTCGTCGCGGGTTTTCGCGAACGCGATCGCGATCTCGACCGTGAACGAGAAGGATGTGACGTCGCGCGCGTCGCGCGTCGCCGGACGCCACGTTCGTCCGCCGCCGCCATGTCGAGCGCGCGGTTGTGAAGTTGGGTGAACGTAACTGTCGTTTCGCGAAACAGGAAGAGGCGCTCAACTGCGATGTTACTGTACAAACGGGCAACTAAGGCGGAGAATCTGTGCTCGCGGAGAGAATGTCCACGAGTGGAGCTATAAAGAATTTGTCCCAGAGCGCGGGATCGAAGCAAAAGTGCCCGCAGTCGCAACATGGACGATAATCAACGCGCACGAGCGGTCCTCTGGAATCGCCGGCGGCGCGAGAGCGGAAATACCCACACCATCCTCCCTTGTGAGCGCCGTGAAGCGCCCTGAGACCCGAACGCATGAGATCGATCGTGCCGAGAATACCCGGTAGCGCCGCGATGTCATCGATCCCGGCGAAATACTTTTCAAATCCTTCTGAAGAGGAAATATCTCGCGTCGTGGGCGTGCACTTGCACGTGCTATTCATGCGGGTAATGGCGTCAATCTTGGACTTGTACACGTCGGGCGTGTACGCGCCCATGTCACTAAAGTGTTTCGGTGGACTGGTTGCGATGATGGTTTTCGCGCCCATCTTCACCGAGTGTGCCGCGATGTACTTCGTCTCTTGGACGAAATGCTCCACGAACTCGACGCCTCCGTAGTGCTCGATGTTGTACATCAAGACTACGATTCGATTCTTCGCGTCGCATTTGTTCCCCGACGCATCGCATCCCAACACTTCCTCGTCAAACTTTGAAGTGTCTTTCCAACACTCACTCTTATACTTCTCCATGTCGTACAGAGCGCCGGGTCCGTTGCCCATCGATGTCTCTGAACCGCACTTGCGCCCGTCCGCCGCGTAGCGAGCCCATCCCCATCTTTTGACCATCTTCTGCGCGACCCCTCTTTCGATTCCCGCCCTCTGTAAACTACACTGCACCCCTTGCACTATTTGCACGGCCATAGATGCGCCGACGATGTAGATTTTCTTCCCAGAATCCCGACCGGCGGCGTCCAACAACGCGTCGCCATCCTTGGCGTCGTCCACGTCAAAGATGAACCGCCCGGGCCAATCTGAATAGTCTCGCATGGTGGAGCACGCGTCCGGAACGAGCTTGAAAAACACCGAGTCCTGGAGACACGGCTGTTTGTGTTCGTTCGAGCACGTGTACGGCGGAGGATACACCGTCCCCGACTTTTTCGGCGCGCTCAACAACGCTTCCAGCTTCTCCGTCCACTCGTCGCACTTTGGATCGATGATGACCCCTTCATTCGTCGCATTCTTCGGTTTCCCGATCGGTGGCGTCCGCGGCGTCGGTTCAATCTTTTCGACCGTCGTCATCGTCGGCGTCGTCGTCGCCATTGACCTCCCTGCGCCCGAAGAACCCGTCGTCGGCGGCCTCTCCCGGCTCGGAGTCGCTCCTCGTCCCAATCCGCCCTCCTCCCTCTCTGGTGGCAACGACGCCAACGAGCTCAACGCCTTTCGTTCATACACGGGTAAAACCCCGCGTTCCACCGTCCTCGACGCCGCGCTCTCAAGCGCGAACGTCGCCCCGCACGCCGCCAAAGCCGCGACCATCCGCCAACGATTCGCTCTGAGCGTTCCCAACCAACCAGAGCGAGCGCCGGACGACCCGCTCGCCGTCGCCGTTTCGTCCTCGGCGTCACCGCCGCCATCGACGCCGCGCTCACGAGTACCCATCGTCGTCCGCGTCACCCGATCGATCCGCCGTTCGCGCCCCGATCCGCCGTTCGCGCGTCGCCGGGCGCGGACCGTTCGTCTCCCACCGTCTCGCGTCGGTCGCGTCCGAGAGCGTCCGTCGTCCGAGAGAGAGATCTTATGCCGTCCGTGTCTTCCGTCGTTTCCGTGTTTGAAAAGTCTCCTCCCTCATAGTATCACTCGATATCATCGAATCAAATCATCCACCGCACCGGTGTGTGCCCGTTATCTTTTTAGGGGTATATATGTGACTCGACCCGTGACTTGATGACCCGTGTTTGAAAAGAGTCTCGTGGTTTAGACGTCTCGCCTAAACCCGACGCCCCCTTCGCGGTTAATAGGGCGCGCTAAAGCGGCACTGGCGCGAGACGACGGAAACTCTCGGAAGCATCGGGTCGACGGACGCGATCGAAGACGGGAACGTCTCACGCTCGATCTCTCTCACTCTCTGACGCGCGCGCGCGCATCGTCTTCGCGTGACTCGAATACGATGCTCGCGGCGGGGATGACGACGCGCGTCGCGACGGGAACGCGCGCGCGTGACTCGACGTTCGTGTCGAGAAACGACGGAACGCGCGCGAGGAGGAATCGCGGTGGGGCGTCGGCGACGCGACGAGCGGTGACGTACGCGGGGAAAAAGTCGGCGAGGAAAGCCGGTGGTGGAGCGGCGAAGACCGGTGGTGGTGGAGCGGCGAAGACCGGTGGCGGCGGCGGTGGGGCGTCTGGAAAGTATAAGAGTCCGGGGGAGGTCAAGGAGGGGAGCGCGTACCAGACGGAGACGCGTAAAATCATCTTGTCGATGAGTAAAGTGCGCAAAGTCACGCCGAATGGGAAAGAGTTGATTAAGAATATTAATCTTGGAATGTACCTCGGGGCGAAAATTGGGATTTTGGGGGCGAACGGTGCGGGTAAGTCGACGCTGATGAAAATTTTAGCGGGCGTAGACACGGCGTTCGACGGCGACGTCTATCTCGAACCTGGCATCAAGGTTGGGTACTTGGCGCAAGAACCGGCGCTCGATGACGGTGAAACTGTCGCGGAGAACATCGCGGTCGGTGTCAAGGAGGTTCAAGCTGACTTGGATGAATACAACCAAATTGCCATGGACATGACGAATCCGGACGCCGACGTCGACGCTTTGATGAAGCGCATGGATCACTTGCAAAACAAACTGGACGCGTCCAACGCTTGGGAATTAGAGAGAACTGTCGCACGCGCTATGGATGCGCTTCGATGCCCGCCTGGGGATGCGTTGGTGAAGAACCTGTCTGGTGGTGAACGCCGCCGCGTCGCCATTTGCCGCTTGTTGCTCTCGCAGCCGGATATTCTCTTGCTGGATGAGCCGACCAACCACTTGGACGCCCAGTCCGTGGCTTGGCTCGAACAGTTTTTGGCCACTTTCAAGGGCACGGTCGTCGCCATCACGCACGACCGTTACTTCCTCGACAATGTTGCCGGCTGGATTCTGGAATTGGACAGAGGCGAAGGCATTCCCTTTGAGGGCAACTACTCTTCTTGGTTGGAGAGCAAGAGCAAGCGTCTCGAAGCCGAAAACAAGAAGAAGTCTAGCCTCGATCGTCAAATCGAACAAGAACTCGAGTGGGTGCGATCCAACGCCAAGGGCCAGGTTAAGAAGGGCAAGGCTCGATTGCGTGCGTACGAAGAGCTCTGCGAAGCCGCGGCGAAATTCCAAGCGAGACAAGACTTGGATTCCATCACCATTCCGGCTGCTCCTCGACTCGGTGACGTCGTCATCACCGCTGAAAACTTGCAAAAGGGTTATCCTGGACGTGGTTTGCTCATCGACAACTTGAGCTGCAACATCCCGCCAGGATCCGTCGTCGGCATTGTCGGCGGTAACGGCGCTGGTAAGACGACCCTTTTCAAGATGGTCACCGGCCAAGAAACCCCGGACGGCGGTAACTTGACTGTCGGTGAAACTGTCAAACTCATGTACGTCGACCAAAGCCGCGATAGCCTCGACCCGGAGAAGACAGTGTTTGACACCCTCAGCGGTGGCGCCGAAGAGATCAATCTCGGCACTCGACAAGTCAACGCTCGCGCTTATTGCTCCTGGTACAACTTTAAGAGCGCCGATCAGCAAAAGAAAGTCGGTATGCTCTCTGGTGGTGAGCGTAACAGACTTCAGCTCGCGCGTACCCTCACCTCTGGTGGCAACTGCCTCTTGCTCGACGAGCCGACGAACGACCTCGATGTCGCCACGCTGCGTTGCCTTGAGGACGCCATCGAAACCTGGAACGGCACCACCATCTGCATCTCGCACGACCGCTGGTTTTTGAACAAGATTGCGACGCACATTCTCGCCTACGAGGGCGACTCTAACGTCGTCTTCTTTGAGGGATCGTACGATGAGTACGAAGCGCATAGGCTCGAGCGCATGGGCGGAGAAGAGCCCAAGCCGCTCAAGTTCCGTCCGATGCCGACGTAGTGGTACCCCTCAAGTCTCATTCGTTTTGAATCGTCATTATCAATAATACGCACATCAATCGACGCGCGATTTCCTCCGTGACCGACCACCGCGACCGACGCCCTCCCGGAGCTCGTCGCAGAGGACAAAACTTTACGCCACCAGTGTGAAATTTTACTTTTCTCCCCCGCCTTTCCTCCCGCCCCGCGCGGTGTACATCCGCCTTTACACGCCGCGTGCCTATCCAAGATGTCCGCGACCTTGAAGGTGCGCACCGAACGCGACGACGAACTCGTACGACTGTCTACCGACGCGATCGCGGCGCGCATAATCGCGTCGCGTCGACTTCGGTGACGACGAAATCTCTCGACCGCGAGAGCCGATCGCGCCCCTCGCGTGTCTGGGGCTTTGGTCTGCGATCGACATCCGCGCCGTCTTGCGGCGCGCGACGCGCGCAGAAGACTGACGAACGAATTGCTTTATCGTATGATAGATTGTTAAGCCGAACGGCGCGGCGCTCACCGCGTTCGAGGAGTCCGTTGGCCAGGTACGTTGAGATTCGAGCGCGTGATGTCGCGGTCGTGGCGCTGCCGTAGTTTTAGGGTTTGTCGGTGTCGTGTTCGGGGACGACGAACGCGCGCCGGCGAATCGACGACGATGCGTCTGAAGATATAAATGCGTGCGGGGAGCTTTCTTCCGCTGCTGCGTGCGCGGTGGATCGCGATCGGCATCGCGGACGCGCGCGTACGCCGACGTGAGATGAGACGATGACGAGCCGCAGCTCGCCCTGAACCAAGCAAGACCTGAGACTGACCGCGCGCGCACTCGTTTTGCTCGATTAATCAACAGGCGCTCGTTGACCTCGAAGCCACCAACGCTGAGCTCAAGGCTGAACTTAAGGACCTCTACATTGTCGGTGCCTCCGAAGTCACCGTTGCCGGTGGTCGTACCGCGATTGTCCTTCACGTGCCGTACCGCGCGTTGAAGTCCTACCACAAGATTCAACAACGTTTGGTGCGCGAACTCGAGAAGAAGTTCAGCGGCAAGGATGTGGTGATCGTGGCGAACAGACGCATTGCGCCGGTTCCGTCCAACAACATGGCGCGCTCGCGCCCTAGAAGCCGCACCCTCACCGCGGTGCACAACGCTTTGTTGGAGGATTTGGTTTACCCGACGGAGATCGTTGGCAAGCGCCAACGCTACCGCTTGGACGGCTCCCGCCTCCTCAAGATCTACTTGGACCCGAAGGACCGCAACACTACCGAGTACAAGCTCGACACCTTCGCGGGTGTGTACAAGAAGCTCACCGGTAAGGAATGCTCCTTCGAATTCCCGCTTTAGGAAATTCATTGGTCGTTCACGGATGCGTTTTAGTAAATAGTTTGTCGTCGGAGGGACGCAAACGACACGATTAGGGAATTCTAGATTTCCGAAGTCGCGTACTTGGGGGGTGTAATGAGAACTTTGAGACTAAATATCATTTTGACGTGAACTTTTCGCATTAAACTACTAATTTTGCGTGGCGCGATTAGCTGCTGTGTCGATAAAGACGACGCGCGCTCGAGTCGTTCAATTCGTGAGCATTTCCTTTTGCTTCAACTTTCTGAGTTGCAAGCGCACCTCGCTGTCCGTCTTGGCCAAGATGCGGCGTTCAGACACGCGCACGCGCGCGGCAGAGACGGAGCGTTGCGTTGCTCTGATGGCGGCTGGTGCAACACCCGTCCACGCGTCAGCGCCCGGAAAGTCTGGCATGCGACCCTGCGCCAAGCCCTTATCCTTCTCGAGCGTATTCGGATAGGCGCTGAGCGCCTCGGTGCACATGTCCGCGAGCATCTCCCGAACCGCAATCTCACCCGCAATACCGCCTAAAATTACCCCCTGGTTACCCCGAGCCGAACCGTTGGCCAAGCCACGCATAGAGTCAAAGATGGACTGCCCAATGTTTGAGCTCCCGGTGAACGCCGTGCGAGCCAGGCCCTGAAGCTCGCTCGGCTTCTCTGGGCTGCACAAGATGAAGGATGCGTACTGCAACAGCTGACGAGGGTATCCGTTCAAACGAAGCGGAAACGTCTCTACCGGTTGAAGGCCCATGTCTCTAAGCACTTGCGCCTTTTGTTCCGCCATGGGATCGTTCACGTCCACTCCGAGGGTGAGCGCGTACTCGTCATCCGGATTTTCACCAACCTCGGGGGCGAAACCGTAAGAGATGAGCAACTCACTCGACGGGCGCTGACCGTAAGACGCCCAAACCTGCTCACCCTTGACGTAAGCTCGATCTGTGGTGAGGTTGACGGCACCGCCGTCGAGATCGATAAACGCGGCGCACCCCGGCTTGTGGTTCAACATGTCCGCCCACGGCACCAACGCGAGCTCTCCTCCCATGGCGTCCAATCGGATGAGACGACTGAAGAGAATGTCGAAAGCCCATCTCAACGCCCCGACGGTAATCTCTGGAAAGTAGGATCTGATTTCATCGATCGCGGCGTTGACGCTCTCCTGTCTCTCCGCCGCCGCGAGTCTCGACGGCGAGCCCTGAAGCAGCTTATCCACCTCGTCTTGCGGCCAATCCAACACGCTCCCAGTTCGCCTCGGAAGCGCCCTGATGTACTCTCCGAAAGTACCAGCGGTTCCGTTTTCCAACGCCAACGCTTGTTGCGCCAAAAACGTCGCCAAAACGCTCCACTCTTGCAGCTTGGCGTGATTAGGCCCCAACTTTGCCTCTTCGATCGCCCGCTCCACCGTGATGAGCGTCGACTTGTTCACCCCCAAAAGCGACTCCCCGCGCTTGATATCATCCGTCGCGACCAAACCGCGCCCTTCCGCCAAGTCGAGCTCCAACCGCATCTTCTGACCCGGCAAGCGCTGCGTCTCCGTCAACCACTTCATCAACTCTTCCCGGCTCGCCCGACCCACCCCGGCTGGGATGTCCGCGTCGTCGTACCTCACCGTTTCCGCCGCCGCATCCACCGGCGCCGCCGTTCGTCCCGCGCTGCTCGTCGCCCGCGTCGTCGTCAACGCCATCGTCAACCCTCGCGTCGGTTCACCGCCCGTTCGCCACCCCCGATGACGCCGATGATGCCGCCGATGATGCCGAGGTTGATTTTTCATCATCTCGTCCTGCTGCCTCGTCGCCGACCCAGACGCCGACGTCGACGCCGCGAACACGACGCGCCTCGCCGCGGCGTATCCTCCCATCGCCATTTCCACCGTTCGACGCGACCGGTCGACCGCTCGTCCGCGCGCGCGCGTCGCTCTGCCGGCGCCGATGTCGGCGTCGACGTCGGTGTCACACGCGCGCACATCCACACATCCACACGCACATCCACGTCGGTCGGTCGGTCGGTCGGTCGGTCGGGGCGCGCGCAGTCACCACCTCGGGATAGTTTTAATATCATTCTAATTACACACTTTTGTATACTATTGTAATCCATACATACCCAAGTATCTACCGTTCGGTCGTTTTACGCGCGAAAATGAATGATTGAAATGCATAAAGCGACGATGCGTCGCGTCGCGTCGCGCCGACCCTGGGGATTCCCGTAACACGAGATGTCGGTTCGTGAACGGTCGGGTCGGCGCGGACGTTCGAAACCCGTCGGAAGATGGATCGATCGGAAAGATGATACACGGATGAATCGCAAAAGCGAAGAAGAAGGTTTGATTGATTTCGGTTGATTTTGATTGATTTCCATTGGATTGA
>Ga0255762_10003912_pt1 | contig 11580 bp, 12 predicted proteins | sample 101ome_16_FD_179962 | JGI IMG/M metagenome (GOLD analysis project Ga0255762, IMG submission 179962) | Coastal salt marsh microbial communities from the Groves Creek Marsh, Skidaway Island, Georgia - 101401AT metaG (version 2) | ecosystem: Environmental > Aquatic > Marine > Intertidal zone >... | reverse complement strand
CTTATTTGTAGTCCATGAGGAATCTCTTCGCTATAAAGCTCTAATAATAGTTCGGCCATATTAAACTTGGGTATTTAACCAAGCTGTTCCAGAACCTTTGGCTAAATCTCTAATTCGATTTATGTAACCTGTTCTCTCAGCTACACCAATAACGCCTCTTGCATCTAAAAGATTAAAAATATGACTTGCTTTCAAGCATTGGTCATAAGCAGGTAAAGCTAATTTTTTTTCTAACAAAGATTTACATTCAGCCTCGGCAAACTCAAAATTCTTAAGCAAAGTTTCTGTATTAGCATGCTCAAAGTTATAAGCTGAGAATTCTTTTTCAGCTTGAAAAAATACTTCCTTGTATTTAACGCCATCATTATTCCAGTCTAAATCAAAAACATTATTTTTACCTTGTACGAACATACATAATCTCTCAAGGCCGTAAGTAAGTTCAACTGATACAGGCTTACATTCAATTCCTGTCATTTGTTGGAAATAAGTAAACTGCGTGACCTCCATACCATCACACCAAACTTCCCATCCTAAACCTGCTGCTCCTAAGGTTGGACTCTCCCAATCATCTTCTACAAAACGAATGTCATGTTTTTTTGTGTCTATTCCAATCGCGGATAAACTTCGTAAATAAGTTTGTTTAATATCTTTTGGTGATGGTTTTATAATCACTTGATATTGATAGTAATGCTGTAACCGATTTGGGTTCTCTCCATATCTACCGTCCGTGGGTCTTCTTGATGGTTGAACATAAGCAGCCTTCCAAGGTTTGGGTCCTAAAGATCTTAAAGTTGTTGCAGGATGAAAAGTTCCAGCACCTACCTCCATGTCATAAGGCTGTAAAATTACACAACCATATTTTCCCCAAAATTTTTGGAGATTCATAATGATGTCTTGAAAGGATAAAGCTTTATTTTTTTTTACAGTCTTTTTCTTTGGCATTTATAAACCAAATTTTTGCCAAATAGATTTTTCTTCTATTGAATTAATGGTGTTGCTTAATTGTCCTTCAATAGATGCTGAAAGTTTTCTACCAATCCAGCTTTTTGGCTTTTCAAATTTTTTAATAATTACATCTTCACCAAATTTTTCTTTAAGAATTTGATCAGCGTTACCAAGGCCATCAATTAATCCTAATTTTAATGCTGTTGAACCTGTCCAAAATTCACCAGTAAAAATATTATTTTTTTCTGGATCTTGTAATTTTGTTCCCCTGCTAGTCTCTACTACTTTTATAAAATCAGCATGAAGCTCTAATTGAATTTTTTTTAATCTCTGTACGTCTTCTTCTTTCTCATCTACGAAAGGATCCAACGTGCTTTTATTTTTTCCAGCTGTATAAACTCTTCTCTCTATACCAATTTTTTTGATTAAATCTTTGAAACCAAAAGAGGCTGATATAACTCCTATTGATCCTATGATTGAGCTAGAATTTGCATAAATTTCATCTCCGGCACATGAAATTAAATAACCTCCTGAAGCAGCAACATCTTCTGCAAAAATTAAAACTTTGGTTTTATTTTTTTCAGCGAGCTGCCTAATGTAACTATAAATTAAATGCGACTGGACTGGTGAGCCACCAGGTGAATTAATTGAAATAGCCACATGTTTAACTTTTTTAATTGAAAAGGCTTTTTTTAAGATTTCTTGCTGACCAGCTAAATCTATACCTTTATTAAACCTACCTACATTGCCAATAACGCCTGTTAATCTGACGTGCGGAATAATCTTTTTTTTCTTAAAAATGGAGAACATAGCTTTATTGATTAATAACGAAATTCTTATATCAGTACTACATTAAATTTTAAACATTAATAACTCTACTATTAGTTGAATATAGTGCGTCATCAAAGTTCAAAATAAAAAAAAATAATTTTAAAATTAGTTTATAAACATAAAAATTATGGGCTCAGTTATACCTCTAAAAAAATCTGCAAATTCTGCTTATTTGGAATTGAAAAATTTATTAAATGATCGACTTTCCGAGGTAGAAAAAACAATTGAACAGAAACTTAGTAGTAAAGTTAATCTAATCAATAAGATGAATAGCTACCATTTGAAATCTGGTGGCAAAAGATTAAGAGCTCTCTTAACTTTGGGTTCTGCAAAATTAGCAGGATATTCACAAGAAGGAAAAAGAGACATAAACTTATCTGCGTGTGTTGAATTAATTCATAGCGCAACTTTACTGCATGACGATGTAATTGATGAAAGCGATCTAAGAAGAGGAATTAAAACTACTAATGCAATGTGGGGAAACCAATCTTCTATTTTAGTTGGTGATTATCTTTTGAGTAGATGTTTTGAAATTATGGTGGATGATGGAGATTTAGAGATTTTAAAATTGTTATCTTCTACTTCTGCAAAGATTGCTCAAGGTGAAGTAATGCAATTAGAGCATAAAGGTGAAGCAGATTTACTAGAAGAAAAATACATCGATATCATTAACCTAAAAACAGCAGCTCTTTTTTCTGCTGCAACTAAAACAGGAGCATGTTTGGCTGGATGTAATGAAAAAGAAAAAAATGCTTTAGAGTCATATGGAAAAAATATTGGTCTAGCTTTTCAAATCGCAGATGATGCTTTGGATTACTATTCAAAAGAAATTATTTTTGGAAAAAAGATTGGCAAAGATTTTTTTGAAGGGAAAGTAACTTTACCACTTATTATTGTATTTCAGAGAGCAAATAAAAATGAAAGAAAAATATTAAAAGAAATTTTTAAAAAAGAACAAAGAAATAAAGAAGATTTTGAGAAAACATTAGAATTAATAAAAAAATATAAAGCTGTAGAAGATAGTTTTCAAAGAGCAGAGTACTTTGTGAATGTGTCCCATGATGCAATCGGTATTTTTTCAGATTGTCCAGAGAAAAAAATATTACAAAAATTGACAGAATTTAGTCTTAATAGAACTTATTAAGGATAAAGAATCTCTTTTAACCATTTTTGGTTTTTATAAATATAATTAAGTCTTTCGTGAATTCTTCCTTCGCCATCTAACCAAAATTCAATTTCATTTGGTAAAACTCTCCACCCTGACCAGTGAGGAGGTCTTGGTACTTTATTTTGATCTGGATATTTTTTTTCAAATTCTTTTATTTTACTTAAAAATATTTCTCTACTTTCTAATTTTTTTGATTGATCAGAAGCCCAAGCACTTATCCTGTTTTTGTAAGGTCTTGAGTTATAATATTCATCAGCTTCTTTATCTGTTACTTGTTCAACCTTTCCCATAACTCTGACTTGTCTTCTAAGGCTTTTCCAATGAAAACACATTGAGGCTTGTTGATTAGATTTAATTTCAGCTCCTTTTCGACTGTTAAAATTAGTAAAAAAAACAAAACCTTTATCGCTTAGACCTTTTAATAAAACCATTCTTACATTTGGTTGGTTTTTTTGATCAGATGTAGCTAAGGCAACAGCATTTGGATCGTTAATTTCTTTCTCTTCGGCTTGCTTGAACCATTTTTTAAATAATTCAATAGGATTTTCTAAATCCTCAAAACATGCATCTAAGCCTATCGAGTTTTTGCCATTATTTTGATTCATATATTCTATAAAATAATTTATACATTAATTAACAATGTCTTTTAATACTTTTGGTAAAATTTTCAGATTTACGACTTGGGGCGAGTCTCATGGGCCAGCTATAGGCTGTGTAATAGATGGTTGTCCACCAAATATATCCATATCTGAAAATGAAATTCAAAAAGATATGGACAGAAGAAAACCGGGACAGTCTAAATTTACAACACAAAGAAAAGAGGCTGATAAAGTCAATATTTTATCTGGAGTTTTTGAAGGAAAAACTACGGGCACTCCAATCTCTATTATTATCTATAATGAAGACAAGAGGTCTAGAGATTACGAGACTATAAAAGACAAGTTTAGACCAGGTCATGCTGATTTTACTTATTTTAAAAAATATGGGATTCGAGATTACAGAGGTGGTGGAAGATCATCTGCAAGAGAAACGGCATGCAGAGTAGCTGCAGGAGCAGTTGCTAAGATTGTTTTAAAAAAAATCTTAGGACAAAAATTTAATATTATTGGAGCTGTTACTCAGCTAGGTCTTATGTCTTGTGATTTAAATAATTGGAAAAATGATGAAATAAGAAAAAATCCTTTTTTCTGCCCTGATAAAAAATCTGTAAAATTATGGGAACAATATTTATTATCTGTAAGAAAAGCTGGTTCATCTTGTGGAGCAGTCATTGAGCTAAGAGCTAGTGGAATTCCTGTGGGGTTAGGTGCTCCGATTTATTCAAAATTAGATACAGATATCGCTGCAGCTTTAATGAGTATTAATGCTGTCAAAGGAGTAAACATAGGATCAGGCATGAACTCTGCATATTTAAGTGGTGAAGAAAATTCTGATGAGATGAGAATAAAGTCAGGAAAAATAGATTTTAAATCAAATAACGCAGGCGGAATACTTGGAGGTATTTCCTCTGGTCAGGATATTGTTGCGTCTTTTGCTGTTAAACCAACATCCTCTATTTTATCTAGTAGAGAAACTATTGATAAAAAAGGAAAAAACACTAATATTTCAGTTAAAGGAAGACACGACCCGTGTGTTGGAATTAGAGCTGTGCCAATAGGTGAAGCGATGCTGGCTTGTGTTTTATTAGATCACTTCTTAATGAATCGCGCACAGTGCGGTTAATTTAAATTTTTATTCTTATTTTTAGCTACAATAATATTTGATTTTAAAAGATCCTCTATTTTGTTTACAATTGAAGAACTATCTAGTCCTGCTTTTTTATACATTGCTTCTGGAGTATCTTGATCAAGGAATGTATCTGGTAAAATCATTGATCTAAATTTTAATCCATTATCAAATACTCCTCTATCAGATAATAATTGTGAAACATGAGAACCAAACCCTCCTATTGAACCTTCTTCTATTGTAACTACAGCTTCATGCGTAGTAGCTACTTCCATAATTAATTTTTCATCTAAAGGTTTTGCAAATCGTGCATCAACTATGGTTAATTCAATTCCTTTTGCAAATAATACTTCAGCGGCTTTTTTGCATTCTTCTAATCTTGCTCCTAAACTTATAATTGCAGCATGTTTTCCTGATCTAACTATTCTTCCTTTTCCAATTTCTAAAGTTTCATTTATATCTGGTAACTCAATACCCACTCCATTTCCTCTTGGGTATCTAAAAGCGCAAGGTCGATCATTAATTTTGACTGCTGTGTTAACCATTTTTACTAGTTCTGACTCATCACTTGCAGCCATGACAACAAAATTAGGTAAAGTTGATAAATATGTAACATCAAATGAACCTGCATGGGTTGGGCCATCTGCCCCAACTAACCCAGCTCTATCAATCGCAAATCTTACTGGAAGTGATTGAATAGCCACGTCATGGACAACTTGATCATAAGCCCTTTGTAAAAAAGTTGAATAAATTGCTGCAAAAGGTTTGTATCCTTCCGTAGCTAAACCTGCTGCAAAAGTTACAGCATGTTGTTCGGCAATACCTACATCAAACATACGTTCTGGAAATTTTTTTTCAAAAATATCCATTCCAGTTCCTGATGGCATTGCTCCAGTAATCCCAATAATTTTAGTATCTTGAGAGGCATGTTTTACTAATGTTTCTGCAAATATTTTTGTATACGATGGAGCATTAGATTTACTTTTTACTTGTTCGCCTGTGGCAACATTAAATTTAGTAACTCCATGATATTTATCTCCTGATTCTTCTGCAGGCTTATATCCTTTGCCTTTTTGAGTAAGCGCGTGAATTAAAATAGGCCCTTCATGTTTTGAATTTTTTACATTTTCAAGAATAGAAACCAAATTATTAACATCATGACCATCGATTGGTCCAATGTAATAAAAACCTAATTCGCTAAATAACGTACCTCCAGTAACTAAACCTCTTAAAAGATCTTCTGCTTTCCCTGTCTTTCTTGAAAATCTTTTGGAGAAAGATGATAAAATTAATTTGATAGTCTCTCTAAAACTAAAATACATTTTGCCTGACAATAATTTTGCTAAGTATTTGCTCATCGCACCAACAGGTCTGGCAATCGACATATCATTGTCGTTTAAAATTACGATTAATTTTGATTTTAAAGCTCCCGCATTATTCATGGCCTCATAAGCCATACCAGCACTAATAGCTCCATCTCCTATTACAGCAACGACATTATTATTATCGTTTGATAATTTTTTAGCTACAGCCATTCCTAAAGTTGAAGAGATAGATGTTGAACTATGAGCAGCACCAAAAGGATCATATTCACTCTCAGATCTTTTTGTAAATCCTGATAAACCGCCACCTTTTCTTAAAGTTCGAATTAGTTTTTTTCTACCAGTAATAATTTTATGCGGATAACATTGGTGGCCCACATCCCATACTAATTTATCTTTTGGTGTATTAAAAACATAGTGAATTGCTATAGTAAGTTCTACAACACCTAATCCTGCTCCAAGATGCCCTCCTGTCTCAGACACAACATCTATTAGCTCTTCTCTAAGTTCTTTAGAGACTTGTTCAAGTTGATCTTTATTTAATCTTCTTAAATCAGCTGGGTATTCAATTTGATCTAGCAATCTACTCATTAATAATTTCTCTCTAAAATAAATTCTACAATATTAATTAAATCTTTTGCTTTTTTTCCATGTTTTGCCAACTTACTCAATATTTTTTTCTTAAGTTTATCTGCGTAAGTATAAGCTTTTTGATAACCCATTATATTAACTAAAGTTGATTTTCCTTTTTTTTGATCTTTTTTAGTAGGCTTTCCAGCAATTTTATTTGATCCTTTTATGTCAATAAAATCATCAGCTAATTGGAATAATAAACCAATATCTTCTCCAAGTTGACTTAATGATCTGAGTTCAAGATTTTTTTTTCTAGCAATTACTCCTGCAGCGTAACAACAGAAATTAAAAAGTTTTCCAGTTTTTTTTCTCTGCATATCTAAAATAGCTGAAATTGTTTTATTCTTTTTTTCAAAACTTAAATCCAAATATTGTCCCCCTGCTATTCCCACATGTCCTGAACAAAACGCTAATGAATTAATAAGTGAAACTTTTGATTGATTATCAATTTTATAATTTTTATCTACAATCATTTCAAAAGCTAGGGTCAACAATGAATTGCCAGCAAGAATTGCTGTCGACTCTCCAAATTTAATATGTGTTGCAGCTTTTCCTCTTCTAATTTTATCATTGTCCATACACGGAAGATCATCGTGTATTAAAGAATAAGAATGAATAGATTCGACAGCTGCACAAACATTTAAAAGTTTATTTTGATTAATATTAAATAACTTTCCAGTAGCTAGAATTATTGATGATCTTACTTTTTTACCTCCTTTGAGCGTTCCATATTGCATTGGATAAATTAATTTAGATGGAGGTTGTTTGTTAAAATATCTTTTTAAAAAAATATCAACTTTTTTTGCGTTTTGATCTAGTAAAGATTTTTTCATAAATTTTATTCTTTGGAATTATTCTTTCCAATAGTTGAAATCTCTCTTGCTCTTTTTCTAAAATGAACTTCTAAAAGTTTATTTAAATGAATTAGCTTTTGATAGTCTTCGGTTGATTCTGATAAATTGGTCTCATTATTTTCTAATTTTTCTAAAATATGATTAATTTCCTCTTTAATTTCTTTTATTGATTTACTTTTAGCGTTGACTGGAATATTTTTGCTTTTCATTAGAACTATAATAATTACATTATGAAAAATATCTATTCAAATATATTTAATCCTAATAACAAAAATATCCATAAGGGGATCAAGGCATTAAACAAAAATGAATTAGTTGGTGTACCTACAGAAACTGTTTATGGCTTAGCCGGAAATGCTTACTCAAATAAAGCTGTAAAAAAAATTTATAAACTAAAAGGTAGACCTACAAAAAATCCTTTGATCATACATTATCCTGATCTAACAATGCTAAAAAATGATGTCGAACTTAATAATAATTTTTTTAAACTTTATAAATCTTTTTCTCCTGGTCCAATTACCTTTGTTCTTAAAAAAAATAAAAAATCAAAATTATCAAAATTAGCTACAGCAAATCTTAGAACTGTTGCGGTTAGATTTCCTAAAAATAAAATCATAAGAAAAATATTAAAATCTTTAAAATTTCCATTAGCTATGCCAAGTGCCAATAAATCAACAAGGGTTAGTCCTGTTTCAGCAAAAGATGTTGCTGAGGAATTTAAAGGTTCTTTAAAATTAATTTTAAATGGAGGTAATTGTAAAATAGGACTTGAGTCTACTGTTATAGATTTAACCTCTACTCCAAAAATTTTAAGACCTGGCTATATTAATCCCAGTCAACTCTCAAAAAGATTGGGTAAAACTATTAATGTTTCAAAAGGAACTAAAAAAATTAAATCCCCAGGTATGCTAAAGCGTCATTACTCACCAGGTATTCCAATTAAACTTAATCAAAAACAAGCAAGTAAAAATGAAGCATTTATTGTCTTTGGAAAAAAATATAAAAATTTAAAAAATACTTTTAATTTAAGTAAAAAATCAAATTTAACTGAAGCAGCAAAGAATTTATACAAAACGCTAAGACTAATTAAAAAAAAGAATTATAAAATGATACATGTATCTTCTATTCCAAAAACTGGACTTGGTCTTGCCATTAACGATCGATTAAAAAGAGCAGCAAAATAATTATGAATATTGAAGTTAAAAATTTAACTAAAAAATTTAAAAATTTTACTGCAGTAAATAATATAAATTTTACTTTGGAAAAAAATAAAACATTGGGATTATTAGGTCCTAATGGATGTGGAAAAACTACATCAATCGGAATGATACTAGGATTAATTACTCCAACGGATGGTGAAGTACTTATTGATAATCAAAATATAGATAATTCAGATCGAAATGATCTACTAAGTAAAATGAATTTTGCATCTCCCTATATTGAACTACCAAAAAAATTAACTGTAATTCAAAATTTAGAAGTTTATGGACGATTGTATGGTGTTAAGAATTTAAAAGAAAGAATTGAAGAAATATCTGAAGAATTAAACTTAAATGATTTTTTATATAAAAAAACAGGTGAATTATCATCAGGTCAAAAAAATAGGGTTTCTTTAGCAAAATCTCTAATTAACAAACCTGAAGTTTTGCTCCTAGATGAACCTACTGCAAGTCTTGATCCAGATATTGGAGATTTTGTTAGAAATTATATTGAAGTTTATAAAACTAAAAATGAAATCACCATACTTCTAGCTTCACATAACATGAAAGAAGTTGAGAGATTGTGCGATAGTGTAATTATGATGAAAGAAGGACAGATTGTTGACCGTGGTACCTGCAAAGATCTAATCAGCAGACATGGCAGAGATAATCTAGAAGATACTTTTTTAAAAATCGCAAGGAGCAATAATGAGGTGGCATAAAATTTATGGCTTAAGCCTAAGACATATATATTTAATTAAAAGTTCTTTTCCAAGAATCTTAGATTTAATTTATTGGCCATCTATTCAAGTTTTTCTATGGGGCTTTATCTCAAAATTTTTTACTATTAGTTCGTCTTATTACAATAATACTGTAGGAGTAATTTTAACTGCAGCTATTCTCTATGACTTTTTATTTAGATCTAGCATCAGCTATAATATGATGTTTTTAGAGGAGATATGGAGTAGAAATTTTACCAATCTTTTTACAGCTCCAATTAAAATTAGCGAAATAATAGCTGCGCTTACTATGACTGCAATCTTTAGAACAATGATTGGTTTGGTTCCTGCTGTACTCCTAGCTATTCCTTTATTTGGCGTTTCAATATTCAAATTAGGAATACCTTTGTTTTTTTTGCTAATTGCACTTTATATATTTGGAATAAGTTTAGGGCTTCTTGTTACAGCAGGTTTGCTTAGATTTGGTCCATCATTTGAAAATATTGCCTGGGCAAGTTTATTTTTTCTGGCTCCATTGGGCTGTATTTATTATCCGATAGAAATTTTACCAAGTTTTCTCCAAATAATAGCAAAAATATTACCTTTAGTTCATATATTTGAAGAAATGAGAAACATTTTAATAAATCAAACTATAAATAATGTTGCAATTTTAAAAGGGTTGTTTATTTCGTTAATATATTTCTTTATTGGAGTTGCCATTTTTTATGCGGCCTATTTTGGAGCAAAAATTAAAGGAACTTTAATTAATATTGGAGAATAAAAAGTAAAATGCATGAAAATTTAGAAAAAATTAAAAGTTTTGAAGGTCAACCAAAAATTATAAAGAACTTCTTAAATTCTAAAGAAATAGAACTTTTTTTAAAACTATATAATGATCTTCCTATAACAGTTAATAATTTAAAGCAAAAAGTTATAAAAAAAAGATGGCTTACTGGTTATGGAAAAGATCTAGAGAAAATTCTAAGGGACCGAATTAAAAATGAAATTGGAGACTTTCAAATGGATAATTTGAATGAACCAGGTGGAAGAGAATGTCTTGGTCTTTTTCAAGAAAGTTTTAATCCAATTGGTTTACATGTTGATGCAGGATTTAATTTAAAAGATATAATTTTTAAACAAACTCTTCTTCCTTTAAGTAATTTTGGTGAAACGGTTATTTTTAAGAATAGATATTATGGACCATCAACAAATTTTACAAATAACGAAAATGATTTAAAGGAAAACAGTCCTGAAAATTTCAAAAAAGGTAAAAATGTTAGATCGTCTGATCATTTAAAAATATATGGCAACAAAGCATTTGATGACGATCATTTTAATAAATATTTAAAGCATGAAACAAAGGATAATCTAAGAGGACTAGAAGTTGAGTTTATTTACAAATGGAATTTGGGCGACCTTTTTGTTTTTGATAGAACCCATCTCCACTGTTCATCATGTAACATTGATGGTAAAAAAATAGGCTTGGCAACATTTACAAAAAAATAAATGGCTATCTATGATTGTTTTCAATACTTTAACGAAGATCATATTCTAGACTTAAGGTTCAATATTCTTAATGAAAAAGTAGATTACTTTGTTATTTCTGAGTCTACCAAAACGCATCAAGGTAAAACAAAAAATTTAAATTTTGATATTGATAAATTTAAAAAATTTAAAAATAGAATAATTTACATAGTTTCAGATTACAAAGAAGACTTTAACTTCACTAACCACAAGGGTGGAGAGTCAATTATAGAACAACATCAAAGAAATTCTTTAATAGATGGAATAAAAAAAGCAAATGATAATGATTTAATTTTGCTTTCAGACTCTGATGAAATACCTGACTTAACAAAACTAAATCAAATCAGGAATTTTACTAAATTCACTGCTTTCTCTCAAATGATGTTTATGTACAAAATTAATTTACAGAACCTAAATGAAAGCAACTGGATAGGAACAAAAGCTGTTTTAAAAAAAAATATGATTTTACCCCAAAAATTAAGAAATTTAAAATTTAAGAATTATCCCTTTTGGAGAATAGATAAGTCTAGATTGCAGATAATTAATGGCGGTTGGCATTTTTCTTTTTTGCAAACGCCTCAAAATATTATTAAGAAAATACAATCATATTCTCATGGTGAATTTAATACTTCTGAAATAACTGATGAAAAAAAAATTCAA
>Ga0255762_10003893_pt1 | contig 11622 bp, 16 predicted proteins | sample 101ome_16_FD_179962 | JGI IMG/M metagenome (GOLD analysis project Ga0255762, IMG submission 179962) | Coastal salt marsh microbial communities from the Groves Creek Marsh, Skidaway Island, Georgia - 101401AT metaG (version 2) | ecosystem: Environmental > Aquatic > Marine > Intertidal zone >... | reverse complement strand
AATATTCATTCTACTTTAGTGTCTCGTTTTATTTAGCAAAATTTTACTCACAAATAATAGGAATGTCGGGTCGTTTGACGCTCGCAACCACTGGTATCCAGGACAGATGGTTGACCGAACAACCACAATATTCACACTTTCTTTCTCGTTTTAGAAGACACACAAAGTTTTCCTTCGAGCAAATAGAAGTTCCGCTCCAGCGCTTCGAAGAGTACGGAAACGAAACCACTGCTCGCATACCAAACAACGCAGGTGACCTGTTGAAAGGTGTCACCATAAACGTAGATCTTCCACCTCCCGCACCCGTGGCTGGACAAGGGGACACATACGTGATTGCGACCGGTTCCACTAACGGTACCATATACGTAGACGCGGTTGAAACCAGTGAGCTCGCCGTGTACCAAGGGGTCGAATACGTGTTTAACAGCACAGAAGATATGAATATTTCGGGTGTGAGTGTGAATGATTTCACAAAGGAGGATTTAGGAGGCGGAAATTACAGAATAACGCTCAACATAGAAATAAACATCGTCGGTGATTACACTTCCGCTGTCATTACATCCGTGAGTGATCCAACGAAATTTCTTACGCTCAAAGTCAAACAAATTCGTTGGAATACGTCTACGCCCACGAAGATGATTAAGTACGCCGATCTCGTTATAGGTGGTCAGACGATTCAGCGCATCACCGGAGAGTACATATACATGTATAACCAACTACACTACACACAAAATGATGCAGACTTTACCCTCGTGGCAACCACACTCCATAACAGTTATCCAATCATCAATGATGCCACGTATCCACAGTACACGAACTTTCAAAAATACAAAGTACAATTACCTTTCTATTTTCACAGACACCCGAGTCTCGCGATTCCCGTGTGTGGATTAAGAAGCCAACTCGTGGAAGTGAAGGTAAAATACAGACCCGTGAATGAACTCACAGTGGAGTATGATTTAAGTACATCCGCGTATTCCACTACATCCATAACGTGCGACGTGCAATTAAGAAATATGAGTTTGTTCACAGATTTCGTGTACCTCACAGAAGAGGAGAAGAGTTTCATACTCACGAGACCCATCGAGTACGTGATAACTCAAACACAAGTCGCGGAGATACGCATGAACCCAGGTGTTTCTAAGCGTTCGGTGATGATCAATTTCAAACACCCAGTCAAAGAATTGTTTTTTATTGCCACAAACGACACAACGCGAGCACACGTACCCATAAAATATGTAAATCTGAAATTCAATAATAACACTGTGATAGATGCAGACAATCTTCAGCTCTCTGCGGAACAGCCATTACGACACCACACAAACGCCATAAACGAAAACTTTGAGTTCGGTGTGTACAGTTTCTCTTTGAAACCGGAAGCGTATTACCCGACCGGTCAAGTGAACATGAGTCGTGTCATTCACAAACTTCTTGAGGTTGAATTGGATGGACCAAACGCATCGCACCATCACACGCTCCGCGTATACGCATCGAACTATAATGTGCTTCGAGTAAATGGTGGCATAGCTGGTTTAAAATTTTAGAGTCTAATATTAGTAATGGCCGGTAGAGTTCAATTAGAGGCCGTGGGTCCACAGGACAGGTTGTTCACAGATGACCCAGAATACACGTATTTCATAAAAAATTTCAAAAAGCATGGAAACTACTCCAAGTTTTACACAGACTTGGAGTTCGATGGACGCATCGAGTTCGGTGAAGAAGTGCGATGCACCATTCCACAAGACCAAGGAGATCTGCTCAAAGGTGTGAGTCTTAAAATTACACTTAATCCAATCGATCAAGGTTTAGTGAGTGGATACGATCACATCACGTATTGTGAATCCATAGCACAAGCCATGATAGAGTACGCTGATATTTACATAGGTGGCTCTCTCATACAACGTGTACCTTCGGATATGTTAGCTATACATTCCGAATTGTGTGTCACACAATCTAAGCAGAGATCCCTGGCAAAACTCGTGGGTAAACCATTCCAAATATTCTCCGTGTTTGATGATTATTACAAACAAATAAGAGAAAACCTCCTCGCTGAATCGAAGGTTGAGACATCTTATAGAGTCGATATCCCTTTCTATTTTCACCAGTATCCAGAACTCGCGATACCTCTGTATGCCATCACTAAACAGGAAATAGAGATCGTCATAAAATTGCGAAAGGTAGAGGAGTGTATATTCGCGGTGATAGACCATTCCACAAATGATACGAGTGAGAGTTACTACATAGGTCAAAACCCAACGGGGCTCATTAAGGACATGAAACCCACATTTGAAATGGTGAGTCTCGATGAAAAAACAAAGCGATTCCCAGATCGCGTGGATTACGTGATAACACAGACGCAACAAAATCAAATAGATTTGAATGCAGTGGATGGCAGATACAACGCGGCGCTTGAGTGTAACGAACATGAAGCCCGTCTAGAATTTAGAAATTCAGTCAAGGAATTGTTTTTCATCGTACAAGATAAGTTTGATAACGATCCGGAGACTGTGAACGATTTCGCGACACCTTTCCAGTATTCTTCTTTGTCCAACTTTGACAGTCATAAACTTTTCACAAACAGCGAACAAGTCAAGTACATCGGTTTGACATTCGATGGAGATGAGGTTCTCAATGACGTCACTGGAAATTTGGTACACATAAGAGCTATACAGCCAGGTAAACATCACTCGAGAACACCCATTTATCGCCGTTTTTACATGTATAATTTTGGGTTAGAACCAGAACGCTGGTACCCCACGGGTCAATTGAACTTCTCTAACATAAAGAATCAATTGTTGAAAATCGGACTTTTCGACTACCCATCCACACCAGACAAACAACTTAGAGTGTACGCGCAAAGTTATAACATACTCCGTGTGGAGAACGGAACTGCTAAGCTTTTATTTGAAACATAATGAAGACAGGTTTTGATCTCACAGGCGACGCGAGTGCTCAGAACGAGCAACTCGCCAAAACAATGATTGATATCATCACTCCCGTGATTGAAAAAGGTATGATGCTCGCGGCCGAATACGCCAAGGCGTGTGGGCGAAATGCGGTACTCATGCAAGACGTGGAATACGCGATGAAGTATTGCGCCATGCATGAAGTAGGACAGCACATCGGTTCGTATTTCCCAGAGATATACGAAGATGATGGAGATGAGGAAGACGACGTGGACATCATCGAAGAAGGTGAAGTGGAATTCACGCGGTACACAGGCGATGATCCAAGATTCAAGGCTATCAATGATGCAAAAGATTCTTGGGACACGTGGGTTCCATCGAATCCGTCGGAAGAACTTATAAAAAATGCTATAGATAGTAATGGACAATGACCCAGAAGGATGGACCGAAGTAGAGTATAAGGAGTTCAAAGCAGACGACGCAGACTCGGACTCCGATTCAGAATCGGAATCGGAGTCGGATTCAGACAAACCAAAGATGAAAGGGTATCAGAAGAAGGAATATAAGAAGATACTTTTTGTGGAGGAATTACTCCCAGAATAAATTTTCTATGGCTAATATATAAAATGTCTACCGCTGCTGAAACCGTTACTCTCGTCAGCCAAGAGCTCGAATCCCAATCCTTGAACGCCGTTGCCGCTGGCTTCTCCTTCGCCGCGGCCCTTTCTTGGATGGACCTCGTCCGCTGGATTGTCAACCAAGTCATCAGCGTCAAGAAGAATGGTGGCATGAACTACACGCTCACCGCCCTCTTCACGACCTTGTTGTCGATCCTCGTCTACTTGGGATTGTCTCGTGTCTCCACTCGCGTCCAAAAGCCAACGCAACCACTCTACGCGGTTACCCGCTAAGTTTTCTTTTTGGTCACAAGCAACAGGACGACACCGACAAAAACTATCAAAAATATGGATACGAAAGCATCCCATCTACGCACATCCTCAAACTCAGGGATGTGCACGGGTGGCGGAAGGGAAAAGTCCTTCTCAACTTTAGGCACATTCTCCAATTTATCAGTAGAACAAGTCAAATTTAGTTTAAGTATGTGATTCGCGTTTCTAAAATCATAGGGTATCAAACGCCCGTTACTACTGTAATAGAACTGTACGCGTATGTTCGAAATCGTTTTTTGTACCCCAGAATCAAAATTGTGTTCGATGGCATCTTCGCTTCCCGAGTAATTTATCACGTCTCCAGACACAAGTATTTTGCCCGTGTAAAAGGGTGTGTCTGAATACACGGTCTTGTTAAACTCGTCAGATCCACTACTCAATTTAATGACGAATGCATCTATACCTTGAAGGTTAATTGAACCTGTTTTCAAACTGTTACCGGATGAGTGTTCGTTATCAGACGTGAGACCTAATACGTCGTGTGGAGTCGTGTACGTATTAGAAGACGTGTATCCGTGTATACCGTCGTAGAATCTAAACGTGAAATCACTCCCCGCCGTGAACTCTATATCATTCGTAGCGGAGGTATACGTAGCGCCGTTTATAATGGAAGATTTGCTATTAATTTCGCTCGCGAGTTCAGTGCCGCTATAGTTTCCGTTATCAAGTGTGATGGTTTCTGTGAAAGACGCCGTGTTTAAGGTAAACGTGTTGTTTCTGTCGTGTATCAACAACTGACTGTTGTGAATTCGAGCAGACACGAGAGATATTTTAGACACGTTATACACGGGGTTTTTCAAGTGTATGACATAGTCGCCAGGATCCGGGTAGAGAACAGGGTCTCTATCACCACTATCTATGTCTAAGGTATGGACCTTCATTAAAATATATGGACAATATTTTAATGAGTGTATTACTCTAAAATTAGGCTAAATTAGCACAAGTGGTGTGCCAATGGGTTGTTCATGAGTTGACGCTTCGCGACACTGAGACTCGCCTGAGAAGCGTGTGGGTTTTCGTTACCCTTGTATGGGTTGAGATCGTGGAAAGACGTGTTCGTGTACTGTTGCGTCCATGCACCGCTTTGTGGGTTCACACGACCATCCACGCGAGTGGTATCCGAACGAACCGCGGTGAGCATGCCACCTTGATTGAGTGCGCTCGCACGGACATTCATACGACCTGGATTCGCAGCACGGTTCGCCTTACCACGGCGTTCATCTGGACGGAAACCGTACTTTTGGAGTTCTTCCACGGTGTACCCCGAGCCGTACACGCGCTTTTCGCCGATGGCGGCTGCTGGAGACTCCAAGTAACCGTGTCTGTAACTGTTAATACCTGGTTGTGGCTGGTTCATGTACGCATATTGTTCGATGTTACCATCCTTCTTGTTTCTCGTTGGATCTTGGGAGACCGTATTCGCTGGAACGAAACGCTTCGCGGGGGCGACATTGAGCGTATCCGTTCTGAGACCAGTCTCAGAACGGTTGGTAGTACGCTTTGTGCGTTCATGTTCACCTCTACCAGTGCGCCCCGACATGCCTTGTGCGCGACCCAAGGTAGTTGGAAGACGTTCTGGAAGGTACGCCGTCTTTTCTGGTCGGTTGTGAGACACGAGACCGACCAAACCACGGCGACCACCCTTAGAATCGTACGCTGGACCAGATCTACCTGGGAGTGTCGTCAATCTGTATGCACCCACATTTTCTGGGTTCACACGCAAAAGCTGTTGGTAACCCCCATAGGATGGCACATTTGGATCGACACCGAGACCTGGACCAACCAATTGTTTCTCGACGGGAGAAACATTGTTCATCCTGTTGTTATCCACAAAGTATTGGTCCGCTCTATTTCGGAGCTGTTCACCACTCGTTCTGAATTGTGGGGCAATCTCCCCGAAATTTGAAACAGCGGCCTTTTGTCCTTGTGGAATTTCGACTTGTTCAATCGGGTAGTTCTTTGGCTCAACCACCCGATTGAGCATCGCTTCTCGGGCAACTTGGGGAGGCGCGGGTTCATACGTCTCCTTTGGTTGGCTCAATTTTCTACCCGCGTATATAAGACCTGCGATAGCTGCTACAGATATGGGATCAGCCATTCTTATTTCTTATTGATATTTTTATTTACGTACCTTTGCTGAAACATACTATTTTGCACTTCGGAACGAGTGCTCATTGGTTCGTACGTCATGCTTTGCAAAGGAAGTTTGCATTCCATGTTTTGGAGTGGGAACAAGTTTTGTTCATACGTCTTCGCGAGTACCTTATTAAAGCGAGAGGTCGATTGTGGTCGGAGTTCATCACTCGTGTCAATGAATTCCGCTGGAGCACCCTTGCCCGCCATGTATGGCGACGTGCCATACACCATAGTATTTGGACGACCGGAACCATAGTTCAAGGTGCTGGGCTGAGGATACACGAACACTTCTTCGGTAGCACAGTTTACTGGAACGGCTGGGTTTTGAACCAACTTAAGACCGGGCTGCAATTGGTAAGCCATTTATTATTACGTGAGATTTATTTATTTAGGCGTGAGTGAATCCATGCATACCACTTCTCTTGTCCCCATTTGGATCGAGGCCGGCGAAGGCTTCGAGTTGGACACCCCGGGCATTTGGATCGCACACAGAGCCATCGGTCTTGCACATGGGTGCATTCTTCTTTCCATACAGCCATTCGGCAAACTTAGTTTGGTCACCGGGAATGGTAGACACTGGAGAAGACACGAATTGTCTCGCGACGGCATTTTGCTGATACACTGGCATACTAGATCTAGAACGCGCAGGACCAAATGGGGTGTCCCCGACAACGAATGCGTCTGCATCAGCTCTCACGGTTGGGTACGAGCACGCTGGGAGTCTGTTTGGGTTGTCTCCCATGAGCACGTTCGCCATTGGATTGTCTTTGGTTGGCAATTGACACGAGGTCGCCGTAGTTTCGTAAAATTCTGTGGAGCCCGCGACACCTTCTTTCACCATACCCGAACGTTCCATAACATAAAGAACACCGAGTGCAGTTGCGGCGAGCACGAATATTCTGACATCACGTTTGATAAGGTAGTGAATAGTTGCGGCATATATTATGAACCTAGAACCAGCATTCACGCGTTGCGCTGAAGGCTGGACATTGGTTGGCCAGAATTCGAGAACCTTGTCACTTCGCACGAGTTGCTTGGGATCTTCAAACCAAGAGCTCATTTATATATAGTAGTTTTATTTTTTCAACATGCCTCCCAACATACCTTGCATGGTCTTCATGAGCGCAGATTCATCGATGTTTCCACCTTCCGTGTCGAGTTGGTCTGCGCACTGCTTCGCAACCTTCTCAATCATGGAAAGGGTGTCTTCTGGGATAGAACTGATGGTGGTACCGAGCATGTACAAGGTTTGGATGTACTGCCAGATAGCATCTTTCGTTCCTTCCGAAACGCTCGCCCAGTGTCCCTCGAGGTTGATACCCTTCAAAAATTCGAGGTTCTTGGCTTCATTCAAAAAGAAAGTGTCATCCTTCGCGGAAATCTTATCCGCAAATGGGGTGACACCAGCCATGAAACCGTCTACGACGAGACGTGGGTTCGATGTTCGCATGAGCTCGAAGCCGGACATGCACTTCTTGATACCTTTTTCTTCTGGAAACGTCTTGTGAAGTTCCGCAAGAAATTGGCCCATCATATCATTGAAGGCGTTTACGGAACTCATTTTTACTGTAATCTATACTAATTTTATCTTTAAGCAAATGGTTCCGTAGATATGGTCTCCTTACCTCCTATACCGTTAGACACGATGAAATATACTAAAACTGCGTTAAGAAAAGCTGGTTTGGAATAAGCACTCGTTGGGAGTTTTCCTTCGTTATTGAGCTTCGCCTTGACGTGGACGTAGCCCGCCGTGATGAGACCCGCGATGATAGCGGCCCAAGCTGGATCTCTGAGGTAATCTTCGAATTCCATTTAATAGTAACCAACTTTTTTTGCACGGGTTTCGGGTGCATCTGGGAACAACACGGGTTCTTCCTCTTCGGCCTGTTGTTCTTGCACTGGTTGATCCTGCGTGGGAATTGTCTTAAATTCGTTGTCGAATGGAGAAGCTTCCGGCTCCGCATCGACGGGTCCCTCTTCTTGTGGTGGGAAGGACTCCTCGCCTTCGCCTTCGCCTTCGCCTTCGTGACCCATTCCCGGTTCCTGCATAGGTTCTGGTTCTGGTTCCGCCATTTCATCTGCAAAATCTGGATCTTCTGTGTCTTCCATCTCGCCACCGAGATCGATATCCTTGTTTTCTTGAGACATGTACGTTTGGAGAATTTGTTGCACTGGAATTAGTTCTCGAACAGACGCTTCAATGGCGATAGCGAAACGTTCGTATAGCTTTTCATCTCTCGCGTATTCGTTTAGGTTCTCGGAAAATATGTATGGGTCTTTGTAAAGTTCTTTCGCCACGTTATTGTAACATGTTTGAATGAACGTTTCATTCGTTGGAAGCTTGAGCGAAATCTTCTTGTTGTCCTTACCGAGACGCACGGACGAAAGAATCTTAACGCAACTGACAAACACGGCCGCGAGGAGATCGTTAAACCACGCACATCGGTTCGCGATGTTATCCGTGTGTTGCTTAGACATGCCCTCGTTCCAGTTTGGAACTTCTTTGAGAAGCTTTTGGAACATCATGAGCACCTTTCTTCCCTTAGACATCGTGTACGCCTCTTCGTACATCTTTTCAAAATTCTCAATCATAACTGGACACATGAGCTCACACAACTGACCCAAGTACTCCCGCTTGGCTTCTACGAGTATATTGAGGTTGTCCATTTATGATTAAGTGAAATTTTTTTAAAATCATTTTCCCGCGTTTCCCCTGTACTTATTCGCGACCTTTTTTAGGTTAACAAATGATGGAAAATCCCCGAAATCTTCTGGGGCTGCGGTTTCCTTTTGTGGTTTGTTTTTCTTGATGGACCACGTGATGAATATCTCGTGATCGCCTATGAGTCTCGTATCGAATCCACCTAAATCGAGCTGTCGTTTAATGTAGTGCGTAGCCTTTATTCTATCAAAGGCTGGGTATCCCACGACAAATGGTGGGATTTGTACGAACAGACGTTTGTTCCCAACCTCCACGGTCTGGCGAATCTTTTTGGATATTTGTTCATATATCTTCTTATATGTTTCCTTTTTCAATTGATTCTTTTTTTCAGCTATCTTTGAAATCTCATTGACACTGATCATTACATTATCCAAATTAATTATTTTCTAGGATTTTTGGGCGACCGTACATCTCTTCGGTAGTTGGGATGACCTTATTTATGAGTGGAGTGTTTCTCACGAAATTGAGTTCGTTTTCTCTGACTTTGGAAAAGTCTTCGAATTCACGGATGTCCCTGTCAGTGGTAAACATCTTAGTATTCTTTGGTTTATCGACATCGAGTGGTTGTGTGCGAAGAGAGATCACGACGACGACTGGATTCGTTTTGCTCACTTCACTCATGTACTTGGCAATGATGAGCTTGGTCGTATCCACCTCACCTGTCTCTTCGTCTATGAATTCCATTGGAACATTCGTGAGGTCACCCAAATCTGGTTCTACGCCCATGGTTCTGAGTGTCGCTTGCATGTTCATGTCGTTCCAATTCACTCTATGTGGATCGTCCATGATGCGCACATCCGATGATACGGCGAAGGCGTATGGGAATCCACCGTGTTTCACGACCATGAAGTTACACCTGTAGACTTCATCTCCAGTTTCATCGTGTTTGAATTTTCGAACTTCCGTGGTCTGCACAATGTAAGTGCAGAGTCCCGTGATTTCTTGAACCCGCTTGTTCACCGCGAGCACAACTTTTTCCATGACATCGTTCGATACCTTGACGTTTTCGACACGTCTGTAATCCGTGAGGTCGAGGACATTTTCGTCTATGTCACTCGTCTTCGTCTTAGTAGAGAACCTCTCTGTCCTGGACATCAAAAAGAGTACAAGTAGAATCAACAGTACCAAATACAGTATCCGCATTAATATATATTCACAAAATTTTTAGTCCCGAAAAAGTTTTAGAAAAAAAATTATTTTTTTACTTTCTTTTTTCTAAAAAAAGTTTTGAAAAAAATATTTTTTTTTCGATTACATGTATTTGGATTTCACCCAGTTTCGATCCGCCTTAAAAATTTTTGAGAGTTTAGGATCCGTGGTTCTAAACAGTATCATTAAAACATTCAAACGTCTGAACAGACCGAGTGGTGGTTCACCGGCACGGATGACCTTCGCCAACGCACGGTGCCTGGCGAGTTCAGTTTTATCGCGAACATCGTAGTACCCGTGTTCACTCAACTTACCATTGGACCGAATGGGGATGATGACTTTTTTCTTCATTATACGATGTACCCAGAATATTATGTGAACCGCGCCTGTTTAAGTTAAAGTTTTTAGTCCCATAATTTAATAGATGTCGCTTCTGATATACAGTCCAAAGTGTAGTCACAGTCTAGATCTCATCGACTACATTAAAAGACACCCACAGTTGGCACAACTGGTGAGTTACCATAATGTGAATCTCAAAGGTATCCCACCACAGTATGCACACAAGATAAACCGCGTACCCACTATGCTCACGAAGAATGGTAAAATGCTGGTAGGAAACGAGATACGAAACTGGCTCGAGTCACTTCTCCCAGTGGATGACATAGGCACATGTGGTTTCGGTAACTGTTCCATGACCACGTTCGACGGAGAATCCAATTCGGATATTTTTAGTTTGGATGATTACGGACGCGCACTCCAACCCGCGATGACACCCGAACTCGAGGAAAAGATAAACCGTGACGTGTCCCAAGCCTATAACACAGGCATAAAGAAATAGGGAGTGTTTTAGGCATGAAGCTCGCTACGATACAGGCGAGTGCTATAAAATCGACTTTCGAGGTACTAAAAGACATACTCAATGACGTAAATATCTATTTCAAGCCGAGCGGCGTGTACATCACCACACTCGATACGGCGCGCACGTCTCTCGTCGACATGTTTCTCTCTTCGGATAATTTTGAAGAGTACGAGTGTGAAAACGAGATCGTCGCGGGTATCAACGTGTCTAACACGTTCAAGCTACTCAAATCTATCACGAACAACGATGTCCTCGTGATTAGCATTGATTGCAGGGAATTCATGAACATTGAAATTCATAGCGAAACCAAGAAGACGTCGACCAAGTTTGCACTCAAGCTTCTCGATATCAACGAAAACCAAATCGAGGTTCCGGAGATGAACATGACTACCGTGACACCGATGCCTTCCGTAGATTTCCAAAGGATTTGTCGCGACATGTATAACATCGGGGGCGACATAGAAATCACACGCGATGGTAAAGTTCTTCGTTTGAAGTGTGAAGGTGATTTCGCGAATCAAGAGACGGAGATTCAATGTACGGAAGAGAGTCCACGCATATGTGGCACCTATTCCCTTCGGTACATGAACATTTTCACGAAAGCGACGAGCATGTGTTCTACCGTGCAAATCATGCAAGAGGATAATAACCGATTCCTCATATTGAAGTATAACGTCGCAAATCTAGGTGATTTGAAGTTCTACCTCGCCACTAAAGAACTCGAAGATCAGTAACGTACCCATCGAGTGTACTGACTGTTTTAGTCTTACCAAACACATTCTTCAAACGAATGCTTGGATACATGGTGGTGAGTGTTTCCTCGTCGTAGTAAAGCATGTCACGTATGCGAACTTTTTCTCCATGAAAATCACCTCTCGGTCCCGCGTACCGTTTTATCTT
>Ga0255762_10003873_pt1 | contig 11655 bp, 7 predicted proteins | sample 101ome_16_FD_179962 | JGI IMG/M metagenome (GOLD analysis project Ga0255762, IMG submission 179962) | Coastal salt marsh microbial communities from the Groves Creek Marsh, Skidaway Island, Georgia - 101401AT metaG (version 2) | ecosystem: Environmental > Aquatic > Marine > Intertidal zone > Salt... | reverse complement strand
CGAACCGCGTACTGTAGCGACTGGATTACTGGATGATCAAACGCGCGGCGCCGTGTGTCCCGATCGATCGATCGATCGAGAGTGGGACAGCAGCGGGACAGTGGGACAGTGGGACAGTGGGACAGCGGCCGTTTTTGAATTCGAATCCATCGGTCCCATCCATCCATCCATCCATCCATCCATCCATCGGTCGCCGGCGCGAGACGCGACAGAGCGAGGCGCGACAGAGGACCCACCGTCGATCCGCGTCGAAACGCGAAACGTAATAACGGCGGAGAGACCGCGGTCATGGGCGAACGAGAGGAAGATGGCGCGAAGAAGGATTCGGATTCAGATTCGGATTCCGGTTTGAAGTGCGAACTGTTGTACTGCGGGGCGACGGATCACGGGGCGATCGGACGGGTGACGAAATCGCCGGACGCGAAGTACCCGGACCTGAACGAACCGACGAAATTCGCCGGGTTGGAGGGGAAGACCTGGCGCGCGGTCGGCGCGGGGTCGTGCGCGGCGCACTGCGCGGCGATCGATTCCGACGGCGTCGTCCACGTCTGGGGACGCAACGAACGCGGGCAGTGCGGGACGAATGATTACGTCAACCGGGGGAAGCCGACGGTCGTGCAAGGGTTGAAGGACGTCAAGTGCGTCGCGGTGGCGTGTGGACGATCGCACACGGTGGTTGTGGCGGAAAACGGTGACGTGTACGGGTTCGGGTCGAACAAGTTTGGACAGCTCGGGTGCGGGGCGGTGAAGCAACAAAAGAAAAAGGGAGACGGGGAGGACGACAGACTGACGCCGGTGAAGGCGTTGGTGACGAACGGCGCGGCGGTGTCTTGCGGGGCGGATTTTACCGCTGTGTTGACTCGAGATGGGGAGGTTTTTACGTTCGGGATGCCGCAGTACGGTCAACTTGGACACGGAACGGATCACGAGTATAACAAGAGCGCGAGTTCGATTAAAATTGTCTACGAACCGCAGCCGCACCCGAGACGCGTGACGGCGAACGGGTTCGGTGAGCGGAAGATTGTCAAGGTTCGGTGTGGACACAATCACGTCGTGTGCTTTGACGATGCCGGGAAGATTTGGACCTGGGGTAACGGCGGATACGGCCGACTCGGACACAAGGTGCAACAAGATGAATTCGCGCCGAGAATGGTTGAGATTCAAGGCGGCGATCGCAACTTGGTTCCCAAGGATGCCGTCATCGGCGCGGGATCGGTGAGCTCCTTCGTGAGCGCCGTCCAGGGGCAACTCTATGCGTTCGGGAAGCTCAAGACGGCGGGTGACAACACGATGTACCCGACCCCTTTCCTTGGACTCTCTGGTTGGGTGCTTCGCGACTTTGCGTGCGGTCACGTCACGTACGCCGCGTGCGCCGAAAAATCCGCCGTCACTTGGGGCGGTGGATTGTACGGCGAACTCGGCTATGGTCCGAGCGGTAAAAAGTCCAGCGCGCAACCAGACTTGGTACCCTCTCTCGAAGGTAAGACGACGCATCGCGTCGCCGCCGGTAATGGATTCACGCTATTTTTGGTTGACAAGGAGGACGCCAAGGATTTGCCATCCTTCACGCCGGGGCCGGATGTGGAAACCAAGCCAGAGCCCAAGGCGCCGCCGGCGAAAAAGGCTAAGAAGAAGTAAAATAAATAAACCGAGTACCCTATGAATTTGGAAACTATGCCTGCGCTTCACATTACATCGCGACAAACCAATTTAATATAAACGTCCTTCGTTTTAGACGACCCGACTGCACGCGTCTAAGACAAGCCGAGAATTTGCTCGGTTTCCGGGTCGACGGAAATTTCATAGTACGCCGGACGCGTGGGGAGACCTGGGATGGTTGGGAACGCGCCGACGAGCGGAACGACAAAGCCCGCACCAGCGCTGAGACGAACGTCGCCGATCGGGAGGGTGAATCCGCTCGGTGCGCCCTTGAGGTTTTGGTCATGGGAGAAAGAATATTGCGTCTTTGCCATGCAAATCGGCAAGTCGCCAAAGCCTTGCTCGGTGTAGAGCTTAATCTTAGCCTCAGCTTGTTCGGAGAATTCAACTCCAGAAGCCTTGTAAATGTTCTTCGCGACGGCTTCAATCTTCCCCTTGATGTCGAGGGAGGATTCATAGCCGAGCTTGAAATCCTTGCAGTCTTCGTTGTTTTCGCACGCCTTTTTGACGGCGTCAGCGAGCGCGACGGCACCCTTGCCTCCGTGGGAGTGATGCGTGCACAAGACAGCGTCGTCGGCACCGGCGGCGAGGGAGAGCTCACGAATCACGGCGTGCTCAGCCTCGGTGTCGGTCGGGAAGGAGTTGATGGCGACGACAACGGGAATGCCAAACGCCTTGGTGTTTTCAATGTGACGCACCAAGTTGCACATGCCCTCGCGAACGAGGTCGACATTCTCAGTCGTGTACGAGTGATCGAGCGGTTGGCCAGCCTTGACCGGCGGACCGCCGCCGTGGCACTTGAGCGCGCGGACGGTGGCGACGATGACGGCGCAGTTCGGCTTGAGGCCAGACTTGCGGCACTTCAAGTTGACAAACTTTTCAAGGCCAATGTCGGCACCGAAACCGGCTTCAGTGACGACGAAACCACCCTTGCCCACCATGTCGAGACCGATTTGGTCGGCAATGATGGACGAGTTACCGCTCGCAATGTTCGCGAACGGACCCGCGTGCACGAGCACCGGAGTGGCTTCGAGAGTTTGCATGAGAGTCGGCTTGATGGCGTCCTTCATGAGCGCCTGAACGGCGCCGGTGACGCCCAAGTCGTCGCACGTCACTGGGTTACCGGCGCGATCCGGACCGACAACCATGTGTCCTAGGCGTTCTTCCATGTCCGCGAGAGACGTGGTCATCGCGAGGACAGCCATGATTTCAGAGGCAACGGTGATATCGAAGCCAGTCTTGCGAGTGTAGCCCTTCTCCGTCGGCGACTGACCGACGGTGATTTCACGCAAGAAGCGGTCATTCATGTCAACGACGCGTCTCCAAGTCATGCGCTCCGGATCAATGTCCAAACGAACAAACTTGGAGCGCTCTTCTTCGGTGAGATCATCCGGGTTCGTCTTATCGATCCCGAGCTTCTTCAATCTCTTCAACATGATGGCGGAGAAGGAGCAAGTGCCATCCTTCTTGCGCGGAATCAAGCGGCGCCAGAGCGCTTCATCACTCTGCGTCGATTCGTGGAACATCCGAGCGTCGATCGCCGCCGCAACCAAGTTGTTCGCGACGCCAATGGCGTGAATATCACCCGTCAAGTGCAAGTTCATCTCCTCCATCGGAATCACTTGAGAGTATCCGCCGCCGGCGGCGCCCCCCTTGATGCCAAACGTCGGACCCATGGACGGCTGACGAATGCACGCCACCGCCCGCGCGTTCGTGTGCGCCTGAAGCGCCTGCACCAAACCAATAGTCGTCGTAGACTTACCCTCACCCAACGGCGTCGGCGTGATACCCGCCGTCACGACGTAGTATCCCTTTTCAGTCGTCGCGCCGCGTCTCGCGCCGAGCGTCGTAGACAATTTTTCAGACAACTTCGCCTTGTACTTTCCGTACAACTCGTAATCATCCTCCTCCAAGCCACACATCTGTTCCGCAACAATCTTAATCGGCAACGCCGTCGCCGCGGTGGCGATATCGATGTCGCTCGGCGTCGGCGACTTCAAATCCGTCAGCCGGAACGCGCCGAAATCAAACCCGCCCGTCATCTTTTCAAACGCCAAACCTTGTTCCTTGGTCGCTCGGCGTTCGCCCTCCTCTTCGATCGTCGACGATCCGTTCGCGGCACTTGCCGTGATCGTTTTCGTCGCTCTTCGCGCGCCCGCGGGTCCACCGGGGGTGACGAATCTATCGCAAACGCGTCGTCCAGAGAGGGTGCTCGCACGCGCTTGAAGAACACCGTGCGCACGTCGCGTCGTCGTTGTCGCCGCGATGCGCATGCGATGTACTGATGCGCGCGGGGGTGAAGTCTGTAGGGTATTCGAGCCTCGGTCGCGCGAGTCGAGACGCGGGTTGAGGCGAGCGCGGTCGTCGAACGACGGCGCGGAAGTGACGTCAGAGGGGGGCTATTGGCCGCCGTTTCACATCATCTTCAACTTCTATCAATTAAGGGGTTTTATATACGTTTCACATGTCCGAGGATAATATTTACTTTTTGGATTAGTTTCGAAACGCGAATGCGTCGACGCGCACACGCGAGCGCGCGACGCGTCGACGCGTCGGCGCTGGGAACGCGTCCTCGGGAGGTTACACGCGCGTCCGTTCGGTTTGACGTGCGCGCGTCGACGGTGTATCGACCCGAAACGGAGGATTAATCGGAACTTTCAGTTACAGCGCGCCTCCCGGCATGACGACTTTGACGACGTCGAACGCGCCGACGACGACGATGCGAGACGCGAGTCGACGATGGTTCGTCGACGCCGGACGCGCGTTCTTCGAAGACGCGCTCGTCGTCATGGACGACGCCGGGGCGGCGTGCGCGAGGAGCCACGCGGGCGGACGCGCGCTGGTGGAAACGTGCGGCGTCGCGTGCGCGACTTCGTTCGACGCCGTCGCTCGCTCGCGGTCGGGATCGGGTTCACCCGATGAGAGGTTGCGCGACGTGCTGGGGAACGAAATCGATGAGACGACGCCGGTGACGATGTGCGTCGGACGACGGTTGGCGGAGGCGAGGGAGGACGTGACGGCGTGCGTTCGAGCGAGAAGCCGCGCGAGTCGAGCGACCGTCTTCGTAGGTTGCGATGAAGGGGATGAGACGCACGCGGACGTCGCTCGGGCGTTGACGGAGGAGTGTGAGAAGATACTTCGCGAGGCGGCGGCGACGACGCGCGAAGAAGGAACAGGGAAAAACGGCGGTGATGAAGAGAAGGCGGTCGACGACGCCGGAAGCGACGCCGAAAGCGAAGACTGGGGTAGTTGGGGAGACCAGAACGAGAACGACGATGATTGGGGCGCGAGCGGGTCGACGCCAGTACGTCCAGAGAACGCCACGGCGCCGTCTCCGGCACGGTCTCGGAGTGAACAGAATCGGTTTTCAATCAAGTTTTTCCCGCCGATGATGTACGGAGCTGTTTCAGACGGCGTCTTTTCGCTCTCAAGCGCGCGTGCGAACGTCGAGGAGAAGAGCGCCGCCGACGCGCTCACGGGTGAGAGTCGTCGGCATCGGATCATAGGTCATCACTTAGCGGAGATTATGGCGCATTGGGCGCTGGCACCGGATTATTTCGCCCTCGGACCAGAGTCGGAAGCCATCGCGCGCGTGGCGGCGCAAGCCAAGACGGACCCGGTGGGCGTGGATACGATGGTGACGCCTCGTACGGCGGCGGTCATCATCGTCGATAGAGAAGTAGATTTGATGACGCCGAGCATGACTCGGGATGGATGGCTCGAGCGCGTCGTCGGTGCGGGTGAAAACGAGGATGAAAACGCGGTGGGCGAAGCGTTGTCGTCTTTGTGCCCGCTCCTGTCGTCGCCCGAAACCATCGCATTGGACGAGAGCTTGCTTTCCAAAACCGCGCGAGATGGGGCGATGTACGTGCGGAAGATGCTCAGAGAGGTGGCTCACGTCGAGTCGATTGTTGTACCCAAGGTGGACGAATCGAAGAGTCGATCGGTGACGTCGGAGGATCTAGACGTGCTCGTGCGAGCGCTCGAAAGTGACGCCGGTGTAGAACTGAGACATCGGGCGCTCATCCAGCGCGCCAAGCTCACCTCGCGCGCGTTGACGAACGAGAAGGACATGGAGGCGAACAGACAGATCATCGCGTTGCAGCGACTCACGGCTGCGGCGCTAGAAAACAAGGCCCCCGGCGTTGGACAGACGGCTGTCGACGTGTTGAAGATGATGTATTCTTCGAGCGGCACCGCCGCGGGACGTTTACGCGAAGCCTTATCCATCGTTTTGGCGGCTTACGTCATAGCTGAAGACGCTAACGCGTGTTCTAACATTGGAACCATGAGGAACTCTCCTTTTAGCGCCGAATTGGACGGAAAGCTTCGAGAAGCTCTCGCGAACGTCCTCGCGGCGAGCGACATCGAGGATGTCCAATCGCAGCTTCCCTCGCTCGGACAGAGCGCGATCGAAGCGTTAGAAAAGGTGAAAAATAGCAATAGCAATGGGAAGGCGACCGATGTCGATGCACCGCAGACGCCAGAGAAGGATGAAGATGACGGATGGGGAGATGACGACGATTGGGGCGACGACGACGACGACGACGGATGGGGAGACACGACGGGAAAATCACCACCGATGGCAAATCAAGCGACGACGACGACGACGACCGAAACCGATCCAGAAGTCGCTGCCGCCGCGCTTGAACTCAAAGACGCCGTCGATTCGGTCCTCCGTTCTATCGCGTCGATGAGCCTCGCGCGCCGACGCGTTCTGAAGAGTCGCGACGAGCTCAAAGCGCTCTACGCCGACGGATTACCCAATCCGACCCTCGTGGACATCGTCCGCCGGGTCAAAACATCCACGGACGACCGAGGAATCACCGCCGACTTCAAGCACATCGCTGCATCTCTCGGCGGTTTGCTCAAATCCGCCGCCGCCGCGTCCGCATCCGCCGCGAGCGCCTCCATCGTCGGCGGCGGCGGCTCCGTCATGGGCCGGCTCGGCTCCCTCATCAACAAGGTGGCCGCCGCCCCAAAACCCAGCGATCGCGACGTCACCGTCGTCTTCCTCGTCGGCGAGCTCTCCCTCATCGAACTCACCGCCGTTCGCGCCGAATCCAAGCCCCGCGTCGGCGAAGACGACATTTCTTTCGTCTCCGCGAGCCGTCGACGCCACAAGGATTTCATCCTCGGCGCCGAACGCGTCGCTCGATTCGCCCCGCGCGGCGTCCCATCCCCGTGATCCCCCACTCGCGGTCGTCACGACGTGTAAAGAACTCAGACAAATTCTAGATTGGAATCACAACCACCGTGGCGCGCGTCGCACCGCGCCGTTTCGCGTTCCGTTCGACGCGCGAGGTCGAGCGCGCGTTCGGCTCCAGGTTCATTCAAAAAATCTCAATCATTCGACGGTTCATGACTCGTCAAATACACCATGACCCCCTTCTGCAGACCGACACAGATCCGAACGAACCGCGCGCGCGCGACGGCGCTCGACACATCGAGACGCTCGACCGAGACCCGGCGCGAGCGCAGACTCGACGGGAATAAGCCTTCGTCGTCGGGAAATCAACCGCGAAACGCCCCCGATCGCGACGGGACTCGCGCGCGGGAAGGAAAAGAACCGCCGCCGCCGCCAAGTTTTGAGTGCGCCTCTCTGTCGCGATCGAAACGAAACGAAATGGATGCGGAACTGGCGAGCGTGCTGAACCCGGGTTCGCCCGATGCGTTCGCGAGCCTGCTCGGTGGGTTATCCTCGGCGGATAACGCGCAACGATCGAGGTGTGAGGCGGTTTTTGAACGGGCCAAGGGACACCCAGACGCGTTCGCGACGCAGTTGACGCGGGCGCTTCGAACCAACGCGGACGCTCGGACGAGAGAAACCTCGGCGGTGCTCGCGCGGAGAGTCTTCACGGCGGAGGATGGGGCGCTGTTCGCGGCGTTGAGTGGAGAGACGCGAGAGATGATCAAGGCGGAGCTGTTGAACGCGTTGAGAGAGGAGGGAGAGGTGAAGATTTCGAGAAAGGTTTGCGATTTGATTTGCGAAGTCGCGGCGGCTGGTATGGAGCGAGAGTCTCCGTGGCCAGAGCTGTTGCCGTTCATGTTCGGTGCGGTGAGCGAGGGTTCGTCGGATCGGTTAAAGGAGAGCGCGCTTTCGATTTTTGGCATGTTGGCGCCCTTTATCGGTGAGCAATTGGTACCGCAGATTCCGACGTTGCACGGAGTGCTCTCGGGGTGCTTGGCAAACGCGGACACGCAAGTGCGATTGGCGGCGCTTCGAGCGACGTGCGCGTTTGTGGATGCGTTGGAAAACCCGAGCGATCGTATGAAGTTTCAAGATTTGTTGCCGGCGATGTTGAACACGCTCGGTGCGGCGCTTCAGGGTCAAGATGAGAATACGGCGCAAGAAACGTTGGGGTATTTCATCGAGCTCGCCGAGGCGGATCCTCGATTCGTGCGCAACCACTTGTCTCAGCTCGTCGAAGCGATGCTTAGCGTCGCCGAACACGCCGATTTGGAGGATGGTACGCGCACTTTAGCGACAGAATTCTTGGTGACGCTCACCGAAGCTCGCGACCGGGCGCCGGGTATGATGCGCAAGGTGCCCAACTTTGTGCAGCGGCTTTACAACTGCCTCGTCAACTTTTTGCTCGACATTGAGGATGACGAGGACTGGCACACGGCTGAGAACGAAGAAGACGAGGGTATCGGTCAAGGTGATTTGTACGAAGTCGGACAAGAGTGCTTGGACCGCATCGCCATCGCGCTCGGATCCAACTCGGTGTTGCCGGCGTGCGCGGCGACGATGCCGTCTCTCATCGGCGACGCCGACTGGAAGAAGCGTCACGCTGCGCTCATCGCCTTGTCGCAAATCGCCGAAGGTTGCGCCAAGGGCATGAAGAAGGATGTTGTCGGCGCCGTGCAACCGTGCTTGCATGCGCTCGCGACAGATCCGCACCCGCGCGTTCGCTGGGCAGCCATTAACGGCCTCGGTCAAATGTGCACCGATCTCGGTCCCCGTTTGCAAGAAAAGGCGCACGCCAACGTGCTTCCGCTCCTTCTCAACGCCATGGATGACTCGAAGAACCCGCGGTGCCAAGCGCACGCCGCGGCGGCGACGGTCAACTTCAGCGAAGATTGCCCGCCAGAGTGCATGGCTCCGTACTTGGATACTCTGATGAACAAGTTGCTCAGCTTGTTGCAATCCGGCAACAAGTCTGTGCAAGAGGCGGCGCTCACCGCGCTCGCGTCGACCGCAGACAACGCGCAAGAAGCGTTCGTCAAGTACTACGACACCGTCCTTCCGTTCTTAAAGTCAATCTTGGTGAACGCCAACGGAAAGGAGTACAGAATGCTTCGCGCCAAGGCGGTCGAGTGCATTTCCCTCGTCGGCATGGCTGTCGGCCGTGCGCGCTTCGCCCCAGATGCCCGCGAAGTTATGGACTTGCTCATGCGCCTCCAATCTGGTGGCTTTGAAGACGATGATCCCACGGTACAGTACATGTTACAAGCCTGGACTCGTCTCTGCAAGTGCCTCGGTGAAGAATTTATCCCGTACTTGCAAGTCGTCATGCAACCCTTGCTCAAGTCGGCGAACCTCAAGGCGGACGTCATCGTTACGTCCAAGGATGACGATGAGGAAGAAGAAGAGGAAGAGAATGACGAGTACGAACAAGTCGACTACGGCGATAAGCGTGTGTCCATTCGTACCGCCGTTCTCGAAGAGAAGGCGACCGCGTGCAACATGTTGTGCTGCTACGTCGACGAACTCAAGGATGGCATTTTGCCCTACCTCGAGGACATTCTCCAAACCATGATTCCGTCCCTCGAGTTTTACTTTCACGAGGACGTCAGACGCGCTGCCGTCGCTTCCTTGCCGGACCTTTTGCGCGCGGGTAAGATTGCCGTCACGAAGGGGGTCAAGGATCAAGCGTGGTTCCAACAATTGGTCAACCACATCATTCCGCCGCTCATTCAAGCCATGGCCAAGGAACCGGATGTGGAAATTCAGGTGCGGCGACAAAGACACTCGTTCAAGCAAGCAAGTGATGAGACTTATGGATTCCCCTTCAAGATGCTCTAAGCACTGTTGATAAATCCGTTATAACAGTCCCTGATGCTTGGTCTTTTTGTATTTGCTTTTTTTTCATCGACGACGAACGCCTGGAAACGAACACTGACTGACAAAACGAAAACCTTTGCAGGCGCGCATGTTGGAATCCCTCGCCGAGTCTGCCGGCGAAGCCGGTGAACTCGTCCGCGATCACTTGACCGCGATGTTGGAGACTTTCAAGGTTTTGCTGACGGAATCCCTCGAGCGCCGAGCCGAGCGTAACAAGCGCGCCGGCACGGATGATTTCGACGAGGAGGAAATGCAAGCGCTCGAGGAGGAACAAGAGGCTGAGGATGAGGTGTTTGATCAGTTTGCGGAATGCGTCGGTTCGTTGCTCAAGAGCTTCCACAGCGCCATTTTACCCGCGCTCGAACCGCTCTTGGGTTTCATCATTCCTCTCTTGGATAAGAGCAGAAGCGCGGCAGAGCAAAGAATTGCGATTTGCGTCTTTGACGACATTTTCGAACACGCGAGCGACGGCGGCGCGGCGCTCAAGTACCTCGAAGGTTTCGTTAGTCCGTGCATAGCCGGTTGCACCGATAACGACGCGGATGTTCGTCAAGCGTCCGTGTACGGCGTCGGTGTCATGGCGGAGCACTGCGGCCAGAGCTTTGCGGCGCACGTGCCCAGTGCGCTCACCGCGCTCGCCACGGTTATTCAAGCCCCAGGCGCGCGCGACGACGAAAACATTTACGCATTTGAGAATGCGGTCGCGGCGCTCGGTAAGATGTGCGAATTCCAAAGCGGTGCTTTGGACGCGAGCGTCATTCTTCCGTCTTGGTTGGCCAACTTGCCGCTGACGGAGGATAAGGTTGAGGCGAGAAACGTGCACGCCCAACTCATGCGCCTCCTCGAAACCAACAGCGGGGCGTTGATGGGTGCCCAGTTTGAACACGTGCCGCGCGTCGTGAGCGTGCTCGCGGACGTGCTACCAACGTCCACGTTGAGTTCCAAGTTGAGATTGGTGGAACCGGACGTCGCGGCAAAGATGAAGGCTTTCCTCATCCAGATGCAGTCTCAAATGCCACAGGATAAACTCGCGGCGGCTTGGGGAGTGTTGAGCACTGAAAAGCAAGCCGCGCTTCAAGCGGCACTCCAGTAGAGATCTAGGGTAATACGAAACACAGAGACGACAGTGTTTATTATTTTCTTGTTTTATTCACAACCCTCTGAGCGAGCGAACGAACGAACGAGCGAACGAGCGAACGAACGAGCGCTGCTCTACGACTTGCGCTCCTCGGGACGCTCTTGGACCCAATTGTAGCGGCCGTCATACTTTTTCGGATCCCATTCCGGCAACTCGGACGCCAACGCACCGACCTCATTCAATTCGCGTTGTCTCAAGAGCTTCTTATCGAAAATCGATCCCGTCGCCCCACAGCTTCCGACGCGCATGTCGGCGTACCGCTTCGTATCGAACGCCAACAATTCGTAAAACGACCCGGTGCGAAGCTTCAAATCCGAATACTTCACCCCGGTCGCCACGCAAATCTCGCGCTTCACCTCCGCCTTTGTGTCATTCTCTGAAATATCCACGTCGACGTACCACGCATCGAGCAAACCGAGTCGCACTTTCCGCGCCCCCGGGACTTCAAAGTAACACGTCACGCGCGTCTTCACCATGACGCGTGCGCACCAGACGAACACACACGACGAGAAACAAAACAAAACACACACACACACGAACGACGAGACGCACCGCGGGCGACGCGAATGACTTCACCACGCCGATCCCTCACGCGCGACCGACCACTCCAACGCGCGCGTCGATCAATCGCGCCGTCCGACGACGATAACAACGACGACGCGACGAGCAACAACGACGACGAAAACGGCTGTCGTAACGCTCGAAACAAAACATACCCACTTATCGACGGGTCATGACTCGAGAATGGAATCCCAGTGAACGCCGCCGTTACCAAAATTAAAAACGGTTC
>Ga0255762_10003852_pt1 | contig 11695 bp, 12 predicted proteins | sample 101ome_16_FD_179962 | JGI IMG/M metagenome (GOLD analysis project Ga0255762, IMG submission 179962) | Coastal salt marsh microbial communities from the Groves Creek Marsh, Skidaway Island, Georgia - 101401AT metaG (version 2) | ecosystem: Environmental > Aquatic > Marine > Intertidal zone >... | reverse complement strand
TCCTTCTCTAGCATAGACTCAATGCTTATGTATGCTGGCACTTGATATTTTAAACGGTGCTCTTCGAGCACATCCGCTTTCACATCACAAATTGCAGCAAGCTCAATATTATCGCCATGCTTTTCTATCGATCCAAAATGATTCTTGGAAATACGACCACAGCCCACAATGGCCATGCGAATTTTTCTATCTTTTATAACTTCGTACATAAAAAAGCTTTTTTGTTATTTTCTACCAATGCCGGAATACAAAACATCCTGAGCACGGACATCTTCTGCCTTTAGACAGTTACGACCATCCAAAAGCACCTCAAGTGGGAAGTTTCTAAGATTTTTTGACCTAAGCTCACTTATCAAATCACTGTGTTCAGTGACGATAAGAACTGCCTTAGCCTTTTTTAATCCTTCATCAAGAGATTGGACTGTATTTTCAAAGCCAATCCAGCTATCAAATACATCAACATTGGCACCTTTTTTTTCTAGCAACTCTTTAACTTCATAAAAAGGCGATTCACGTGGGTCATCAACATTTTTTTTGTATGCAACACCTAAAACTAAAACCTGCGTTCCTTTTAGCGGCAATCCACGATGATTCAGCATATTCTGCAAAAGTGAAACCGTATACTCAGGCATACCATTATTCGTTGATCTGGCAAGCTGAATTATCTCCGGCATATACCCGGCCTTCTTTGAGGCTGCTTTCAACCACTCTGGATCGACAGCGATACAGTGACCGCCCACACCAACACCAGGATAAAATGGTCCCTTGCCAAATGGCTTAGTCGCCATGCCGTCAATAATATCCACGACATCTAAATCGAGAACATCACTAATCTTTGCCAACTCATTGACAAATGCGATATTCACATCCCGAACAGTATTTTCCATTACCTTAACCGCTTCAGCATCTCGAATAGAGCGCATCATAGTGACACTACCCAAAGGCACTTGTGACACATTTAAGCTCCCATCATCATTTAAACTAAATTTAGGGTTCATGCTCGACTTGATTGAACGCACATCAAAGATGCCGCCACCTAAAATTGACGAATAGAACTCGGCCGCTTGCTGTAGGCCTTTTTCAGAGGTGGCCCCTACGACTCGAGGTATATTCTCTGAGGTCCAGAAAGGGTCGCCAGGATTAACACGCTCTGGGCAATGGGCAACATGAAAATCCTCACCCGCTTTCATATACGCAAGTGACTCCAGCCTGGGTATCACCTCTTGCTCACATGTCCCAGGAAAAACAGTGGATTCGACAACGACCAAATCTTCTTTTTTTAAAAATGGCGCTATTGCATCCACGGCAGAATATAGAGGCAGCAGATCTGGATCATGATTTTCATCCACTGGGGTAGGCACACATATAAGGTATATCGTTGAACTAGCCACCCTATTAACATCCGTTGTTGCCTTAAGCCTTCCAGTCAGATAACCTGCTTTTACCAAGCGCTCAACTTCAACATCCTTAATATGAGCAAGACCCTGATTAATTTTATCAACTGCAAATTGATTCGTGTCTAAACCCGTAACACCGTGGCCTTTGATTGCACATAAAGCAGCTAATGGTAGCCCTACGTAACCAAGACCGACAACACACACCTTGCTATCCATTATCCCTCATCATTAAGTTAACTTTTCCGAATAATTTTTCAGCCAACGAATCACTGACGTCTATTTCTAGCAAAAAGATTAATCATTTTTCCAGTGCGCTCAGTTTGAGTCTTGCGACTAGCCTCACTAAATTAATTCAAACCCCTGCTTTTAATAAAAAGACGAACACCAGCTAAGCTGCTCACCGCTAAATTGCCTTTAAAGGTTAGTTGTAGAACATCGTGATCTTCATCCTAAACAATCAGAGGGATGCGGCAGGGCCCTACGCTAAACGGTGTGCTAAGACTGCGCAGTCAGACATTACTCTTTCACAATGAAAAAAGGCGTCATTGAAAATGGTAATTTCTGTATTTTTACATTCTTGTCTGAAAAGTATTCATCGACAGCCCTTGTCTCTCCCGGGATAATTCCATAATCGTCGAGCATCAATATTCCACCTCGTACCAATCTCGGCCAAAAGTGCTCTAATACAATTTTTGAGGGATAATAAAAATTTGTATCAAGATTGATTAGAGAAACCTTAAGAGCCTCACTGTCACCGCTTTCCTCAAATTCGTTGTTAGCTATGTATTCTGGAACAGTGTCAATAATATCGCCCTTAACTAACTCTATATTCTCATTCAAATTGCCTTTGTCCAAAACTTGTATCAATTGGCTGATGCTTAGACTATCCATCCCCGCTTTATCTATAAAATCCTTGACATGTCCCCTATCATATTCATGAAAAACAGCTGGATACTTATCAAATGTGTCAAATGCTATAATCTTACGCGAATGGGAATTGGTTAACAATTCGCGGAACATAATTAGCCTTATTAAAGAAGACCCCTTAAAGACCCCAAATTCAGCAATTGCCCCAGGGAGATCGACCGTTCTTTTGAATAATTCATAATGTGTTATAAATTTACTTATTCTGTTTTTATGACATGACAAGTAAAAATTATTTTCGTAATCAAATGCTTTACTAAAATCTGGCAAATTAATCATGTCAATCTCGTTTTACTTCAAAAAATGTGTGCGGATAAAAATTTTTTCAAATGTAATTAATTAATCAGCATATTTAAGAAGCACTTCTCTAGCACACCATCTAGATGTAAGTGCAGTTCTTATGAGTTAAAGGAATGCTATGCCCCACGCTGACCTTCGCCTTAACTGCTTCACCTAGTTCCGCTTTTGGATTGCGAAGATGAACAATCTGCTTCTCTCTGTGGGCCACGTACCAATTCAGATATTGATAAAATCCTTTTCAGTTACAACTTTTAAATTTGGCTGCAGTTGACTTACCTGTTTTTTGATTTCCTCACTAAAGGCACCCACAAAAACTATTAGGATTGATTCTTCTACATCCTCAATTTTACTAAGAAAACTAGGGTCTCTAACTATAATCTCATGCCCATACAGGTATTTATTTTGTTTTAGGCTGGCATTATCGAAAATGCACTCAATCTTAATACCTTTAAGAGCATAAGCTAACAACACTTGCGAAGAGCTGTTACCGCCAAATAGATAAACCTTCTTTTGATAAGTTTGATGCTGTAAAAATTTTTTTAGCTCACTGTGAACTCTGGAAAAATTACCTAAAACGTCTTTTTTAAATTTTATTTCTTTTTGGTCTAGTGGAATACCTTCTGTTTTATCAACTCCAGTGTACTGAAGCGCAACAAACAAGCTATGACCATTCCATTCCTGTTTGTCAATAAGTTCAAAACCATACTTGCTCGTTATAAACTCTACATCCGATAAAAATGGGTAGGACAAATGCTCTTGATTAAATGCATTAAGATAAGTATTTTCAATCCACGGTCTGAAGTCAGGTATTGATATGAAATATCTTGATCCAATTGCGATGCTATTAATAACAACTTTAAAGTGTTGATGGATATCCTCAATATGCTCGAAAACATGCGAAGAGTAAACAACATCATAAATATCACTTAGCTCTACTTCTTCAAGAAATCCATTTTTATGCTCAATCTTTTCTGACGGAGGCGAGCTAGTACCAGTGATTCTATCTACTGTAACAACCTTGGGAACTCCTCTTGATAATAATTCTTGTGCTAATGTATAGTCTCCGCATCCAACTTCTAAAAAGGCTCCATTTGAACTTGAATTTCTTACAATAAAATCGGCATAATTTACATAATGTTGTTTCCAAGTTGGGCCCATTTCTTGATTTTTGAATTTATGATATAAAACATTCATATCTGGATTGCCTATTTGTTGTATAAGCCCACAGTTACTGCACGAAGTTATAGAATAGTCATAAACATAATATCCACCATTATCATTTAATAATTCATCTTTATTTAGTGCATTTGGAGTCATAGGAAGTTCTCCATAATTGACTAACTTTTCTTCATTAAATATCGTATTACAATACCTACATTTCATAAATATCTCCTTAAGCTCTTTAGTTAGTTATTTCTTTGACTCATTTACAATGATTAAAATTTGTAGTTTACTTTATTAAATGAAAGGTGCGGAATCATCTTCCAAGTGCCAACTAACCAAATAGCTCTCTTGAGCGAAAACATAAATATTATTTTTTTGATTAACATAAGACATAACCAACTTATAAAACACTTCGCCCTCCATCTATCACTATATTCTGTCCATTCATATAAGTAGACGCATCCGAACAAAGGAATTGTATTGCTGATCGATACTCATCCCGCCTCGCCATTCGCCCGATAGGAATCAGGTTCGACAAGCGCCTCACAAACTCTTCCCCTTGCCCATTAAACACTCCACCGGGTGACAAGGCATTACTGCGCACACCTTCCTCGGCCCAATAGGTCGCAAGATAACGCGTAAGCCCGATTAACCCCGCCTTGATGACCGAATAAGTAACCGGCTTCACCGGCTGCATATGATCCGGCAGGCCATCTTTCCTATACAAACGCTGATCTGGCGAGAAAACCGATAAATCAGAAGCTATGTTAAGTATGACGCCGCCCTTTCCATTTTTAGCCATTAATGCACCAAAGACTTGGCTACATTGAAAAGCACCAGTCAAACCAACTGCAATTTGCAAATCCCATTGCTCTCGAGAAAAGTGCTCCAGCCTTGAAGTCTCAACAACTCCTGTATCACCCTTCACCTTAGGGTCAATCGCAGCGTTATTGATAAGAATATCAATTCCAATATTTTTCTTTGACAAATTCTTCTGAACTGTATGAATAGATGCTAGGCTCGAGACATCCATCACATGAGTTAAAACTTTGGCAGCAGGAAATTCATCCATTAATTTGATTCGTGCTTCTTCAAGTTGACTCTCTGAAATGTCAGTTAAAACCACACACGCATCGCACTCCAACAGTGCTGACGCATGTTCAACGCCCAAGAGCCCTGCAGCACCTGTGATAAGCGCCGTTTTTCCGCTCAAATTAAACCGATTAGTCGCCATTTATTTACCCCAATGCACTATGTGTGAACTTGTCCACCGTCAAGTGTCCAGACAGCGCCCGTGGCGAAATTCGAGATAGGCGAGAGCAAATAAGCTGTTAAATTAGCAATATCACTGGGCGATCCCAATTTCTCCAGCGCCACCTCTCGCGCTAACATTTCAGCGACTGCTGCCTGATCTTCTTTTATCTTCATTGCCCACACAGACTCGTCAAACAAAATGTTTCCAGGCGCGATCGCATTTATTCGAACGTCTCTCTTGCCTAAGTGTTTTGAAATGCCGCGAACGTAAGCATTCAAAGCAGCCTTCGCTGCTGAATACGTAATAGGTGCGCCCGGCACCACTTCTTGTCCACATATTGACGAAATACAGACAATTGCACCTTTACTGGCAGCCAAAGCCTCAGTCGCCGCCTCTATCACATTGGTCGCTGACCAAAGATTGACAGAAAACACACGCTGCCACTCTTCAAGATGCTCATTACCGGGCGATACGGATCGACCGCTACCTACATTACAAACTAGCGCATCGAGACGACCAAATTGTTTCATAACGTCCGCTACCAACTGAACCGCCTCTTTGGGCTGAGTAACATCTGCGGCAACGCAAATAGCACCCGGAAGCTTTGAAACCGCTTCTTCCAGCACACCTGAATCACGCCCATTCAACACAACTTTACAGCCTTCCTCATGCAGCGTTTGAGCAATTCCGAAACCGATTCCTTTACTGGACCCCGTAACTAAGGCGACTTGATTATTTAGCTGTAAATTCAAAACGATTTAATAAAAGTTAACTTGGACCTAGTGAGATTTTGGTGATCCGAGCCACTCAACAACCATGTCGCGATACTTTGAAATCACACCAACATGATCTTCATCTGCCGCACGAGCGGTCTGAAGAATAAAATTCCCGCCATAGCCAATCTTCTTTAACTCAGAAAAGACCAAAGAAAAATCTGCATTGCCAGTAGTTAGTGGCACAGTGGTTCCACCCAGAACACGATCTTTCACATGCACATTGACTACACGCTCACCATAATCGGCTAACTCTTCCTCTGGATTGAAACCCAAGGCGGCACTGTTACCGATGTCGTAATTGATACCAAACCGTTCGGCCGGCAGGCGTGCTATGAAACGAGCCAGATCAGACGGTGTAAAATCAGACTCGAAGATAACCTGCAACTGGTGTTCTTCCAAAAAGGACTGCTGTGCCAATAGGAAATCAACGAGGACATCCTCTTGCATGGCCGTATCCAAACGACCGTTATCTACCAAGGGCACAACGATCATGCGGATACCCACGGCAGCACACGCTCGACCAATCGCCAGAAAATCTGACTGCAAGTCAGCTCTTGCTTTCCCGTTGGTCTTCCAGAACGGCGCTTGCATAAAGCAGTCCCCCGTCAAGGAGGGAATCAATAGATCGTGCTGTAGGCAAAGCGCCCGGATTTTTTCTTGGCCATCGGCTGACATCAAAGGGTTTTCATAAAGCCGCTCCTGATCCAGTGTCCATTCCATTAAATGCATATCTATCTCTGTGGCAGAAGGAAATTCATTTTCCCAGTCGCGCCAAGGGAACGCCTGAATTTTGCCATTCACGCATTCGCAAAGGCGACCTTGCATAAAACCTATGATTGCCTTAGGAGAGCTCATTGGAAAACTTTTCAAATAACGCTTCTGCCAAATCCCAATCGATTGGGTTATTAATGTCAATATCTATACGCTCAGGACCAGAAAGCAAGATTCTAGGGTTGTTTCCATACATGCTTGATTTGTTGTCATTTACGGGAAATAAATTTTCAGGCTTAAACATGTAAACATAGTCATTTCTGATATAAACAGGAGCCAGACTTTGCCTAGTTCCCCAACTATCACCTAAGCTTTTCCCTGTGTATCTTTCTGCAAAGCCTTTTGAATTAATCGCAATCATCCAATCTGGGTGCTGATTAGCAGTTGCATACTTAACAGAAAATACGCATGTTATATCTTCATACTTATTAAACAAAGAATCCGCTTCTAAAATATCAGATACTTTTCTAAATGGCGCGGTTGGCTGGAGTAGGGCTAATTTATCAACAGATTCGATGCCAATCTCCTGGACAGCATGTTTGAGAACCGATTCAGTTGACGCCGAATCTGTGGACAATTCAATGGGTCTCATGAAAGGCACCTCTGCGCCCAGATGAGCTGCATATTCTGCGATCTCAACGCTTTCAGTACTAACAATAACTCGCCCCCAGTTAGATTCTTTCGCAACCTTTATGGCCCAGTAAATCAACGGTTCCCCGCGAAAAACCTTCATGTTTTTGTTCGGAATACTTTTCGACCCAGCCCTTGCTGGGATGATTATAGCGTTACGAACATTCATTGTGAGTTAGAACTCATTAGATTGACCTTCTAATCGAATATGCGCTCTCAATTTATCAGCAATAGAGATTTCACCATCTATGATTCTTTTCTGCCCATCACCCAGAGCCTGTTCAATTTTTCTTATTGCACCAACTAATTGACGCAGCCCGTTTGGCTCGATTGATGCTGGCTGGTCGGAGCCATACATTGCACGATCAAGCGTGATGTGACGCTCCAACGAAGTAATTCCCAGCGCCGCAGCTGCATAAGAAATCGATAACCCAACCTCGTGTCCGCTGTAGCCGACATCACAATTGTAGCGATCGCGCAATGTTCCAATCATGCGAAGGTTAGCATCCTCATCGCGCATGGGATAAGTCGAAACCGTATGCATAAGTTCAAAAGAACAGCCAGCTTCTCGGAATATATCGACTGCTTTCTGAATATCTTCATAACCACTCATCCCCGTGGAGATGAAGGTATGTTTACCCTCTTTCGCAACCATACGAAGAAGATCATGATGGACAATCATTGCTGACGCGATTTTGTTGAATTTGCAATCAAACTGGTTCAAAAAAACTTGACTATTTGTATCCCAAGCAGAAGCAAACCACTCAATGCCCTTGCTTGCACAGTAATTAGCAATTTCCTCGTATTGTTGTTTGCTTAATTCAAGGCCTTCTTTCTGTGCACGCTGCGTGTTGCCCCATGGACTTTCACGCGGGCTATCGAGAAAATCTTGTGTGTAAACTTGATTGATATCGCGCTTCTGGAACTTGACCGCATCACAGCCGGCGTCAGCAGCCACATCAATCAGCTCTTTACAGATCGACATATCACCGTTGTGATTAATGCCGACTTCGGCAACAAAGAAAATACTCATCCAATTACTCCACTAAAAATTTAAAAAAGCTGTGCAATTTCGTCGATGGACATTTGATCAATGCCCAAAAGCTTTTCAACAAACGCACGTATAAACCCTACTCCACCTTTCTGCTGTAAGACTAGATTAGCCTGTCGTTGAATCAATGGATGCGCATCGGATGGCGCAATTGAAAAACCAGACAATCTCATTGCAGCTAAATCATTCAGGTCATTTCCAACATAAACCAAGCCTTGCGAAGTCTTTTGATTCTCTGCGAGATAGGCTTTTAGATAATCAACCTTATTTGACACACTCTGCGCACATGAAACTTGAAGTTTACTCGCTCTCGAAGAGACAACCGGATTTTTTTCTTTCGAGAGAATGAAATACTCAAGCTTCCAATTCCTTTGAATAACGAACCGGCGCAACATGTCGAACGCAAGCCCATCACCGCGATCGCAGCGCACAGCCTCTTTCCCATGCTGATCGACCCAAACTTTGTTATCGGTAAAAACCCCGTCAAAATCGAAAACAATCGTATGTATGGATTGCCAATTAGGAATGACAGATTCAGGCAAGACCTAACTCCTGCTCAATCAGGTCACAAAGAATATGCCCAATCAAAATATGCGACTCTTGAATTCGTGCCGTTGAATCACTCGGGATAACGATAGCATGATCTGCTAAAGCTTTTGCTTGCCCGCCATCCTTTCCTAAAAGCGCAATAGTCTTAACTCCAAGCTCTTTTGCCACTCTCAGTGCTCGCAAAATATTCTCGCTATTACCAGAAGTTGAGATCGCCACAAGTAGATCACTATCTCTCGCTAATGCTTCTAGCTGACGTGAAAAAATATCCTCATATTTGTAGTCGTTTGCGACACAAGTCAGAACAGACGTGTCTGTTGTGAGCGCAATTGACCGAAGCGCCTTCCGATTTTCTTTAAAACGGCCAACTAATTCAGCAGCTAAGTGCTGACTGTCCGCCGCACTACCGCCGTTCCCACACCAGAATATAGTGCCGTCATTGGAGAGTGATTGTGCAATTTTCGTGGCAGCCTCGCTGATCTGACCGGAATGCAACTCAGAAATCGAGCCGATCAGATCCAGATGCTCTTTGAAATGGACGGATATTGTTTGTAATAAATTCATTCGCATAAGCCCCTTGTGAATCCGAGATCTTAGTATGAGTGCGCCATAGCCCGAAAAATTTCATTGTCCTGCACTAGCTCCTCATAAGTGCCCTGCGCTTTCAATTCGCCCTTCTCCAGTAGGAAGATGGTGTCGCAGACTTTCACGGTGCTGAGGCGATGTGCAATCAGGATGATGGTGACTTCATGACCGAGCTTGTTCACCGCTTCCATCACCACTTGTTCGGTTAAGTTATCCAACGCACTCGTGGCTTCATCAAGAATGAAGATTTGTGGGTTGTGATATAGCGCTCTAGCAATACCGATACGCTGGCGCTGCCCGCCAGATAGGCGCACACCGCGTTCGCCCACGATGGTGTCGTAGCCCAGCGGCAGGTCGTTGCTCACAAACTCATGCAGGTTAGCGATTTTGGCAACGCGTTCCACGGACCGTTGATCAATGTCCTTGGAGTTCACACCAAAGGCGATGTTGGCGGCCACACTGTCATCGGCCAGATAAATGTGCTGCGGCACATAACCAATGGCACGTTGCCACTGGCGGCGGTTGGCGGCGTTGACGGTCTGACCGTCGATATTTAGTACTCCTTCTTGTGGCTCGAGGAGCCCCAAGATTACATCCACCGTGGTGGTCTTGCCGCTACCGGTGGTGCCGACAAAGCCCACCGTGCTGTGCGCGGGGATACTGAGATCAATGCCCTTGAGCGCCGGTTGTGGGGCGCCGGGGTAGCAGTAGCTGACGTGGTTCAGCGTGATGGCTTGGGTGAGCGGCAGCGGGCTGAGGTGGTCGTGCTGGACATTGGCGGCTTGCAGGCTGGTGAGGTCGGCATGCAGGGCATCGAGCGCTGGGCCGGCAAAGCGTAGTTGCGTAGCCGAACTATAGATCTGCTGCAAAGCGGGCATCAGGCGATAGCCGGCAAAGGCATAGAGCGCGATAACGGGTAGGGCGCTGGCGAAACTGCCGCTTTGCGCCATTAGATACAACACCACTAAAAGCATGCCGCCAAAGGCGATAGCCTCCAGGGCGAAGCGCGGCATTTGGCTGATAATCTGGGATGTGGCCTGATGGCGAGCGAAGGTGTGCGCGGGATCGGAGAAGCGATTGATATAGACTTGCTCCAACCCGCCGACTTTGACTTCTTTGGATGCACCGAAAGCTTCGCTGACTACGGTGAACCGAGCTTGGTTAGCTTTCAAACGCTCTCCACCTATACGGACAAGCAAGCTGCGGGTGAATTTAAAAATCAACGCATAAGCGGCTGCCAAAGTCAGGCCAACAATGAACGCGAGTTTTGGATCGATCAGAATTAGGAGCGTGAGCAAAGCGATGGCGACCACGCTTTGAGTAATGAGGGTCATCATTGGTATGAAGCCACTGCCGATAACCGTGCCGACTTCCGAGAGGATCGTTTTGCCAAGATCGGCGCTGTGGCGACTGAGAAACCAGCTGTAGGGTTGGTGTAAGTAGCCCTCAACAAGGCGCTTGCCGATGCTATATTCGCGCATCAGGGTAAAGCGCAGTTGCGCGTAGGTAGTCAGCGCCTTGAACACCAACGAGATCACAAGGAGCACAAACACTAACATACCCAGCAAGAATAAGAATTCCTGTGTTGTGTTGATGCCAACATATAATGAAACCGCGTAAGCGGTTTTCAGGAACACATTAGATTCCACTAGCTCGGGATTCGCTACCACCGCCATGAACGGCATGATCGACGCCACGCCAATCATATCCAGCAGCGCCATCGTCAGAATCATACCAATCAAAATGCGCGCACGTTTTTTTTCTTGTGCCGTTAGGAGACTGAATAATTTTTTTAAGATTTGCATTACTTTATGCTATTGGAAAATAGCATATAAATTACGAATATTTTGTTTTTTGATTTGACTTCATTTAACTTTTTCAAAAAGTCCCGATAATGGCTATTATCGATGACCAATTCCTGCCAACAGACAACAGCTACCGCACGACAATTTTGGGTTGAAATTGAAGATAAGTAACTTTTTTAAATTTGTAGAATAAACGTAAATTATTATGGTTTAATCTGACACCGAATCATACCTTAAAAAGTATTTATATTCTTTTTAGTTATTTTAACTTTGAAATATTTAAATATAGGAGTCAGTTAGAACTTTTATTCTAAATATTTCTGAAAGTAATATCAATTAACCTCTCAAGATTTGTAGTTTTGGTTAGTCATAAGGATATCTCCCATAGTTTATTATTGAGACATTATATTTTGCAAATAATTCTCATAAGTCAAAGTTAAACCCCTTTCTAAATCAACTCTTGGGTTCCAACCCAAAATATTCAATCT
>Ga0255762_10003848_pt1 | contig 11708 bp, 13 predicted proteins | sample 101ome_16_FD_179962 | JGI IMG/M metagenome (GOLD analysis project Ga0255762, IMG submission 179962) | Coastal salt marsh microbial communities from the Groves Creek Marsh, Skidaway Island, Georgia - 101401AT metaG (version 2) | ecosystem: Environmental > Aquatic > Marine > Intertidal zone >... | reverse complement strand
TGATTCCCTTTAGGCAAAAGGGCCCGCCCCAACGCTCACGGATATCGGCGGCGGCATCCCAATCCATCGATTGGTCGAGCATGGAGGAAAAGTACTCCGATACCGACACGCTGACGTTGGACCCCTCTGGAACGTGATCCTTTAGATTTGAAAGCTCAAAGGGCTCTCGGAATAAATAGTTTGCCGTCCAGGCAGGATGCGTCGCAAAACTCAACAGGCTGCGCGGCGTTAGTCGTGGCGGCGAGGTAAATCCCGTTACCAGATCGCGCTCCCGGTTTCCTCCCACAATGGTGTCGACCGTCAGCGCAAGCGCATCAAAGCCGGCGGCTTTACAACGCTCGATCATGCCGTAAGTCAGATCCTTGTCCTTGTGGTAGTACAGCTGGAAGATTTTTGGGGTTTTTATCGTTCGCGCAATTTCCTCGATACCCACGGTCGCCAGGGACGAGATGCCAAACAGGGTGCCGTAAGCCTCCGCCGCACGGCCGACTGCCCGCTCCCCGTCGTGGTGGAAAAGACGCTGCAACGCGGTGGGAGAGAGAAAGAGTGGTAGGTCCAGATCGATCCCCATGACGCGGGTTTTCATATCGATCGTACCGACGCCAGCGAGCACGCTGGGCACCAAATCACACTGATCGTAGGCCTCGGTGTTACGGCGGTACGTGACTTCGTCATCCGCCGCACCGTCGATGTAATGAAAGATCGGGCCAGGCAATCGTCGCTTTGCCAGCTTGCGAAACTGCTGGGTATTGAAGCATTGCTTTAATGACACAATTTCACGCCCTCTGCAGGTCTGCTTAACACCTTATGTGTGGTCACTACTTACCGGGAACTTTGTCCAGCCCGCGCCATGGGGTTCCCTGACAGGTCGGCAGGTTTTTGCAGTCTGATGTGCACCCTCGGCAGGGCAAAGGGGGTTGGGGTGGCTTTTCCATAACGCACTGTCCTTCGAATTAATAAATAGCCCAAAGCCCCATAAAGACGAGGACTGGCGGCGCCCACGAGTATAACGGATCACCGGACCGGTGGCCTGCGCCACCGACAGCTACGGATTTTCAGGCAACTTCTTGATTGAGTCGAACCAGGGCAGTGCGCAAACGGTGGCGTCACGCCATTCGCCTGCAATATCCAGCGAGATTTTTGTTCCGGGCTCAGCAAGCGCCACCGGTAAATTGACCAGCGCAATGTTGTGCCCCAGCCGCGGGGAGTAGCAGCATCGGGTGATATGCCCGACTTTTTCTCCATTCAGCTGTATATCCCAAAACTTGGGATTGCCCGCGACGCGATCGCCCTCAAAATTGGCGCCAACCAGCCGACGGGTGGGGCCCGTCGCCGCGATCTTCTGAAGCGCTGCTTTCCCGATGTAGGGGTGAGGCTTGTCAATGTCGAGCAAATGCGCCATGCCTATAGTGAAGGGATTATCCGTGGGTGCGATATCGGAGTAGTACGACAACAAAGCCCCTTCCACGCTGCGAACCAAAGACGGACAGGCGGGCTTGATATCAAACTCGGCCCCCGCCGCCATGCACAGGTCCCATAGCTCAGTACCACGGCTGCCATCTCTTAAAAATATTTCGTAGCCAAACTCGCCACTCCAACCTGTTCGACTCAACACCACGGGGATGCCTGCTATTTCCAGCTCGTGAAAGTGGTAATAACCCATCTCTATCGCAATGTCGCCGAACAGTTTTTGTGCGACCTTCCCTGCCAGGGGTCCCTGAAGCTGAAGCGGCGACACATCGGGTTCGTGCACGCGCACATCCAACTCCACCTGCGTAGCCACCGCCTTGGCCCAGAGCAACACATCACCATCGCCGGGAGATAGCCAAAACTTATCGGGCGCCAAGCGCAGCAGTACAGCGTCATTTACGATGCCGGCATCATCATCCAGAAAGATCACGTAGCGGCCGCGACCCACCGGGCAGGACGCAATATCTCTTGGGGTCAGCAGCTGTGTGAATGCCTCCGCGTCCGGCCCGCTGATTTCGATTTGTCGCTCCGCCGAGACATCCCAAAGCGTGACGCCCTGAACGAGGGCCCAATACTCCGCTTCGGTATCGCCGTAACTCGTCGGCATATACATGTGGTTGTAAACCGTGAAGGCAGTCGCGCCCGCAGCGCGGGTCGCGTCGTAAAAAGGGGACTGGCGCACTCTGGGCCCGATCGTAATCGCTGGGGGGGTAAGGGATGTCATGGTGGTGGCCTCTACTCATTATGCTGTTGTGAGCTCTCTCCGCCGGGTCGCCTGATTGCTAGTGCTGGACGGACAGCAAGAGCGGAAAGATAGGGTGGAACCTAAAAAAAGGGAAGAAAAAAAGCAGCTTAGAGCGACCTTTTTATGACCAAAACAGCCAGATGTCCTATGCGAGCAGTCGATTCCCGCGGGCCGGTCTGCCAAGCAAGACTAGGGCGCACGCATATCGACCAGAAGTTGATGCAACCACTCACCACTGGCAGCTCGTTCATCGTCACAGAGCACATAGTAGGGCTTCCCGCTCCACGAAGACTCGGAGGCCAAGCGATCGATAAAATCCTCCGCTGTCTCCACATAACGCGCCCCCCGGTCATACTTGAGCGTCAAGTGGCTGGCGGCGTCCCGTGAGTTATGGCGTGTCCCGTTGCGCTCAAAATCACAGCCACTCTCGCCAACCCTATCCAAAAGTTGCCGGATTTCAGCGTCAACCTGAGGCTCAACCGCCAGAGCACCAACACTCCAGGCCGCGACAACCCACAACAGGAACACAGGCCCGAGAAACAACCGGCACTCAGTCATCGCGCCACCGCACTGTCATCAGAAGCGGGTTGTGATCCGAGGAGTCCACGGTAACAACACTGGCATCGATCACCGCCAGTCCTCGCGTGTACATATGGTCAATTGGGCGCGAAAACACCGTGGTGCGATTGTCGGGAGAAAAGGTCACCGCCTCAAGCTGATGCCGCGCCATAAATCCAGTAAGCCAATCCTGCCTATCTTCACTCCAGGTATTGAAGTCCCCCGCTAGAATGAGGGGCCCCTCATGCGTCATGATCACTTCGCCAATCGCCGCAAACTGCTCAATATAGGCCTCAAGACCCACGGCAAAATTGACAGCATGGACGTTGACGACCATTAGCGGGTTTAGCATTTCGCCCGACGTCCCCACCCTAGGACTCTCACCTGTCGCCCGACCCCTATAAAAGGCATAACGCGTTACGCTGGTGGCTTTCGGCGTTCCCAACCAGGGTTCCCAGGCGGTTAACGCACAGTGATGACTTGCCACCCAGGGGCTAGCCGTGAGCACGCCGGTCTGGGTACTCCCCTGCCGATATCCTGCCGCGAAATACTGCCAGCTCGTAAAGTCACGAGACAGAGGGAGTGCTCCGGTATTAGGATCCAACACCGCTTCCTGGATTAGCAGCACGTGCTCCGCAGCAGCTATCTGCGCCAAATCAGCAATCCAGCCGGCATCAGCACCTTTTTCGATATTCCAACTCAGCACAGAAAAAGACTCAGGTATTGGCTGCTCACTCACCATTCCTTCGACCCGGGTGTCGGGTTGGCAGTCGGGAGAGAGGCCAGCTGGCGGTCGAGGGATAAGCCGGGAGGTTGTTGTCACTGGCGTCAACGTACCTTCCTCTGCCCTGACAGTAGTACCTGCTAGCGTCCAGCTCAGCAAGCCCAACAAAAAGCAGGAAACCAGTCGAGCAGGTCGCAAGCCTTACTCGCCTTCTCGTTGCCAATACACACGAATTACCCGATCGGGCCAGCGAAAGGTCAAGCCTTCATCGCCCAGGCCTGACTGCCTGTAAACGGTTTTCCCGTCGTTATCAGAATACGTGCCGACCGCTTCGGGCAGCGGAGACAGATGAAACGCTGGCCCACTGTCGAGGGCAATTGAGACAAATCCCTGGCGCTGGGAGAAGATACAGCGCTCTTCGAGAATGCCTTTCTCAGTTGACAAGGATTCGATTTCACATCGTGCGGAGGCAAAGTCAGCAGACGCTGGCGCAACCCAGAGTCCACTGACAGTAATAAACACCAGAAAAATACGCTCGAAAAGGAGCCGAATGATCATGGGGGCCAGCCTCTAGTTGTCGTTGGCGCGATGGTACGCGGAGTGCAACCGCCAACCTAGAGTGCATGACCCTGCCCTTTACAGCAACAGCCCCTGACCCGAATTGCCGCCTAAGGAACCTGTCGGCGTATCTGGGTCGCCGTCAGATTCGTCGTCGGATTCATCGTCTGACTCATCACCGGATTCATCGTCTGACTCATCGTCAGATTCGTCGTCGGATTCATCGTCTGACTCATCGTCAGATTCGTCGTCGGATTCATCGTCTGACTCGTCGTCGGATTCATCGCCTGACCCATCACCGGATTCATCGTCTGACTCATCATCTGATTCATCGTCTGACTCATCGTCGGATTCATCGTCTGACTCATCATCTGATTCATCGTCTGACTCATCGTCTGACTCATCATCTAACTCATCATCTGACTCGTCGTCGGATTCATCGTCTGACTCGTCGTCAAAGTCATCGTCATCAGAATCGTCATCATCAAATTCAAAACCACCGTCTGGTCTACCGGCGGATTCGAACTCCACCTCATCGGCAACGCCATCCGGGGATGCTTCGTCTTCAACTTTGATTAGATCACCAACCGCTGCCTGTTCGAAAAAGCTTTGAGAAGTCACATCGCTACCGTCACGTCCTTCGAATTCTGCATCCGCCACATAAACGGTAACGCCCAACAGCGTGACGCTGGCATTAACCTCAATAGCTTGTATCGGCGCCTGGATGACCTCATCGTCCTGCTGGTCTCGATCTACCCGCGTCGCGACCAGCTCACCGCCATCATCAATGGCTTCAATTTCGACAAAATCTCCCACTCGAATGTCTTCAAACTGGAGTACCGCGTCTGCTGGGGTGTCGTCATCAAACATCGTTCTTGCGTCTGTCGTCACCGTCACAGAGCCGCCAAAAATTCCGACGGTGATGGAGCGATCTGTTGGGTCAAGATCGGTAACCGACGCTTCAACCTCGATATCACCCCGTCGAGATTCCACGCTTGATGCCACCAAGGTTTCGCCATCCCACACGCCTTTAACTTCTACGGCCACGCCATTGCCCAGCCTGAGGTTGCCCGGCGTGAGCACAGCAGCAGAAGCGTCAACATTGACTCCGCCTACATCGAAATCGCTACTGCTGACAAACTTCCTGATCTGCCCTTGAGCCGTGAAAAGGTCGCCCTGACTGAGGGGCCCCGACGGAGAGTCCTCCGACTCAATCCGCGTCGCAATGAGCAGCTCTCCCTCGAGCACCCCATAAACCTCCACGTAGTCACCCTCGTTCAGAGCTCCCCCGCTGACCTCCGAAAGATCCGCCGTGGCAAATTCGACACGCTGGCTACCGAGCGTAAATTCGGTCGGAGTCAGCCCGCTGACGTACCCTTTTATCTCCACGGGTGCCCCCGTGGTGTAACCTTCGGCTTTCTTCTCCACGCGAGTTGCGCGCAGGTTTGAGATTCCTTCGGGGAAACCCGAGACTTCCACAACGTCACCAATCGCGAGGGTTTCGAAGGTCACGTGCTCAAATACGGTGCCGGTGCGCTCCACGATGATAGTGGCACCAAGCACCGTAATGAGTTTTGCATCACCGTTTGCATTGGTCTCGATTGCCGTGATCGGCCCTTCTACTTCGTCATCAAAAATAACAGTCTCTGCAACACCGGTAACGCCATCATCGTTAACAGTGCCTTTGACCAAAACAACCATGCCAACGCCAAGATCGTCCTCGGAAGCAACTTCACCATCCATAATGATGGTGGCAGTGGACGTATCAAATTCGACGCCATTGACAAAAATGGATCCAAAACCGTCAATCGTGCCCCTGCTAACGGGCATACCAGAACCACTGATTCCCGCTGACACCTTTTCCGCCGAAACGCCACTACGGGTTGCCCCAACCGTTTGCATCAGAGCGCCAAATCGACCGCTTGTTCCACTAACGGCTGGCAATGCGGCCATAGACAGGGCCGCCACGATAGGGAGAACCTTAAATCTCGTTGCGTTCATCTCCCACTCCTCCTTGTACATCACTGTAAAAATAAATACCTACGGCGGTGTAATGCACGTTTTCATCTTCGAGTTTTTCGCTCGCTAAAACGCGCTCCGACAGCCACTTGTCATACTCTTCTAACAGCGCTTGGGAGCGCTCATTCGAATACTGTTTGAAATCCTCGAGATCATTCGCGGATAACCCTTGGACGCTTACTTTGCGTTGAAAGACACGCTCGCTTTCAGCGCAATGAATGTTGTGGTCAATCGATGCGACCAGCTCGGAGGCATCTGTGCCCAAAATATTGAAGCGCTCAGCGGGGGTGCTCATAGGCAGGAAAGCGTTGCGTGTAAGCTGCACACCCCCCTCTACCCGGGCTACGCACCCAGCCTGCTCGAGTAACGCGAGCATGGCTATTGGTGTCACATCCCCCGAATGAGATTCAACCAGGGACTGAAATCCTCCGCTGGTCGCGTCAAGGCTCAGCACGCGGGGCCGGCCATCAGACATAAACAGCGGGTCGGTGGTCCAGCCGGCTAACACTCGCACTGCCCGATTTCTTCCCTGTGCGGCAGCGGCAAGCACATTGGACTCCGTTTCCCGTAATCGCTTGATCTCTTTTCGGCTCAAGCCGGTGAGTGCTGAGACTGCTGACGCCGTCGCCTTGCCGTTCTCTCGCTCAAGCTTTTCATAGGCGGTATCGGTAAACACCTGGCGGGCGAGAGTGCTGAAAGCGCTGTAGTCGATACCATGACGAAGCAGTACGCGCACCAAACCACGCAATACCGCTTGCGTGGCTTTGTGGATCGCGTTTTGGGTTCCGTCACTCATAGTTTGGGAAAATAATCCCAAATTATGCGGCTGTCAAGGATTTTTGGGATTTTTTTCCCAATTAAAGCCGCGAGCGGTAGATGCCCGCTTTGAGCTCAGGGGATCTCCACCTTAAAACGGATACCGGCGTTGGCTTCAAGGCGGTCGATAAGCGCTTGCCCCATGGCCGCCGCGGGCGTCCAAATGCCGCCGCCTGCCAGTTCGGGATTGTGCAGCAAGCACAGGGCAGCCTCTGCCAACATCTTAGAAGTGGAGCCGTAGCCGGGATCTCGATCACCGTAGACACTGGTCATTAACATGTCGCCGGATTCGGTTTGAGCGACAAAAATGGCTTCGTAGCTGCCGTTCTCGCGCTCCTCTTTGCTTGGACCCTCACCCGGTTGCAGGGGGCTCTTCGCCAACGAGTCATCCGCTGCCACAAACTCAGCTGCGGCCTTACCCTTATCGCCATCACCGGTGAGGAGCATCTCGTCGTAACTGAAGTCCTCACCGTAGGGGTGTCCCATCAAAAAATTAGATCGGTGAATATTTTTGGTGTTGATGGGTGCCATCACGAAAGGAGCTGACCAACTGTTGAGCTCTTCCTCGTACACCGGCTTGTTTCCGTCGGGCTGCTCGGGACCACTAAACCCCTCGGTGAGTGCAAACGGATTTATCAGAATGCCGACCAGACTGGGGTTGCCCGCGGCGGCCGTCATGGTGGCGCGCAGAGAGGCGATAGTGCCGCCAGAAAATGCCCCGTTCATGGATTTAACCCGTCCCTTTACCCGGCTGACGGTCTTACCGGTGACCGCCTTGGCGTGCTCCTGTAAGTGGAAAATACCGAGATCAAAGGGAATTGAATCAAACCCACAGGAGTGGACAATGCGCGCGCCCGAGGCTTTAGCGGCGGCACTGTAGGCCGCAATGATCTCATGCATCCACCCGGGTTCCCCCGAGAGGTCAACGTAGTCGGTACCCGCCTCTGCACACTGCTTAACCAACTCGTTGCCATAAAGCTGATAGGGACCGACCGTCGTGATCACCACCCGGGTCGAGGTCACCATGGCTGCTACGGAATCGGGGTCATCGCTGTTTACCGCAAGCAGCGGGACAGCGTCGCTCACGCCAATCTCGGCACGAACGGCGGCGAGCTTGTCGAGGGATCGTCCCGCCATCGCCCAGGACAGCGCGGCATCGCCGTATTGCTCATTCAAGTATTCGGCGACCAGCCGACCGGTGTAGCCGGATGCGCCAAAAACCACAATATCGTATTGTCTGCCAGTGCTCATGGAACTCCCCACGCAAAGAAAGATGAAAAATGAAGGCGGCAGTCTACCTGAGTTAACCCAACAGAGCTCGAACTCGAGGAGAGAGACTCCATGACTCAGCGCCACGCACCCGCTACCGAGCGCAACCGCGACCCCATTCTCGAGGTGCTAACAGCCCATCTGCCCCCTGAGGGAGCGGTTCTTGAGATTTCCAGTGGCACCGGCCAGCACGCGGTTCACTTCGCGCCGGCCCTCGCACCGAGAGAATGGTTGCCAACAGAACTCGATCCAGAGAATCTCGTCTCTATCGCCGCCTGGCGGGAGCGCCATCCATCGGCGAATCTCCACCCACCCCAGCGCCTCGACGTCAGTGCGCCTAACTGGTGGAGTGAGCTCTGGAGCTCAGACCAACCCATCACCGCGATCGTGAACATCAACATGATCCATATCGCGCCTTGGCACTGCTGTGAGGGACTACTCCAGGGGGCTGAGCACATACTTGCCACCGGAGGGGTCCTCTATCTCTACGGCCCCTTCAAGCGAGGCGGCCGACACACCGCGCCCTCAAATGCCGCCTTTGATAGCCATCTAAAAAATCAGGACCCCGCTTGGGGGGTCCGAAATCTGGAGAGCGTGATCGATCTGGCTAAGCATCACCACTTCGACCATCTTGCTACCCTAGAGATGCCTGCAAACAATCTGTCAGTGCTGTTCAGTCGTCGCTAATCGATACCCGCGCGAGCTGTCGGCCATCGTCGCGCCGCTGCAGCGCGATCTGAACCCGACGCTCAAACGCATAACCATCCTGATCACCCTCCTGCGCCGTCGATTGCGTTTCGCCGTAGGCTTCCACTTGAAGCCGATCGGCATTGATGCCCTGGGACATCAGCTGATCCGCCACCCGCTGTGCCCGCGCTTTGGACAGCGCCAGATTCGCAGCACTGTTGCCCCGGGGATCGGAAAACCCGGCAATGACAATATCGAGGTCGAGGTTCTTCTCGAGAAAGGTCGCCAGCAGGCCAAGCCGATCGATCCCGCTGGGAGTCAGGGAGCTGTCCCCGGTTTTGAACAGCATTTCGAGTTGTAATTGATCCAGCGCCATCCGGGCAAAACGCTGTTGCGACTCCCGCGCACCGGCAAGTTCCTGCTCGAGGACCTTGAGCTCCGCTTCCCGAGCGACCAGCGCTACTTCCATATCCTCAAGCGCTGCCGCCGTCGCGGCGTACTGATCGGCGTTTTCTATTTGAGCTGCCAACCAGCTACCCCCGAAAATTCCCGCGACCAACCCGACCGGGCCGGCAGCCACTGTGGCAACCGCAATCGCACTCAGGGCGGTGATTTCTTGCTTGGTTTGCGTCTCCATCGCGCTGGCAGGCAGCGCAGTGGCTGCGGTAATAGCCCCAGCAAGTGCGGCAGTGGTTAAAAAGCGATTAGTCGATAAAACGGGTCTCATGGTGTTCTCCTGTAAGTCCTGACACCACAGGGGTGCCGATAGGCCTATTGCACAGAAGAAAGCTGGCCGCCGGGATGATGCAATATGCCGACGTCGATAAGAATTGTGCCGAATTGTGTCAGCTGATCACGCTTCGCAGGATCCAGAACACCGTCATCGCGGAGATCAAGCCGATACCAACATTGCGGGTGCGAACGACCACCCCTGCGGCTACCACCAACCCCGCTACCTCCGGCACGCCAATGACCAAAGTGCCCTCGGGCCCGGTGAGCATAGTCATCACCAAAGCGCCCATCACCGCGGGCGCAACATATTCCAGCACACGCAGAGCCAACGGCGGGAAGGCGTGCTTGGCCAGCGACACGATGAACACGGCGCGCATGCAATACCCGAGAAAGCCAACCACCGTGATTGTTAACAACACCGTCATCGTCGTACCCGCTCGAGCATTAATCCCAGCAGAATACTCAGCAACGCCGCCACCAACATGCCTGACCGGTTGGGCAAATCCGCAAGCGCAAAGGTGATCAACATGGCCACTACGGCAACCACCACCTTCTCCCAGCGATCGACCGAGAGCGCCAACAGGCCCAAAAACAGGACGGGTGTTGCGAAAGCGAGACCCCAGCTTTCAGGAATGACAGGACCAATGAACAATCCCAGCGCGGTGAAGCTCATCCACAAGGTCCAAAAGCTAAACCCCGAAGCCAGGTAGTAACGCCGAAAATAATCAGGGTCGCGATTTTCCATGGTGACGGTCAGCGCAAAGACCTGATCAATCAACATGAAGGGACCGAGCCAGCGAAACCACGCAGGTTGGCCCTGGAACCGAGGCGCCAGAGTAATGGAGTAGAAAAGATGGCGCGCCCCCACAATTAACGCCGCCGTCGCCGCGGCGGCAAGGGAAGCACCCTCGCCGAGCAAGGTTACCAGCGTAATTTGCGCCGCACCGCTAAACATCAAGGGAGAAGTGCTCCAACCGAGGAGCGCAGGGAGACCCGACTCAACGACTACCAGTCCAAATATGAGCGCGAACGGGATAGCCGGTAAAAACAGGGTAAGCGTATCCAAGATCGCTTTTTTTACCGGACCTGTATTTACCTGACTGGGGTTTACTGAACCCTGGGCCATAGCGGTGCCTCTTGCATGGATTCGGGAGTTTACACGGTCAACAAAAAAGTCACCGGCCCGTCGTTGACCAAGCTCACCTGCATATCGGCGCCAAATTTGCCGGTGGCCACCGATGCATGCTGCTGTCTGATCTGGTCCACAACACGGTTAAATAGGGGTTCAGCCTCCTCGGGGGGAGCGGCAGAGGAGAAACTCGCCCGCTTTCCTGTGTTGGTGTCGGCAGCGAGGGTGAATTGCGAGATGAGCAGCAGGCCACCCCCTACATCGCTCACCGAGAGATTCATCTTATTGGCGTCGTCTGAAAACACGCGATAGCTCAATAACCGCGACGCCATGCGCTCGGCCTGGGCTACGGTATCGCCCTTCTCGATTCCTACAAACACCAGCAAACCCCGATCGACGGCCCCAATAACATCGCCAGAAACTGACACCGACGCCGAACTCACCCGTTGGATAAGGGCTTTCATAAACACCCAAGCTCTTTGCGTAGCGTCGCCACCAAAGTGGGCTGTGCGTCCGGCTCGTAGGGCTGCGCCTCACCGCGGCCCCAGACTGGACCCGGCCAGGCCGGATCACCCTGCCGACGACCAATGACATGCACATGGAGCTGAGCCACCATGTTACCCAGGCTGGCGGTATTGATTTTATCCACCTCCCACAGGCGGCTAATCACCTCGCCAACTACCACCGCCTCATCCAACAACAGGTGCCGATCGGCCACCCCAAGATCTGACCACTCAACCAGCGCGGCACGTTGGGGCACCAGTATTACCCATGGATAACGAGCGTCGTTCATGAGCAACACGCGACTCAGCGCCAAAGCACCTACCGTGATGGTGTCTGCCGCAAGTCGGTCATCCAATCGAAATATCGCTTTGTCGCTCAAGCCATCAGTCTCAATACACTAAACTCAAAAAAGCGTCGTTGGTTTGCTGTAGTCGGCAATCACATGGAAGCGATATTCACCGCCGGAGACGATGGCTTCCGCAAAGGGAATTACCCAA
>Ga0255762_10003836_pt1 | contig 11731 bp, 11 predicted proteins | sample 101ome_16_FD_179962 | JGI IMG/M metagenome (GOLD analysis project Ga0255762, IMG submission 179962) | Coastal salt marsh microbial communities from the Groves Creek Marsh, Skidaway Island, Georgia - 101401AT metaG (version 2) | ecosystem: Environmental > Aquatic > Marine > Intertidal zone >... | reverse complement strand
TTTCCGAACCCATAGAAACCCGACCACACTACTAACGCATAAATGAGTGATAAGCCTAGCACTAACCCAAAAGTGGCGCTATATTTATTTTGGTATTTGTACATTCTTGATTGCAACGACTATCGACTTAAGCGCACCAAACAAAAAAAAACCTACCTTACTTCCTGCAGGAGCAACTTTCATACTAAGTATAAATTTATTAATCAAATTTGAGCTGGAACGAATGCCCAGTAAAGTATCTTTCAGTCCCTTTCTACTTATTTTATCTGCATGCAAGTAAACAATGGCTGAGGGAAGAAGAACCGTTTTGATACCAAATCTCTTAACCCTCATTGAAAATTCATCATCACCACCATAATGAAGAAAAGAGTCAGAGTCATAATTTCCGGCCATCCAAAAAACCTCGATTGGATGCAATAAGCAACGCCCTGTTAAAAAGTCCACATCTATCATCTTTCTTTCATGAGAATCGCCTAGGCTTTCCCCAGCATAAGGATGACTAGTTATATTTAAAAACCAGTTTTTTACTACTGTTCCTGATTTTATAATGGTTTGCTTTTTCGAATAATCGACAGTCAATGCACCCGCTATTGAGTTACGATTACTTTCAGTTAAATGATCTCGTAATAGTTCGACCGAGTTCGGCCCTATAACAACATCATTATTTACCAAGAGAATAAAATCCCCAGCACCACTAATTTTCAATAAATATTCAATGCCATAATGAACTGCACCACCCCAGAATAATCCTCCACTTCCTTTGAGGATTGTCACATCTGGGTGTTTTAATGAAAGCCATTCTGTAGTGCCATCTGTAGAACCATCATCCACAACAACAATTGCAAGCTCTCGATGTATAGTCTGCTTCTTAAGAGACCCAATACACTTCTTCGTTAATTCCAGGCGATTAAAAACTGGTATCAGAACATAAATCATGCCATATCAAGCTTTCACAACATTTGGTAATGGCTCAAGATAAACTCCACGCGTATCTATGATAAGCTTGGCGTTTTTCAGAAACATAGAGTAGTCAAAATAGCCCAAGCCAAAGATACCGATAATGGCGGCTTTGTTTTTGAACTTTTGAATTAATTGTTGCTTCATTTTTTTGTATCACCGTAGATGAAATAGTCAGAATCTTTCTTCACCATCAATCAGTAGCGGCCAAATCCGTGCCTTAATTCGTTGAAGCTTTCTGTAATAACGTCGAGCAAAACCCACCGACTTTGCCTGTGGTATCAGTTTCACACCAACCCGTTTTAACTGCTCAAGCGATTCACGTATATCCTGATAGTAGGCTTGATACACATCCCGCCTTAATGGATTCGGCAAATAATAATTCCCGATTTCAATCCTGTCTTTCGAAATCAACCGCAAACCATGGAAGTGAAAGAAAACCGCGTTTCCATACGGAAACCGAGATGCGTTCCACGGCGCAAGTGCAAGTTCCTTGTCATGTAAAACAGTTACTACATCGCCGAAACGTTCTGGCCAATCGTCCAAGTACTTCTGATCGCCAAACTTGCCATCTTCATGGCGCGCAAAACACCATTCAATACAACGCTCTTCCCACCACTTACGAACCATCCCGCCACCATCACGAGTAAATGTCATAAATTGCACGCAATACTGACCGGATGTCGCCGTTAAGTCATACTCAGGCGCATACCCATGGTCAGTAATTAACACCTGCTTACCCGAAGCTTCAAAGTCATCGAATATCGGCTTTGGATGTTTTAGAAACCACAGATCCGCATCAATGTATGTCACACGCTCGACCGATGAATCGGCTTCAAAAACAAATCTGGGCGCGAATGGCGTTAAGGTCCAGCAGTATTCCCCAATGGTTCGCCCCGACTTAATGTCCAATAATTCGGGAGTCTCCAAATCACTCAGCTTAAGCCGCCGTACATTGGGCAAATCGAGACGTCCCAGGACATCATACGTTTCATAATCGACACACAAGACCCATAAGATGTACGCTCGCACATGACGCTCCATCGACATGTGCAAAGCAAGTCCCTGCGGAAGAAATAAGCTATTAAATAAAGTAACGAAGTGTTCCACTGCTCAAGCTAACCCCTATATTCGTTGACCGCACCAATCACGAAATCAACATCCTCATCACTCATTTGCGGATGACACGGCAATGAAAGACAAGTCTTGGCGTGTCGCTCACATACATCGAGCCCCTGAGGATCGCGACGAATATCTTTGCAGGACTCTTGATGATGAACAGGCACCGGGTAATGGCATTGTGTCTGAACACCACTGCTTTCTAAATGCTTCTGCAGCTCATCACGCTCCTCGCAGGTAATCACATACAAGTGATAAACATGTGCCGCCACTTCTTGAGGGGTGGCGAGTTTACGCAACAATGCGTGTTGAATACCCTGCATATACTTCTTGGCAATCTCCTGCCGCCGCAAAGTGAATTCGGGAAGCCATCTCAATCGAACCTGTAGCATGGCGGCATGCACTTCATCCAAACGACTATTCATACCTATCTCAGGATGATGGTAACGTATGCTCTGTCCGTAATTGCGTAATCGTGAAGCACGCTCTGCAAGTGCATCATCATTAGTAACCAACATACCACCATCACCCAATGTGCCTAGGTTTTTTGTCGGATAAAAACTGTATGCACCCGCCTTACCAAAATTACCGGCAACTCGCCCCTGCCATGCTGCCAAATGCGCTTGCGCACAATCTTCGATTAGATATAAATTGTGCTGATCACAAAATTGAGACCAGACCTGCATATCACGCACCTGACCATAAAGATGCACAAGAATGACGGCTTTTGTTTTTGGAGAAATACAGCGCTCGACACTTTCAAGACTCAACAACGCCGTATCTGCATCAATATCCGCCAGTACTGGTATGGCACCTGCACGCAAAATAGCAAGTACAGTCGCAAAAGCAGTCATGGGCGTGGTGATAACTTCATCACCCGGCCCGACTTCCAAAGAACGCAATGCGATCTCAATCGCATCCATCCCATTACCCACACCGACAGCGCGCGTAACGCCGCATATTTCTGCCCAGTGTTGCTCAAATGACTCCACTTCTTTACCGAGCACATACCAGCCAGAATCAATGACTCGCGCAACTGCAGTCAGCATCTCCTCTTTAAGCTCAAAAGGCTCTGCTTTGAACTCATTCATCAAAATCATTGCACTGCATCCCAGTAGGCAGATTGATGATTACTATAATAATGAATGGTATTAAGAAGTCCTTCCTGGAGGCCAATCTGTGGAGACCAACCGAGATCCTTTGAGATCAGTGAAAAATCACTATAGTAATCGCCGATATCAATCGCCTTGAGTTCTTCCGGAAACGGCACGAGCTCATATGAACCGCCATAGCCGAGATTTATCATCATCTCTGCCAACGCTTTTAAACCAATGACCTCTTCGCTTCCCAAGTTATACACCTTGCCATTAGTTTGTTCGCTTTCTCCAGCAAGCAATAAGGCAGTAACACAATCATCGACATAATTAAAATCACGAAGTTGCTCGCCATCGCCGAATACCTTGATCGGTTTACCCTCCAAGAGTAGCCTAATCCAAATGCCTAAAAAGGTCTGTTTCGCATCTTTTACGCGCATCCCTGGACCATAGGTATTGGTTAAACGAAGCACACACGCGCGGACACCATACACATTGTTGTAAAGAAGGTGATAACACTCCCCGGCATTTTTATTGATGCCATTAACATCCACGGGTCGAATGGGATGCTTTTCATCAACCGGCAAATAATCTGGCTTACCGTAAAGCTGCCGAGTACTAGCGAAGACAATCTTGATCTCAGGATTATCAATTCGGCAGGCCTCAAGTATCGAAAGCTGCGCGGATGTATTAATCTCTAAATCGGCTTGCGGATTGATCATCGAATCCATGTGGCTAGTTTGTCCCGCAAGATTAAAAAGATAATCTTTTCCTTTCACGAGATGCTTCATTGCATACGGATCACGCACGTCACAAATATTAACCTCAAGCTTCTCACGAATATCCGCAATATTGAATAGATTGCCGCCATATTGCGGTATCAAACTATCCACCAAGGTCACCTGAGCGCCTCGATTGATAAGCACTCTGGCAAGGTTGGACCCGATGAAGCCTAGACCCCCCGTAATAATTACACTTTTATTTTTATACGACATATCTAGCCAAACATTATATTGGAAATTCTTCTCAAAACAGATTTTGCCAAATTAAGGTAGCTCGTTATGCCTTCAAGACTTGAGACTGATGATTTATACATGGCTTTAAAAAGATCATTGCTTGTTATTGTCATTCCTTGACTTGCTAAATTCATTGCAAATCCATGTTCCTGTTTTATGGTTGAAATAACCCAACCTAGTAATAAATCTCTTTCGGAAGGCTCAATTTGGAATTCGTTTAAATAAGTAATTTCACACCAGCCAGGCGGGGTTCTCAGGAAGTATCTGATAAAACGTTTCTTAAATTTACTCAGACTAGCTAGATCATTCTCGTAAATTCGTTGAGATCCTTTTAAGTATATATCTGTCACCCAAAAAGGCAACTCTTCCATGTATAACATCAATGAACAAAGTTTATCCTCATACTTATAGGCATCGAGAATTCCGGGCTCAAACTCGGCTGCAATGATTTTATTACGCATTTCAGGCGGTAGAGAATCGAATAGACGCAAATCAGTACCTTGGGAGTCGGTTTTGTACCAGTCTACATACTCAACGCCGCAGCGCGACAAGGCTTCATCAAGGGTGATTGAAGGTAATTTGACCCTTTTGTCCACGTCGAACAAACTTCTGAATGCCCATGGCTTCAGGCTTTCAGTATCTGGTTCCAAGCTGCTAGAACAATGAGGCGAATGTGTCAGGTAAAAATCGGTTTCATTCTGTAGTTCAGCAGTGACCACCCGGTTGATCTTGAAAAGTTTTTTATAGCCACAATCATTTTTTTCTGAAACTTCAAAATCTCGGGCATCTGCATCAAAAGCAACACAAATGGAATATTTAGCAACAATTTCCCATGCAGCATGAATATCACCAGATGCACCAATATCAACCAGTACAGGTGGTTTTTCCTGAAAAATTTCCTGGCTGAGGATTTTGTCTATTAATTTTTTGATTTCGACTGCCTCATAAATATATATCCATTAAAGTAGCTTTCGATGTAATCTAACGCAGGGAAACTAATCGATGGAAAACCCTCAAGCAGCTCATAGTTCGCCATCTCCATGCTTTTTATTAATCGATTTTCAGACAGTGAATAACAGGGATAACTAGCTTCGTAGATTGCCTTGGGTACGTGTTGCAGGAAAACTCTATCTTCGAGTTCTTTATTCACAATTGTGAGGTCAACGACAACTAAATCTGATCCACTCCCTACCAACTCATCCAAGACGGCATATGGGTCTTCCAAGTACTGCAAAACGCTGGAGAGCAAAACAACATTCGGCTTTTCTGCCGCGACGCATTCTGCAATCGTTGGATAAAACGCCAATCGTTCATCCTGAATGTGCTTACGGCCCGCTTCAACGAAATGCGCTTGTTCCACAACCGACCAGCGCACACTCGGCAAGCCTTCCATAAATTTGCGGTTTTGGAAATAACTGCTGCCCAGCGAACCGCCAAAGTCCAGCACACTCAGTCGACCACCCTCTCGCGCAGCTGTCCACAATAATCCGGCAGTAACCGGCCATGCGTATTTAATCTCATCAAACAGAACCGAGTCGCGCTCGAAAACAGCCTCCCCGTGCTTAACCTTGAGAGTTGCAGCAAGAACTTTTTCCAAGATCTGCACGCCATCGTAGCCACTGGAATGTTTCGCTGCTTCATCCCACGTTGCAAACGGGCCTTCAAAGGTAATACCCCCCCCTAGGCGAGAAAGCCGACGCAACTGCCGCGCGAGCACAGGGGGTAGCCAATCTTTAGCCATACCTGTCATATACCCACTGATGCTTTTCTCCATATGTTTTTAGAAAATCATTTAAGTTATTATATGTCGTAGATTCAGTATATCTGAGTAGCGTCTTTTTCTGCCCTTGCTTAGCAATATTTTCAACTACCGAATAATTATTATTCTGTGCATTTTTTAAAATTTTTAATAAGTCCTCTTTGGAGTCAAACTCCAATATTTCTTTACTAACATCAAATAAGGCACTATTGCTCTCTTTCTTGTCGGTAATTAGGCAGGTTCCAACACCAGTAACATCATACATTCTAATATTTCCAGAAAATTGATTGGCAATATCTATATGCACATTAAGGCAAATTTTTGCCGATGCAATACATTCGTAATACTCTAGACCATACATAGGTGGTCGACATACTTGTGACAAAGTTTTTATATTTTCGTCAAACTGAGATGGCAATACAATGCGCGACAATCTAGAAAGTGCCATCTTGAAGCCTCTTGCCCTAATTATGTCTGAAAAAGATTTGCGAAGCTGAGTCCATAGTCCAAACTTGGGCAAAGTGGAAAACAACTTTAAATCAACCCCATTTTCAACTAAGTAGGCTAAAATCTCAGCCCGTCTAGTATGCTGCTCAGTGATACTTCCGATAAAAACAACATTGTATTTTTTTTCAGGAGTGCCGATCTCCTTCAATACTTTAGAGGGGAAAAAAGCACCAAGATTAAACAAATTATCAACTTCAGGGAGCTTATTGAGAACATACTTTCTGTTGATTGCAAAAAGCAAATCTGCCCGCTTAATTAGCTCTACATTTGATAGGCTATGCCCAAGATAAAATGCAAGTTTTTCATAATAACCTTTTGCTCCATCAATATACGCATAATACTCATTATTAGGATTGGGAAGCAATAGCAAATCAGGTTTATGTGATTTTATTTGAGCCAAGACAATCCTAAGATCACTCTCCAAAGGTCCAATTTCTCGTATATTGTGCTCTCTTGCCCATGCATTTTGCAATATGTAAGCATTTCTAATAACAAATTCAACATCATGCCCTTTACTCCGCATGTATCTTGCCAATTCTGCAGGCCAGCCAAAATAATCATCAAATATTCTTTCCCTTTGCTTGTCAAAGGAAAGGCGACGAATATTTGGATTGTTTTTGTAAAAACAATCCAAATATTCGTCATAGTACGACCATAACATAAAAATTTTCATACTTCTTTAAGCACTTTAACAACACTCTCCAAGTCGCACTCTTCTAAATGCTCCCCCATTGGTAAACTCAACAATTCATTGGCAATGTTGTCTGCAGAGAAATTCTCACCTGCCTGGCCTAAGTACTCATAAGCCTTTATTCTGGGCAAAGATACAGGATAATGCACCCCGGTTGATATACCTTTCTTTTCAAGAATTTTCTGGAGTTTGTCTCTATTTTTAACGCGAACGACAAACAAATGATAAACATGCCTAGCCCAAGTTTCTCTCATAGGCAGGACTAGACCCTGAACCCCGTCTAAATTCTCAAAATAGAAATTGGCTGCTTTAACTCTTCTATCTGTCCACTCATCAAGATGCTTTAATTTCACAGAAAGTATGGCTGCTTGAATCCCGTCTAACCTTGAATTTCTTCCCTCAAACTCATGATTGTATTTTTCCAACCGTCCATGATTGGATATCATTCGGCACTTTTTAGCCAAAACTTCATTATTTGTAACTATAGCGCCGCCATCGCCATAAGCCCCAAGGTTCTTTCCAGGATAAAAACTAAAAGCCCCTATATCGCCTATAGACCCGACTTTTTTTCCTTTATACATTGCTCCATGTGCTTGCGCGCAATCTTCTATAATTCGTAAATTTCTCCGCCTAGATATAGATAATACCTCGTCCATATTGCAGGGATGTCCATACATATGGACCACCACAATTGCCCGAGTAAATTGTGTAATTTTTGACTTTAAACTTGGTATTGATATAGTGTAGTTATACGGATCGCAATCACAAAATACAACCTTATGCCCCGAACGGGTAACAGCTTCAGCAGAGGCAATAAAACTATTTGCAGGTACTACAATTTCAGATCCTTTGGGTAAATTTAGTGCCTCTATCGCAATTTCTAAAGCATCTGTCCCATTCCCAACGCCTATAGCATATTTTGACTCCTGGTATTTTGAAAATTCTTTCTCAAACTTAGCAACATGCTTACCTCCTATAAAGTCTGACTGACTAATCACCTCGTGTAAAGCATTATCAATATCGTCCTTTATTTCGTAATATTGCTTCTTTAAATCTAAAAAATTAATCATTTTTTCTTACCTTAGCCCAAATATTAGTACAAATCTCTGGCGGCATTTGTTTACTAACTTCAAAGATGGCGTTCAAAAGATCTTGACTCCAGTCCTTCATCTGATTCAAAGAGGTTATTTTTAAATTATAACCTCCGAAATCTTCCGTCTTTAAGCCTGCCGCGAGGATATCTGCTAAAAGATGGTCGATGTCATACACCCTTTGATGACCAGCATTTATATCGGATTGGTTAAGATCGTATTCACTCTTTAACAAACCCATCTGTTTACCCACTAGACGATGTAATGACTTGGCATTAGGAACTGTGACAAAAATCACTCCATCACTCTTTATCCATCGAGTAAATTTATGTCGCATTAGATGCACAGGATCATCAACATGCTCAAGAACATGATTTGCCAAGATTACGTCAAATTTCTTACTAGGACTATAATCCTCAAAGTAAGATTCTATGAAATCTGTCCTCCCGCTAGGAAAAGAAAAACTCCTAATAATCTCACCAGATCCCTCTACAACAATTTGCGACTTAACATGCTGATCAAGGACCTGACTGGTTTTGCCATTCCCCAAGCCAAGATTTAAAACATCCTTGCCAGATACCAGGGGCTTTATAAGCTCAATTGTAGCATTTGTCATAAAATTTCCCTCTACAGTTGCCTTAGCGCCTCTGTATGCATCATCGCAGCGCGTTAAGATGTCACAGTTACCAAAAAATTCAGGATATTTATATTGAATAGTAGTAAGAATCTGATTATAAAATTCCTCATAACCAGGAATTGGGCAAGGCGCCTTCTTATTGTCTCGAATTGTATAGAATAGCGTCCTTAGGTCAAAATTATGTATCTTGATTCCTTGAAGAGTTACAACCCCTTTAGTTTCAAGGTTGGCTATAATTTTATCAACACAGGAGTCAATATAGAGATATTCCCGCTGATCGTTACTGGTAATTTCGCATGGAGCATTGTTCACTACTTCCTCAATAAGCATTGGTATAAGCTTCTTTTGCTTATAGCCCGGGCCAAAAACACTCGGCAAACGAATAACTGTGTTACTATCACTTGAAAGAACCAACTTTTCGGACAATAGTTTGCTTTCTGCATAATCACTAAGGGCTTCACGTGTGACATCGGTTGTTGAAATATAAATAAAGTTCACACCAGCGAAATAGTCTTGGAGTAATGCTGTTCCTTTAACATTAACTTCCGTTATGAAGTTAGCATTGTACACCTCCTTGTGTGGGATTAATGCTGCACAATGTATAATATGGGTGTACTCTCTACAGTATCCTTTGTAAGAACTCTCGTCCAAAATATCTGATGCAAAAGCCTCACACTCAATCCCCATCTTATCTAGACTTTCCATAATTTTTTTACCAATAAAGCCTGTGGCGCCAGTTACTAAAATCATTGGAAATCCTTGCTTGCTATCTTGAGAGAGTGGAGTAGATTTGAAGGCCAGGTCTCCATTTCCCATGAACAAATAGTAAAGTTTGGGGAGTATGGTTCAAGTACATCCATTGACCGTATGCCAAATTCGGTAACCACAGTTCTAAATCCTAAACTTGAACCCGTAAGAATATCTGTTTCAGTATCCCCAAATAACCAGCCATTACTCAAATCCTTACCAAGCCAATCAGTAATCATTTTTACTTTTTCGTGATATGCGGGAGTGGTGGCACCCCCTCCATTAAGAACAGCCCTAAAATATCGGTCTAGTTTGAGAACGCTCAGTTGTCGATGTAATGTCTCCTTATTATGTCGAAGGGTAACGATAACTAAATTGTAATGAGGCATTAAATTAGAAAGAGCTCTGTACACGCCAGGATGAACTTCATCCAACGATAGATATTCACTCTGCTCAAGGAGCTCAACCCTGCGATTAATATAAATATTTAGATTTTTTTTGGCGGCCCCACATTGTGTCAGGATATCGCATTCAGAAACTTTATTTCTCTTCTGGAGCCAATAAACCTCTCTAGACATAGGATCTATCTTAAGCCATTCACATGTCTTCTGATGAATACAATAATAGCGATCAATTTGATTCAACATTGTCCCGTCCAAATCAAAAAATATAGTATCTTTCAAAATTAATTTCCCTGGCTAATAGCTGCCAAAATCTCTTCATAGATCTGAACCTTTTTCTCTACCTCTTTATTTGAGACAAGAACAGGCAATACATCAATACCACGAACCCAAAACATATCCTCTTTACAAGGGTTTATTACTCCTTTGGGTCCAGTGTAGCGATCAAACGCCAAATCAATAAATATATCTGGCATATTGCACCCCGCTTTCGTAAGAAAATGATGTGTTGTAAAAAATTTCGCAATATTAATCTCTGTAGGATTTGGGATGCCATCATTGTCATATGTAAAATCAACACTATAAATACCATGAGGTTTTTTAGTGGCGGCAAGTATACATTTTTCAGAAATTCTATCAATCTCCTGATCTGCTATTGTCTTACCCACTCCAGTTAAACCTGTTACTCCTGACTGCGCTCTATTCCCGAATGCCCAATTTAACCTTTCTCTACCCTGAGCAACCACTAACTCTCCTTGATGCCAAATCGATTGCCATGTAACAGTGCGAGTCGTGAGATGTTCTGCAGCCACCGCGTGCCCCCAACTGTTATTTTTATTCAATTCATATAAAGCAACTTCATAACTAGGGCGAGAAAGCGATCCTTTGCCAGCTGCACCTACTGTTTCTCGAATCCAGATTTCATTACCAAATTTCTCATACGCTCTCTCCAAATCGCGCTCACTGTTTAAATCAATATTCTCCGGGACCTTGATTCCCGAGCCTCTCCATAAGTGGTAAGACTTACTTTTGTCTCTTAGAAGCTCGATCACCTCCTGTTCAGGCATAAAAAGTTTACAGCCAGTTGCCAAAATCCTATCCCTCTCTTTACCTATTTCATACGCCTCAATTTCAGGCTGTGAATGCAATATATCGATAGACTCCTTTTTAATAATCTCCAATATGAACGGGATATACTCTGGGTCGGTTGCTCTGGGACACAAATACGTCCTGTCACATTCGGCTCTTTGTATATTGTATTTGTCAGAGTCAATACCGATCAAAATGTATTTTTTTTTGTCTGGATCAGCATCTCTCAAACTCCTAGAAAAACTTAATGAAGAGGGTCCTCCGCAAGCAGTAATAAGTACAGAAATCAGAGTCTTTCCCCTAATTTGCACATATTTGGCTTAAATCTGAGAAACACTTCTTTTCTTGTCTCCATAGATTCATATATTGCCGAAATAAGTTCTATACTTTTCCTACCCTCTAATCCATCTACTAGGTGCGGAGTATCATTCATTATGCTATTCACTACATGTTCGTAATAAGCCTGATGACCAAAGCCGTAAACATTAGGAGGATTCACAGAATACTTCTCTAGCACATCATTATCATCTTTTGTTTTATTGACGAAGTCCCAATGTCTCATCTTATTTACAGCAAACCCTCCAATCTCAACAGAGCCACCTTCTCCCAGAATTGAAATAGAA
>Ga0255762_10003833_pt1 | contig 11735 bp, 11 predicted proteins | sample 101ome_16_FD_179962 | JGI IMG/M metagenome (GOLD analysis project Ga0255762, IMG submission 179962) | Coastal salt marsh microbial communities from the Groves Creek Marsh, Skidaway Island, Georgia - 101401AT metaG (version 2) | ecosystem: Environmental > Aquatic > Marine > Intertidal zone >... | reverse complement strand
CCAAGAGACCTGTTGCCAAGGATCCTTAATGCTTTTTCGAATCATGGGTGTCGTAATGCGATCTTTGTGTGTAGCGTAACCCCATGCAAATCGACCTTTGACACAAGAATGGCCTTTATTGGCACCGCCATTTTTATTAGGAGACATTCTTACCACTTGGTCTCCTTGAATTTCAGCATCAAATGAGCAACCCACACCACAATAAGCACATGTCGTCGTGACTTTTCGATCAGGTGTACCTTGTTCAATAATAGATTTTTCAATAAGAGTGGCTGTCGGGCATGCTTGAACACAGGCACCACAAGAAACACATTCAGAATCTAGAAAATCTTTATTACCTGCAGATACCTTTGACTCAAAACCCCTTCCATCTATAGTTAAAGCAAAGGTTCCTTGTACCTCTTCACAAGCACGAACGCATCTTGAACAAACGATACATTTAGATGGATCAAAAGTGAAATAAGGGTTTGTTTCGTCTTTAATTGAATCAAGGTGATTTTCACCTTCATAACCATAACGAACATCACGAAGGCCGACTCTACCTGCCATATCTTGAAGCTCACAATCGCCATTAGTAGCACATGTAAGACAATCAAGCGGATGATCTGAGATGTAGAGTTCCATCACTCCACGTCTTAAATCTTCCAGCTTTGGGGTCTCTGTTTTAACGTTGATACCCTCAGCCACAGGCGTTGTGCAAGAAGCTGGGTAGCCTCGTCTTCCTTCAATCTCAACCAAACATAAACGGCAAGATCCAAATGGGTCAAGACTATCTGTGGCACAAAGTTTTGGAATGCTAAGTCCCGCCTCAGCAGCAGCACGCATAATTGAGGTTCCCTCAGGCACTGTCACATTTATACCGTCAATGGTTAAATTAACGGTTTTATCTGCAACCTTCTTAGGTGTTCCAAAATCTTTTGTATCGTCCATTTTCTCTAAAAAAACCTCATAACCTTAGATTTTAAGCCTTAGACAGATCCTTATCAAGACCAAAATCTTCAGGGAAATAATTCAAAGCGCTAATAACAGGGAAAGGAGTCATGCCACCCATCGCACACAATGATCCATCAACCATCGTTTCAGATAAATCTCTGAGTAGTTTCTCATTTTTTTCTACATCAACCCCTGACTTAATTTTATCAATAACCTCCATACCCCTGGTTGAACCAATACGACAGGGTGTACATTTACCGCATGACTCAATGGCGCAAAATTCAAATGAATATCTCGCCATTTTGGACATATCAACCGTATCATCAAAAGCAACTATTCCGCCATGCCCTACTACCGCATTCACTTTTGCAAATGTCTCATAATCAAGAGGCATATCAAATTGTGCCTCAGGTATAAATGCACCCAAGGGTCCTCCAACCTGAACAGCTTTGATCGGTTTTCCAGACGCTGATCCACCTCCAAAGTCATATAACAATTCTCGTAAAGTGATACCGAATGCTTTTTCTATCAAACCCGTTTTCTTTAAATTACCCGCCAATTGAATAGGTAATGTGCCTTTTGAACGACCCATACCAAAATCAGCATAATGCTTAGCACCCTTATCCATAATAATCGGTACAGTAGCTAATGAGATAACATTATTAACAACGGTAGGTTTACCATAAAGGCCTTCAATGGCAGGTAGTGGAGGTTTATATCGAACCATGCCCCGCTTACCCTCAAGACTTTCAAGTAAAGATGTTTCCTCACCACAGATATAAGCACCTGCAGCTCGAGTCACCTCAAGTTCAAAATTAAATTGGCTACCTAAGATATTTTGACCAAGATAATTATTTTGTTTGGCTGTCTCAATAGCCTCATTTAAAACTTTTAATGCATCAGGATATTCAGAACGTAAATAAATGTAACCTTGATCAGCTCCTACAGCTAAACCCGCGATAATCATGCCCTCAATAAGAACGAAAGGGTCATTCTCCATGATCATTCTGTCAGAATAGGTACCAGAATCGCCCTCATCAGCATTACAAACAATGTATTTTTTATCCGATGGCGCATCATATACAGTTTGCCATTTGATGCCTGTAGGAAAAGCCGCACCTCCTCTACCTCTCAGGCCAGAATCCGTAATTTCTTTAACAATTTCATTGGGTTTTAACTTAATTGCTTTTTTTAGTCCTTTGAAACCATCATATTTTTCATAATCTTTGATATTAATTGGATCAATGACACCTACACGGGCAAAAGTAAGTCTTTCTTGTTTTTTTAACCAATCAATTTCTTCTGTCACCCCAAGTAATAATGGATGGGCTTTGCCCATAAAAAACTCTGCATCAAATAAAGATTCAATATCATTTTGATTAACTGGGCCATAAGCTATGCGGCCCTGATCTGTTTCCACCTCAAGCATAGGCTCTAACCAAAATAGTCCTCTTGATCCATTTCTGATGATTTGAAGATCCATCTTTCTCGATTGAGCTTCCAGCTCTATTAAATGAGCAACTTCATTAGCACCTAAGGATTTTGCAGTTGAATCTATGGGAATATAAATTTTATAACTCATAATTTATTTCATCTTCTTGATTAAATCATTTATTTTTTCTTTGGTAACCCTGCCAATCACCTTATCATTAATCATGACAGCTGGTGAGCAAGCACAATTACCCAAACAATAAATAGGTTCTAACGTAATCAAGTTATCCTCTGTTGTTTGATGGTAATCAATACCTAAGGTTTGTTTGCAATGTGCCTCAAGGGCTTCTGATCCCATAGATTGGCACGATTCTGCCCTGCATATTTGCAAAACATTTTTTCCAGCTGGATGTCTTCTAAAGTGATGATAAAAGGTCACAAAACCATGAACCTCTGCCAAAGAGTGGTTATATGCCTTGGCTATTTGAGGGTAGCAATCCTCAGGTATGTACCCAATATTATCTTGTATAGCATGCATTAAAGGTAAAAGTGCTCCGGGCTTATCTTTAAATTTTTCAATACATTCGCTAACTTTATCTAATTCTTTCTTTGACACTGTCATTTTTAATTAAAGTTTTATTTCTTATAAACCGTCCATTATACTGTAACTATCAAGGTAAACGTATAAGTTATGACCAATCAACTGACAGATAAATTCAATCGAAAAATAAATTATTTGCGACTTTCTGTGACGGATCGATGTGATTTTCGTTGTCTTTACTGTATGTCGGAAAAAATGACCTTTTTACCTAGAAAAGAACTGCTAACTTTAGAAGAATTGCAACGTGTTGGAGAAATATTTATATCCCTTGGTGTCAATAAAATTAGAATTACAGGGGGCGAGCCTTTAGTTAGAAAAGATATTGATCAGTTATTTAATGCTTTAGGCCAAAATGCTCATCTCAAAGAGCTGACCTTGACCACGAATGCTAGCCAACTTAAATCTAAAGCACCTATGCTTTTAGAATCTGGGGTAAAACGAATTAACATTAGTCTAGATAGTCTGGATAAAGATAATTTTAAGAAAATCACCCGCACAGGAAATTTAGATCAAATCTTAGAAAATATTCGCTTCGCATCAGGCTTGGGCTTTGAAAAAATTAAGCTTAACTCAGTGCTGATGAAGGGTACCAACGATCATGAAATATTCCCTCTCATCGACTTTGCTCTAGAAAATCAATTTGATATTTCATTTATTGAGGAAATGCCGCTCGGTTATGTCAAGCATGACAGAGATAAAACCTGGATAGATAACGATCAGAGCCTAAAAAAAATTCAATCGCAATATAATCTAACTCGTTCTGCCTTAAATACAGGTGGTCCTGCTAAATATTGGCACATTGATAATTCGCAAACGCATATTGGTTTCATTTCACCTCACTCAAATAATTTTTGTGAGTCTTGTAACCGTGTCAGAGTCAGTTGCAAAGGGGAGCTTTTCTTATGTTTAGGCCAAGATGAAAAAATAGAATTAGCCCCTCTTTTAAGAAAGTATCCATCGAATGATGAGCCTATCAAAAGAGCAATCATCAACGCGATGTCGATCAAACCAGAGTCGCACGAATTTAACTTGAATGAAAAGCAACCCGCGGTCATACGGTTTATGTCGCACACAGGTGGCTAATCATGAAGATAACGGGAATCATTCTTGCTGGAGGACTTTCTTCAAGAATGGGTCAAAATAAATCATTGGTTGAAATAAATGGTATGCCTATGATTTTGCATGTTTATAACAAACTATTACCTCAAGTGAGTTCCGTGCTCATCAGTACGAATGAAAAATTAGCTATGTTTCCAGAAAATGTACAATTTCAAGATCAAATTAAAGAATCCAAGGGGCCACTTACCGGAATTTATGAAGGTTTAAAGAAGGCTCAAACTCCATGGGTACAGTTTTGTCCAAATGACTCACCTAACCTGCCAAAAGATTTAGTTGAAAATTTATCCCAACATATTGATAATCAAACTCGAATCATTTTACCGATAGTTAATGGGCGTTTTGAGCCTACGTTTATGCTATGTCATCAAAGTGTCGCCAATGATATTCCAGATTTTATTAAAAATAACAATCCTAAAATCATGGACTGGATACAAACACATCAGCATAAAGCGGTAAAATTCAATGATAAAAGCGAATTCATCAACATCAACACCGAATCTGATTTAAAGGTCTTTAATTAAATGAAAACGATTCCCAGTCTTAAAAAAATCTCACAAGACCCTGGATGTCTAAGTGAATATGATCCAAACTCAATGAACTTTGAAGATGTTCATCCTTTTTTATTAAAGTTTGTAAAGCCCATCAAAAAAACTGAAACAATCAATCTTTTAGATGCGCATAAACGCGTTTTAGCCAAAGCTATTAAATCACCTGTTAATGTCCCAAATTATGATAATTCTGCGATGGATGGCTATGCCATTCGCTTAAAACAAAAAACATTAACTTTCCAAGTAACCGGTTCAATTCTGGCAGGTTCACTGAGTCCAAAAAAACTAAACCCTGGCGAGGCGATGCAAATCATGACGGGTGGAAAAATTCCAAAGGGTTGTGACGCAGTGATTCCTATTGAGCTTGTTTTAGAAAATGATCAATTTATTCAAATAAAAGCTTTACCCAAAAAAAATGCCAACATTCGATTTGTGGGTGAAGATGTAAAAAAAGGACAAACTATTTTAAAACAAGGGGATTTTTTAAGGTCTGCTGAAATTGGTCTCCTTGCATCACTGGGATTGGCAAAAATTAACGTTTATAAAAAATTAAAGGTAGGTTTTTTTTCTTCTGGCGATGAAGTCATTGAGGTTGGAAAACGACTAAAAACTGGACAAGTTTATGATAGTAATCGGTATGCGATCGGGGCCTTATTAAAAAATTTCAACCTTGATGTTGTTCACTATAAAAATGTTTCAGATAATAAAGCGGATATTAAAAAAACACTCCTTCGAGCTTCAAAAAATTGTGATTTAATCATTTCAACAGGCGGTGTTTCCGTTGGTAAAGCTGATTACATGAAAGAGGTCTTAAAAGAATTAGGGCAAATTCTGTTCTGGAAATTAGCGATTAAGCCAGGACGTCCTTTAGCCTATGGACAAATTGGCAAAGCCCATTTCTTTGGTCTCCCAGGAAACCCAGTGTCAGCCATGGTGACTTTTTACCAAATTGTGCAGCCTGCCATAAGGGTCTTAATTGGTAATAAAGACTACATCCAACCTCCCCTTTTTAAAGTAAGGACGCTTGAGCCTATATTTAAAAAACCTGGAAGAATGGAATTCCAAAGGGGGGTTTTAAGCAAAATTAAAAATGAGTGGTATGTAAAGCCAACGCCTCATCAAGGTTCAGCCATTTTAAGCTCCATGACCCAAGCAAATTGCTTTATTATTCTTAAAAAAAATGAAGCTTCTTTGAAAAAGAATGACTGGGTGAATGTGCAGCTAATGAGTGATTTTATTTAATTTTTTTGACATATTTTGATGAATTTTATCAGCTATAATAAGTCGTATAGGTTTGATCAATTAGGAATGTAATGTCTGGTATAAAAGTAGGTAGTAAGGTTCAAAATTTTTCACTTGAAGGCACATCAAATCTTCAATTTAATTTAAATGACTTTACGGGTAAAAATATTATTATTTATTTTTATCCAAAAGATTCGACTCCGGGTTGTACCAATGAAAGTATCGATTTTAAGGACCTCTATGAGTCTTTTAAAAATCTTAATACCGAAATTTTTGGGGTTTCTCGAGATTCTCTTAAATCGCACGAAAATTTCAAGGCAAAATATAATTTTCCTTTTGAGCTGCTGAGCGACCCTGATGAGGAAGTATGTAAGCTTTTTGATGTCATTAAGATGAAAAATATGTACGGTAAACAAGTGCGTGGAATAGAGCGAAGTACTTTTATCATCAATTGTCAAGGTGAACTCATCCAAGAATGGCGGGGCGTCAAAGTCAATGGTCATGTCGTTGAGGTTCTAGATTTTATTAAAAATATTTAATTTATTTTATGGCTAAAAGCAAATCTAAGACAAAATTCTTTGTGCTCGACACCAATGTGTTGCTGCATGATCCATCCAGTCTTTTCCGTTTTGAAGAGCATGATATTTACCTACCTATGGTAACCCTTGAAGAGCTTGATAATACTAAAAAAGGTTTATCTGAAGTTGCCAGGAATGCTAGGCAAACAAGTCGCTACCTTGAGGAAATCATGTCATCTAATCTATCTAGTTTAGAAGAAGGTTGCCTTCTTAATACAGCCAATAATAATCATGTCTCAGGCAGACTCTTTCTTCAAACACGCCCCATCGAATTTGATTTACCTATGCTTGCCGGAAGCATTGCTGATAATCAAATTCTAAGCGTGGTAGCTTATCTTAAAAAAGAACATCAAGACAGAAAAGTGATTCTTGTATCCAAGGATATCAACATTCGTATTAAAGCCAGAACCTTGGGTATTGATGCTGAAGATTACTTTAATGACAAGGTCATGGAAGATTCGGAGCTTCTTTTTCCTGGGGTCAGAGAGCTGCCTCAAGACTTTTGGGAAACTCATAGTAAAGCGATGGAGTCATGGCAGGAAGAAGGCAAAATGTTTTATAAAATCACAGGGCCTTTATGTGAGACTTTTGTCAATAATGAATTTGTTTATTATGAATTTGATAAGCCCTTTCATGCCATTGTTAAACAATTAAACGGTAAGACGGCTACCTTACAAGTTGTCCAAGATTTTACTAATCCAAAATTTAATGTGTGGGGTATTACTGCACGTAATCGTGAGCAAAATTTTGCACTTAATGTCTTGCTCGATCCTGATATCGATTTTGTCACCCTTTTAGGTCAAGCAGGTACCGGTAAAACCTTACTGACATTAGCTGCAGGTCTTGACCAGGTGCTTGATAAAAAAATCTACAGCGAGATTATTATGACTCGGGTGACAGTGTCAGTGGGCGAAGATATTGGTTTCCTACCTGGCACCGAAGAGGAAAAAATGACGCCTTGGATGGGGGCTTTAGAAGATAACCTTGATGTGCTCAACAAATCAGATGATGAAGCAGGTGATTGGGGTCGAGCTGCGACGCAAGATTTAATTCGTTCACGCATCAAAATAAAATCACTTAACTTTATGAGAGGTCGAACCTTTTTAAATAAATTTCTCATCATTGATGAAGCACAGAATTTAACCTCAAAACAAATGAAAACCCTCATTACGCGTGCAGGGCCAGGAACCAAAGTGGTTTGTTTAGGTAACATCGCTCAAATTGACACCCCCTATTTAACGGAGGGTAGTTCAGGGCTCACTTACGTGGTTGATCGATTTAAAGGCTGGGATCACAATGGCCATATCACGTTAATGCGAGGTGAAAGATCTAGGTTGGCTGATTATGCAGCAGACATCCTCTAAAGCAGTTAAATCTAAGGGTTTTTATGCCTACCTGTCGGCTCAATTTTTATCAGCATTAGCTGACAATGCGCTGCTTTTTGCTGCCATTGCCCTGCTTGCATCTATGAATGCGCCCACATGGCATCAACCTCTCTTACTTCAGTTTTTTGTTTTAGCTTACATTGTTCTAGCCCCTGTCGTTGGTGCATTTGCTGATTCAAGGCCCAAAGGACAGGTCATGTTTTTATCTAATGGTATTAAGCTGGTGGGTTGTTTAGCCATGTTTTTTGGTATGCAGCCACTCTATGCTTATGGGATAGTCGGAATCGGTGCTGCAACCTACTCGCCTGCAAAATATGGCATCCTCACAGAATTGCTTCCAAAAGAGTCACTGGTTGAGGCGAATGGTTGGGTTGAAGGTTTAACCGTGGCAGCCATCATTTTAGGGGCCATTGTAGGCGGCTTGCTTGCAACCTACGATGTCAATATGTCGATTTTAATCATTGCTGGTCTTTATCTTCTCGCTGCTATTTTTAATCGTTACATTCCTGTCCTTCCCATTGAACATAAAGTTGAGTCCAAAAATCCATGGTTTTTATTCAAAGACTTTCTTAAAGCCGCTATTAAATTAGGTCAAGATCGTTTTGGTGGTCAATTATCACTCGCGATTACCACGCTATTCTGGGGTGCAGGGGCGACTCTTAGATTAGTCATTATTGCTTGGGCAGCTTATGCCCTGAATTTCGGAATTGATAAAGCCACCCAACTCACGGCCATCGTTGCGTTAGGTGTTGCCATTGGTGCTGTCATTGCAGCCAAATATGTTGAAATGAAAGATGCCGTTAAGATTTTATCGACAGGCATTTTAATGGGATTTTTTGTATGCTCTATGGTCTTTGTATCAACCTGGTACGTTGCGGCCATTATTTTATTGTTGGTTGGAATCTTTAGTGGCTTCTTGATTGTTCCTATGAATGCTCTGCTTCAACATCGAGGTCATCGCTTAGTGGGTTCAGGCCATTCCATTGCTGTACAAAATTTTAGCGAAAATTTGGGTATCTTATTGCTCAGTGGTACCTACACCTTCATGGTTAAACATGACATGCATATCAATGCAATTGTGTTTATCTTTGGACTCTTTGTTTTATTTGCGATGATGATTGCACGCATTCACTACGAAGAACAAATCAATTAGTGCAGCTTGACCCTTGCCTCGGTTCGATGCGTAATAAATTTAACAATCAATCTTAAAAGCACGGTCGTAAAGCCATGCAATGCATAAAGGTGCATTTGATAAAGCATCAAGTACATCATTCTTGCAATCATGCCCTCGATGAACATACTACCACCAGCAATAGCGCCCATTAAGTTGCCCACGGTCGAATAACTGCCTAGATTAACCAGGGAGCCATAATCTTGGTAACGATATTCTGGAAGCGAATCATTTTTACCTTTAATCATTTTCTTTATCGATTTAAATAATAATGAGGCTTGCTGATGCGCAGATTGTGCCCTAGGGGGGACCATCTCCAATGAGCCTGGTTTAATCGGGCAAGCGGCGCAATCACCTAAGGCAAATATATGATCATCATCTAATGTTTGTAAGGTTGATCTCACGTGTAACTGGTTAATGTTATTAACCTTCAAACCTAAATTCGCTAAAAAGCTAGGTGCCTTAATGCCCGCCGCCCAAACTACGAGGGATGAGTCGATATGGCGTCCCGAGCTTGTTTTAACACCTTTGTCATCGACCTCAACCACACTTTCACCTAGATAGAGTTTGACATTAAGTTTTTCAAGCTCTTCTCTAACCGACAGACTCATGCGTTCAGGTAACGCTGGTAATAAACGATTACTGGCCTCAATGATTGAAATATGAATATCTCGGTCTGGATTAATTTTATCTAGCCCGTAAGCTGTCATCTCACGGGTGGCTTTATGAAGTTCGGCTGATAATTCAACACCTGTTGCACCCGCACCGACAATCACTACTTCCAATTGGCCTGGTTGAATTGCCTCGGATTGAGTTTGAGCCCTTAGGATTGCATTATGTAATCGTTGATGAAAACGCTCAGCCTGATGTTGTGTATCAAGGGCAATCGCATGTTCAGCAACACCTTTGATATTAAAGTCATTAATCGTGCTGCCGACCGCAATCACCAAGGTGTCGTAAGCAAACGTTCTTCTTGGAATAATTTCAACCCCATCCGCATCAATAAATGGAGCAAGCGAGATTGTTTTATTAGCTCGATCAATCCCGTCCATCATGCCTAACCTAAAATGAAAATGATGCCAGTGAGCTTGAGCAAGGTAATCGAGTTCATCTTTATCTGGATTAATACTGCCTGCAGCAATTTCATGCAGTAAGGGCTTCCAAAGGTGGGTCTTTTTCGCATCAACCAAGGTGATATGGGCTTTTTTCTTTTTACCTAACGTATCCCCTAATTTAGTCGCTAACTCGAGGCCACCAGCACCACCGCCGACAACAATAATTTTATGTAAATCTTGATTCATGAGTTACTCTTCATTTCCTGTAATGGATCCATTACTTCGAATAAAGGCAATGATTTTTAATAACTCATCGGGTGTCACACCATCGTCGGCTGTCATCAACCCAAAACCTTTAGCTCCCATACCGCCGTTGGTGCCTGCCCAAATCGTCTCAAACATACCTTTATTAGTCGCATCTTTAGGATACCTAAAATCAGGTCCCGTGAGCCCAGGTCCGACTTGACCTTTAGCGGTTGGTCCATGGCACTGTGTACATGACCATAGGTTGTAACGTTTTTTGCCCATTTTGATTGCTTCTGCATCACCCACATAGATATTTTTGCCGGTCGCTAAAAATTCTTTGGCAGCGTCTGTGTCAAACATGGTTTCTGGAATTATAAGATTAGAGCCATCCGTGGTTTTAACAAACGCCATTGGTTGTGATGGCTTTTTAGGTTCGACTTTCTCAATCACTTCTGCGACATCACTGGTTGTTTGTTCTTGGGTCGTATTATCTTTTTGATCGGAACAAGAAATGAGAAGAAATAAAATGACAATAATTGATTGTTTAAACATAACTGACACGCAAAAAAAAGACTGGGGCATTATACCGCAGTCTTTCTTTTAAAATATGACTAGATTGTAACTGGCTTACTCGTTTCCTGTAATTTTACCGTTTGAGCGAACAAAAGCGATAATTTTTAAGAGTTCATCAACAGTCACACCATCGTCAGCTGTCATTAAGCCAAAACCTTTAGCGCCCATACCACCGTTGGTACCTGCCCAAATCGTCTCAAACATGCCTTTATTAGTAGCATCTTTAGCATAATTGTATTTAGGGCCAGTTAAGCCAGGACCTACTTGACCTTTTGCAGTTGGGCCATGGCACTGTGTACATGACCATAGGTTATAACGCTTTTTGCCCATTTTTACAGCTTCAGCATCACCCACGTAAATGTTTTTACCAGTTGCTAAAAATTCTTTTTCCGCATCAGTACCTGCAAATGCTTTTTCAGGAAAGGTAATTTCACTACCATCGGTCGTTTTTACAAGTTTAATTTGAGCATTAACTGCACCACTAACACCGATAAGTGCTGCTAACAATGTTGATACAACTACTTTCTTACTAAACATATATAATCTCCTAGTCTTATTTATGTCTCCCTATATATTAGGAGTACAAAAATAACTAATAGTTTCATTCCAAAAAGGGGTATTTAAAACTTTAAGAGTGGTTAAAATTCTAAAACGTCATATTACTTTTTTTTAACCAGTCTGTCACCCTTTTAGGATAAATTTTTTTCTATTTTTTATGGCGTTTATAGCCGTCTAAACGATCCTCAAATGTGGGCTCTGACCATGGAATACCGAACTCATCCATGACCGCATGAATCTTATCTAAATTCCTAAAGATCGCAGCTTCGAGTTCATCACGACGGTCTGCTTCTCT
>Ga0255762_10003827_pt1 | contig 11743 bp, 7 predicted proteins | sample 101ome_16_FD_179962 | JGI IMG/M metagenome (GOLD analysis project Ga0255762, IMG submission 179962) | Coastal salt marsh microbial communities from the Groves Creek Marsh, Skidaway Island, Georgia - 101401AT metaG (version 2) | ecosystem: Environmental > Aquatic > Marine > Intertidal zone > Salt... | reverse complement strand
CAAGCTTGACAACCGCATTCATTAGCCGCGCTCCATCAAGATGCACAGCCAGCCCATGTGCACGGCCGGCCGCCGCCATTTCGTCAATGGTTGCAACAGACTGGACATGCCCAGCCACCGTATTTTCCAGGCATAACAACCGTGACATGGCACAATGTGCATCATCAGGCTTGACAGTCGCGGCGATATCATCTGCCAGCATTGCGCCCAACGCGGTTGTCGATACTGGTGCCATCATAACGCCGCCAAGCACCGCCGCACCACCAGCCTCATCCCGAAAAATATGATATTTGTCACCAACCAGAATTTCGTCACCACGCTGGCAATGCGCAAGGGTCGCACATAAATTTGATTGGGTGCCGGTGGCGACAAACAACCCGGCTTCCTTGCCAAGTAATTTTGCCGCTTTATCTTGCAACGCATTGACTGTCGGGTCATCACCATAGACATCATCCCCAACTTCAGCCTCAGCCATCGCCTGCCGCATCGCCGCGGTTGGTTTTGTCACCGTATCACTGCGCATATCCATCCGTACCGGCCTATTTGTTTTTGCAACACCCGCATACATCATGATATTTACACCCCGTCTTGCTGCACACCAGATGCACCGGTTGCAAATGTTTTTAAATCAAAGGCTGGGTCAGCGGCATCTGACGGTGCCGGTGACAGATTATTTTCAAGGCATTTTTTGCCAAGCATATAGGCCGCCGGGTCATGCACCGCCTCGACCGCTACCAATCGGTCCTGATCATAGCTCCAGACTGACATACCGCCTTCGCGTTTTCCCGGACGCACCGCATAGCGCAGATCATCTTTGCCAACTGGGACAATACCTGCAGATTGCAGTCTCACGTCATATTGTTCTGACCAAAACCACGGCACGGCCATATCCGGCATCGGCGTTTTAGTGATATCAGCGGCGGCGCGCGCCGCTGTGTCTTGGGCATTATGCACCGATTCAATGCGTAATGTGGCTCCTTCTATGAGCGCCACATCACCAATTGCATAAACATCATCAATCGTGGTGCGCATCTGACGGTCAACAAGAATGCCATTGCCAATGGCCGCCCCGGCGGCATCTGCCAACACGCTATCAGGCGCAACGCCAATGCCGACCACCAGAAAATCGGCGCTGATCTGCTGGCCGGTATCCAATGTTATGCCAGTGAATATGCCATCTTTATGGTCGATCTTCGTGCCGGTCATACCGGTATGTATCATCACCCCGTGGCGTTGATGAAGATCCAGAAAAAAAGCAGACATGTCCGGGCTTGCCACACGCGCCAGCAATCGGTCCGCGGCTTCAATCACATGCACGTATAGTCCAGCTTTACGAAAGCTGGCCGCGGCTTCAAGTCCAATATAGCCGCCACCAATCACCACGGCCGTAGCGGCTGTTTGCATCGCCCGGCGCAATGCGGCGGCATCGTCCGGATTTCGCAACACATGTACATTGCCCAGACCCGCCGCTGGCGGCAATGTGCGCGGTATCGCCCCCGTGGCAAGGATCAGCTTATCATAATTTAGTGACTGGCCATCGGCCAACCCTATCTGGTGCGTCTCTGGTTCAATGCGATCAACAGCCACACCATCAATCATTGTCACCTGAAATTTGTCATACCATTCCGGGCGGCGTAGCAAAAATTTTTCATCTTCTTCTGGCGCGCTTCCAAGATATGACTTTGACAAAGGCGGACGTTCAAGCGGCGCACCGGCCTGCCTGTCGACCAGCGTGATCGCACCAGAAAATCCTAGATTGCGCAATTGTTCTGCGCATGAAATGCCGGCATGACTGGCGCCGATAATTACAATGTGCTGAGTCATAACACCTCTTATCCATCGCTATGGCCGGTTCACTTAGCCTGTTCTGCCAGCGGTTTGCGCCAACTAATCGCGACAACTACCTTAGGAAAAATCTGGCGGCTTTGCTAGATATTCTGGACTTAGTGATAAGCGAATCTGCCCCCCCTTGCCAACCCATATATCGACCCGAAATTGGCCGCACAATTTTGTTATTCAAGTAACCATAGATATGGGTCAGCGCTTGGCTGTAGGTCCTGTTGGCCCTACCCCTAACAGCCGCGGCAAGCCGGTTAAATCGGTGATTACATGTTCTGGCTGAATATCGTCATGTGGCCGGAATTCATAGGCATCAGCAACGCAAATAAACATCTTGCATCCAGCCGCTATCGCCGCCCCATAATCGGCAATGGTATCGCCCACCATAATACTGGCATCAGCTGTCACGCCGGCGACATCGCAACAATGCAACAGCCCGTCTGGATCTGGTTTTGACCCATGGCCGCTGTCTGCCCCGACAATGGTACAAAATAATTCAGTAATACCAAGATCATGCAAACTCTGTCTGGCGCTGGCCTCGCTATCATTGGTCACCATCGCCAGTTGAAACCCATCTTGATACAAGGCCTTGAGCGGGGTAACCACATCGCCTTTGGCCTTGGTCGACTGGCGGGTATGTTCATAAACGATATTTTTTACCGCGTTACGATAGGCCCGGTCATGGTCAAGCGCGATCATCTCTTGCGGCAACATGGCTTGCCATTTGGTGCGCATCTGGGCAAATGAACCAGTCGCAAAAATCCCTTTTGGGTCAATATGGCCAACTGCATCGTCAACACCAATGGCGCGCAATAAATCTGCTGTGGTGACCTGCGGGGTGGCACCGTTAGATGGGATCAAGCTTGCGGTATATGCCGCCACCGCCCGCGCAACTGGTAACCATGTTGCCTGCAGGTCAAGGACCACCCCATCTTTGTCAAAAATCACCAGCCGCGCCATCACCAATGCCCTTTACGGGTTTTCATCTGGAAGAACAGCCTGCACCGGCGGCTTGGTCGTCGCCCCGCCACAGATGAAACCTTGACCCTGCACAACCCCATAAGCGGCTGATATTTTCCCGGACTGACGCATGTCTTCAGCAACACCAGCACCGCGCCGCAGTGCATTTTTTATAATTTGGTCTGGCAAGCGATCAACATCAACCGTAACTAACCGCGTCCCCAAATCACTATCAGGTGCCGCTTCATTGGCCGGCTGGCGGTGCACACCGGGCCAATGCGATTTTGGGTTATCATCCGGCCATACCGCATTTGCGATCAGCGTCGCCGCCACATCAGCCGCCGCCGCCGTTGGTGCCAGCACCGTCACCAAATCAGCTATCCCCAGAGACTGGCTCCGGCCTTTCCAGCCGCTTGTCGCAATGCCGCCAACCTGATCAGCCGCGCTGATCTTTATCGTACCGGCAAAAGCGTTGGCCGCCAGCCGCATCCCGCCGTCATCTATTGATGCAACAGCGTCAACATGCGTGTGGAACACCACATCCGGGTCAGCGCAGATGCCAATCGAATAGGGCGGCACCGCGGCACCCGCAGGGTTTAAATAAAGCGCGATATCTCCGCCATTATTGACATAAATACGATCAACATCAGCAGCAGCACGCATCACTGACAAAATTTCATCAGCCACCGCCCCAGCCACGGCCGCCATCGCCGTGATATAATTTTCGTCTCTATAGCTATCGGCATGCGGTATCGTCGCCGCCCACATTCGCGCGGCAACCCCGCCCGTTGGGGGGCGACCAAGTTGATCAACGGGCCTGCGCAAAATCGCCAGTTCACTGACCAATTCTTCAAGCACTGTATCGAACCGGTCTTTGGCGGCAGAACAGGCCTGTTTCACTGCGTCCGGCGCCCCATCCACACCAATCAAGAGGTCAATCGGCCCATGATGCAAATGTAGCCGCCCATCATCCAACCATTGTGCGAGCGCCCCAACAGGATGCCGCATGTGGCGGCCCGCCGGGTCATGAGCTACCGGGTCATGAGCTAACGGGGCCGCGACCATTACCCTTTGCCCGGCCACGGAATATCGGCGCGTTGCTGGATCGCTGTCATGCCCTGCAATCGATGATCGTTCTGCGGCCCAACCTGGCCTGCCAGCGCGTCTTCAATCGACATCACGTGATCCATATGACCACCAAGTGCCTGATAATCACTTTGCCGCATGGTAAATTCAATCGGTGCCACCAACGCCGGCGTCGGCACATACCCAAACGCATTGTCCGGCATTTGCATCACATCAGCCATGATGGTGATGCCACCACCCGGCCAGATATAGACCGGGGCACCGCCACAACTCACCCGCACCAACGCCTGTTTTACCGCGCGGGTCAACTGCACCGGGTTTTCCGTTACACCTGCCCGTAACGACCCCCCAGCACCGCCCATAAACGCCACCGATGTCAGTGCTGGTTCACAATTTTCCTCAATGCGCGCAATAGACGGGCGAAGCCGGTCTGGCATGTCCATGGCAATGGGGTTCAGTGCCGCGTCAAGCTCGTAATAGGCAAATTGTTCACCAGTCGTCGACACCATCAACAATGACTGCCCGGGCCGTGCCACTTTGCTGTCAAACGGACCCAAAATATCCAGCGGGTCAGTCAGTTTGGTGCCGCCCCACCCCGTCCCCGGTTCCGCCACTTGAAAATAGCGCCCGGGCGTTGACCGCCTGCCCAGAATTTTGATGCCCGACGGTTTCCAGCCCAGCACTTTGCCAGCCTGATGTTCCGACATCACACCGGTGATATGATCATCAACAATCACCACTTCATCGACCAGTCCCTGCCATTGTGCGGCAAACATACCAATGGTGGCCGATCCGCAGCCAACCCGCATACGGTCTTCGGTAACGCCATTGATGATAGGCGGCTGACCAGCCTGAATTACTAATTGAGACCCGTCATCCACCTGCATTTCAACGGCATCACCATTGCACAGGCTCAGCAAAGTGGCGCAGGTCACCCGGCCCTCTTTTTTGCCGCCGCCGGTCAGGTGATTCACCCCGCCAAGCGACAGCATTTGTGACCCATATTCGCCTGTTGTGACATGGCCAACAGCCTCACCATCAACGCGCACCAAACTGCGTTCTGGACCAATATGGCGGTCGGTATCAATTTTCACCTTGGCGCCGCAATAGCTGAAGATTCCCTCGGTCACAACGGTCACCATGTCAACGCCGTCATGCTGGCTGGCAACAATAAAAGGGGCAGGCTTATAATCTGGATAGGTGGTGCCGGCACCAATCGCCGTCACAAAATGATCATTTGGCGTGACAATGCTGCCGTCCCACGGTTTATCTTCCCCTAAAAACGGCACAAGATTGCCGCCCTCATCAATCCGGCGTTGCATGATGACCAACGGGTCCAATCTAACCAAATGCCCGGCATCATTAGCATAACGGTCACAAGCGCCCGATTTACCATCAGCGATGTAACACATCACCGGGCAGGCATCGCACCGGATTTTTTCATCAACCCGTTCATCACGGCTTTTGCGTTCAGTCATTGTTTTGTCTCTTGTGCCTGCTGATGCAGTGCCGCGCGGATTTTATCGGCAGTGGCCGGAAGATGCGTGATCAACACACCGGTTGCCTGACGAATAGCATTCACAATGGCTGGCGCGGTTGGGATCAATACATGTTCGCCCAGTCCCTTGGCCCCATAGGGTCCTTCTGCATCTGCCACCTCAACGATGACATGTTCAAACAACGGCACATCACCAATTGTTGGGATCAGATAATCATGTAAATTTTCGGTACGGCCGGGCAAATAATCTTCCATCAAGGCCAGACCGATGCCTTGGGCGGCCCCACCTTCAATCTGGCCCTCAACAAGCAATGGGTTAATCGCCCGTCCCACATCATGCGCTGTTGTCATCTTCTCAAGACGCACCTGACCTAGCCCGATATCCACCACCAGTTCGATCATTTGCGCACCATAGCCATAAACAGCATAAGGGGCGCCTTGACCATTTTCATCAAGCGGTGTGGTTGGCGGGTCATAGGTTTCTTCTGCCATAAATACATAGCCATGCGCATTCACTGGCAAGGACGACAAATCAATGCTGGCGGTGCCACCAGCCGCATTGTCAACCAGGCGCACCTCTGCCCCATCAATTACGATGCTGGCATCATCCGAGACATTGCCGTGGCGCAAAATCACCTCACGCAAAGCGCGGCCAGCCAGCAATGCGGCTTTTCCAGACACGAATGTCTGGCGTGATGCGGATGTCTTGCCGCAATCTGGTGTCCGATCAGTGTCGCCATCGATCAGCGATAGGCTATGGACCGGCACCCCTAATGCATCGGCGGCAATTTGCGAAATAACCGTATTGGCGCCTTGCCCGATATCCATTGCCCCTTGGTGCAGAACACAAGCGCCATCAGCCGTCACACCGATCCGCATGGTTGACGGGTTTGGCAAAGATGTATTGCCACACCCATACCAGCAACTGGCCACGCCAATGCCTTTGCGCAACATTGATCCGGTCTTAGCGGCATCTTTGTTAAACCTGTCAGCCCGCGCCAATGCCGCATCCCATTCTGGTTGCAACGCCGCTAAACAATCGGCAATGCCAACACCTGTCGAAAAACACTGGCCGGTGACCGTCGGCATATTATTTTGCAATGCATTCATCCGCCGAAATGCCAGCCGGTCCATGTCTAGCTTTTCTGCCAATAGATCATAGGCGCATTCTTGCGCAACCGCTGATTGCGGCACGCCAAATCCACGAAACGCCCCAGCTGGCGGCGCGTTGGTATGCACAGCGACACTCGATGCCCGGTAATCTGGTGTTACATAAGGCCCGCTGGCATGCACCGGCACCCGGTTTGCCACAGTTGGCCCCCAACTGGCATAAGCGCCAGTGTTAAACACGCCATCAAAGACAAAGCCGCTGATCCGTCCCTCAGCATCACAGCCCACCTCCAGCCGGATATCTGATGGATGACGTTTGGTCGAGGATCGCATCGATTCACCGCGCGTGTAACAAATCGCCACTGGCCGGTGCAACACCCACGCCGCCAATGCGACAAAGGGTTGAAATGAAATATCAAGCTTTGATCCAAAACCACCGCCACATGCGCTTGGCATCACGCGAATGGCATCAACCTCCAGCGCCATAATTTCGGCAAGGCTATCACGGTCCATTTGTGCGGCCTGCGTACAGCCATAGATCACCAGCCTGTTACCCTCACGCACCGCGTAACCAGCCTCAGGCTCAATATAGGCATGCTCTATAAAGGGGGTGCTTGAATGCACGCTGACCCGGTGCGCCGCCCGCGCCAGCGCCGCATCAGCATCGCCGCGGGCCACATAGCCTTTGACCAAAATATTGCCGTCACGCCCCGCATGCAACTGCCGGGCCTCTGGCTTACGCGCGTCTTGCGGCGTTAACATCGTCTCATGCGGTTGCCAACTAATCGGAAATTCAGCCTCGTCGAACCCCTCAATCACGGCTGGTTCACCAACAATAGCGGCCACAGCCTCGCCCCGATACAACGCGGTCCTCTCGGCAAAAACCGGTTGGTCAGCAAACGGCGGGATCACACCAAAACAATTGCGGCCCGGCACATCCGTTGCATCAAACACTGCCACAATGCCCGGGTGATCTGCCAAAAACGCCGATTTATCGCCAATTTCGAAATCAGCATAATGGTGCGGACTGCGAATAACGCGCAATGACAGCGCATCAGCAGGCACACTGTCTGCGCCATAGTTAAGCCCGGCCTGCACCTTGGCCACGCCGTCAAGATGCTGAATCGAACTGCCCACATTGTGGCCAGCATCTGGTTTGATAGATGGCGGTTGGTGTGCGTGCGCCTGCATCACCGCATCAATAATTTTGCTGTAGCCGGTACAACGACACAGCACCCCGCCAAGCGCATCTTCTACCTCGGTGCGGTTTGGTTGGGGGTTGGTCTTTAACAAATGCGCGGCAGACACCAGCATGCCGGGCGTACAAATCCCGCATTGCGCCGCCCCATGCGCTAAAAAACTCTGCTGTAATTTTTCGATAACAGCTGATTCATGCAACCCTTCAACACTGGTGACTGATTGCCCGTCAACCTGCCCCAGCGCGACCAGACAACTGCAGACCGGCTCATCATCAAGCAAAATGGTGCAAGCCCCACAATCACCAGCGTTACAACCAACTTTGGTACCGGTCAGGCCAAAATCACCGCGTAATACATCGCTCATCCGTGTTGTCGGGCGCGCCGTGCTGGTCACGGGTTTTCCATTTAGCAAAAAGCCTATGCCCGCCATTAGTTCACCTGCCCCATGTCTGACCCAGCCGTTATCAAAAGGCGCCGCACGGCTTCTTCGACCGCCTCAATGCGATAGCTTGCCGGGGCGCGCACATCATCAATCGGGGACAAGCTGGCAAAATGCGCCGCCGACACCAAATCGGCCGCGCCCGCCAATGGCTGGCCGCACAAGTGCCGTTCCAAATCATCAAGCCGCGTTGCCACTTCTGAACAAGCCCCAACAGCAATCGCTATTTCGGCAATTGTCTGCTCGGTGTCGCATAACAGCCGCATCGCCACCATACCAATCGAAATGACCAAATAGCGGCGGGCTCCCAATTTATAGAAATATCCCTGTCCGGCAGTCGCGGTGTTCGGCACCAGAATAGCGGTAACCATCTCATCCTCGGCGCGGACGGTTTTGCGATTGCCAGTGATGAATGACGCCAATGGTACCACCCGGCGCCCCCGGCAGGAGTGAAGCTCTACCGCGGCATCCATGGTCAACAGGGCCGGCACCCCATCTGCCGCCGGTGACGCATTACAGATATTACCAACCAGCGTTGCCCGGTTTTGGATTTGCCAAGACCCAACCTCGCCGGCCGCCGCTTTCAATCCATCAAACGCCGGCGGAAGGTCAGCCCGTATCACATCGCGCCAACTCACCGCCGCGCCAATCGACCAATATTCATCGCTTTGCTTGATCACGCGCAAATCGGCAATGCCGGAAATATCAAGCACACGGCCGAGAAGCGGCCGGTCCTGCAATGCGGGATACACATCTGTGCCGCCAGCCAAAATGCGGCACGGGCCAGCCGCTAGCATGGATAGGGCGGCGTCAAGCGCTGACGCTCTTAGATAAACATCATCACCATATGCGGCTGGTACAGCTTGCATAAAACCTCTGACATACGCTCTTAAAACACCACGCGACCAGTTGCCAGATCGCGTTTATTTGTTTGTACACAAATAAAGGAGACCGCAAATTTCCATGCGCGTCAAGCCCCATAGGCAAGACATGCATGGTGCATTATTCCATGGTTGCGCTCGCCAAAAGTGCCTGCATTTGCTGGTTCACCTCCTGACTAAATAACCGGTTGGTCTTGCCAGTTGGTGGTAGCGGCTCATCAGTGAAAAACGCTGGCAATTCATCATCATCTTCATCAAAGCCGGCGGCTTTGTTAAAGGCAGCCTCTAGCCGCAAGGTTTCAAGCGCGATATGGCGGATAAATTCTGGGTCAACACCCGCATCAAAGGCATCATTTATGGCATCGGCAATCAGTTTCAGATTATCGTCCGTCACTGAACGGCCAAACACACATAAACCGAATGAGTCAGCGACCGCACTATTGATCTGCATACGCAGGCTTTCCGCCACAAGTTCGGCAATCGATTTATCATCGCATTTGAACGAGGGCGCATTCCCAACGGTGTGATCGGCACCTTGCGCCGTTAACATCATGGAAATGCCGGTGACTTCAATGACCCGGGGGTCATAGGCGCTAATCGCCTGTTTCTTGATGACCGGCACCCGTGCCACCTTCAGGGCCGCACCAACCCGCGCCGTGCCCGACGCATAAAGCCGGCCTTTTTCACTGCCCGCGCGGATTTCTTCGAGACAGGCCTGCATAAAGGGCAGATCACCAAACGCCCCCTCACCAGCCTCCATCAACACCGCAATGGTGGCACCAAGCTCAATACTGTCAACGCCCAGATCATTCGCTGTTTCATTGAGACGCGCCACGTCATCCGGTTCCGTTAGCCCGCAATTAGTTCCCAGCAAGCCGATGGTTTCATATTCAAGCGGCGACACCAATTCGCGCCCGCTATCATCAACATAGACATTACTGCATTTGATAAGACACCCCGGCATACAAGCATGTGACGTTTCACCACCGCGCCCGCTATTGAGTTCGCGTATAAAATCGCCGCCCATTTTCAGCGGACCATCATCCGCACCGGTTAATTGACCAGATGAAAAATTACGCACCGGCAAGGCCCCAAGGTGATTGGTCAAATCTGCAACCATTGCCGTACCCGTTGTTTTCAGGCTTTGCACCGCAACTGATTCACCCAATTTTTTGCCGTAATCCTTAATCGCACCCATGACTTTTTTGCGGTCATGTACAGGCGGCATGCGGTCTTTGTCGATCACCACCGCTTTTATTTTTTTGGCGCCCATCACGGCCCCAACACCACCACGCGCCGCCAATCGTGACGGCCTGTTATCGGTATCAGAAAACGCCACGCCCGCCATTAAACCAAGATATTCACCAACCGGGCCACAAAGGGCTAACGAGGTTTTTTCACCATAAGCGGCATGTAGTTTCTGTGCGCAATCAAAATTACCAAGTCCTAAATAAGGGCTGGCATCATCAAATGAAATATCACCATCCTTGGTAATGCGGATCACCACCCACGCGTCACTGGCACCATTAAAGGTGATGCCGGCAATCTGCAATTGCCCCATGGCAAAGCCAAATGTACCACCGCTATTGGCCTCTTTAACACCACCGGTAAGCGGGCTTTTGCAGCCAACAGACAAACGGTTCGCATTAGAAAAATTTGTGCCGGCAAATGGCCCAACTGAAAATATCAATGGATTTTCCGGTGCCAGCGGGTCAATGGCGGCGACATCACGTTCAACCAACATCCGCGCGATCAGATACCGCCCGGCCTCGGCCAATTCACGGCCGGCAAGCTGGCGTTCCGACACATGCTGGCGGTGCAAATCTATTTCAATAAATTTCCGCATAGTCAGCCCCTTTTGGCTAAACTCACATAGATTTTCATTGTTTGTATACTAACAATTAACATATTTGTAAATCAGCTTTTGCCTCGGCCGCATTTACCCAGCAAGTGCCAACGGGCCGCCTTTTTTACAGCACCACTTCTGGCAAGCGTTCAGCGGGCGGTGTATTACGGCTACGCTGAGTGCGGACAATGCCGTCAATGATGGTCATCCCGACACCCGGCAGGTTGCCTTGATGAATGCTTTCGAGCATGGTTTTGCCCGGCGCGTGCTGGGCACTGTCTATCAAGATAAAATCAGCCGCCTTGCCGACTTCAATTATACCGGTATCAAGCTCGCGCATTCTGGCGGTGTTACCAGTGGCAAAGCAAAAAGCAATCTCTGGCGGAATATCGCCAAGGCTGGACAGCATCGCAATCATCCGCAAAATGCCAAGCGGTTGCACGCCTGATCCTGCTGGTGCATCAGTGCCTAAAATAATACGCTCTGCTTGGCCGATTTCAAAAGCTGTGCGCATGGCAAGCAAACCAGCCCGTTCATTGCCATTGTGAACAATTTCGATACCGCGCGTACAGCTTTCGCACAGGCATGTGATCTGGTCATCAGGCAACGCCGTGTGACCTCCATTAATATGGCCGATGATATCTGCATCCGCCTCTAGCACGACGTCTTTATCGATTAACCCTGATCCCGGAATCGATGGGCCACCGGTATGAATGGTCGACTGAATGCCATATTTGCGCGCCCATTTCACCATTTGGGCGGCGGTTTCTCCGGCTTTTACCGAACCCAAACCAACTTCACCCAGCAATTTAACCCCGGCATCAGCCAGCTCTTTGAAATCGGACTCAACCATCCCCTCTTCAATTACTGGCGCACCAGCCAGCA
>Ga0255762_10003822_pt1 | contig 11749 bp, 15 predicted proteins | sample 101ome_16_FD_179962 | JGI IMG/M metagenome (GOLD analysis project Ga0255762, IMG submission 179962) | Coastal salt marsh microbial communities from the Groves Creek Marsh, Skidaway Island, Georgia - 101401AT metaG (version 2) | ecosystem: Environmental > Aquatic > Marine > Intertidal zone >... | reverse complement strand
AAGCAAGATGGGAGTAAGCACCTTTTTCTCCTTGAAAAGCTATTTTAATTTTTGTCATTTATTTTCCATCAACTTTCTAACCGCTATTAAATCAGCTTCTGTATCTACGCTCAATGGGCAAGCATCAATATAACCTACGTCAATTTTCATTTTATCTTCTAGCGCTCTAAGTTGTTCAAGTTTTCTCTCAACTTCAAGCTTGCTTCTTTTTAAGCTTACATATCGTATTAAAGCTTTATTAGTAAAGGCATAAATTCCAACATGATGATAGGTTAATTGGGTTAGGGGTTTATCCGAAAGTCTAAAAAAATCTATCGCCTCCGAAAAAGAATGGTTCTCAATATTATTTTTTACTAATACTTTAACAACATTTGGATCTTTTTCTTCTTCTTCATTTTCAACTTTTGAAGCTAACGTTCCTATGTCACATAAATTTTTTTTCATATGCTCAGCCAAAGTTTTAATCGCTAAAGGATCTAAGTTTGGCATGTCACCTTGAAAATTAATTATAATTTCTGATTCAGAATTAAGATAATTCTTAAACACTTCAAAAACTCGATCAGTTCCAGTCTCGTGTTTATTGCTTGTTAAAACTGCCTTTCCACCGTTATTTTTAATCAAATTTAATATTTCCTGATCTGGTGTAGCCACAATGACATTGCCAATTCCTGATTTCATAGCTCTGTCATGCACATGAAGGATCATCTCCTTATTGTTAATAAGTTTAAGAGGTTTGTTAGGTAGCCTTTCAGCACTTAATCTTGAAGGTATTATTATAGTAATGTTGCTCATATTTATGCGTCCCTAGGACGCAAATAAATTGACTAAATTTTTAAGTTTTTTTTAATTAAGCCGTGTTATACGTCAAATAGTAATTATCAAATTTATGGATAGTTTTGAATTAAATAAAATCATAGCTGCAGTTCTTATGACAGCTTTAATTGTCATTGGGCTTAATAAGTTTTCTGATGCAATTTTTCACGTCGAAAAACCAGAACAATCTGCTTACAAAGTTGAAGGCGTTGAATTAGCCTCATCTAATGCAGGTGAAAAAGAAGAAAAAGAAGAAGTTGTTCAACTTACAATCCAAGAAATTTTAGCAACAGGTGATGCTGCATACGGAGAGCAAGTATTTAAGAAATGTAGTGCCTGCCACATTGCTGCTAAAGGCGGAAAAAATTTAATTGGTCCAGCACTTTATGGCATAGTAGGCAAACAATCTGCTAGCGCACCTGATTATGCATATTCATCTGCTCTTCAAGCATATGGAAAAGTCTGGAGCTTTGAAGAACTCAATGCATTTTTGCTTAAACCTCAAGCTTATATTAAAGGAACTAAAATGGCTTTTGCAGGATTAAGGAAAGATAAAGACAGAGCTTCGGTAATTCTATATTTAAATTCTCAAAGCGATAGTCCGCTACCAAAACCGTAATTTATTTTAAACACCAGTTCATAATGCTTTTTTGAGCATGAACTCTATTTTCTGCTTGTTGCCAAACGACAGATTGTTTTCCATCAACTACTTCATCGGTTGCTTCCTCACCTCTTCCAACTGGCAGGCAATGCATAAAGATGGCATCCGATTTAGCTAATTTCATAATTTTTTTATTAACCTGATAACTTTTTAATAACTTCTTCTTCTTGTTTTTATCCACTTTATCATTCATGGAAACCCATTTATCCGTCATAATGCAATCAACATTCTTAACTGCATCTGCTGGATTTTTATGAATTGAAATATCTGCTTTGTTTTTCTTAGCCCAAGCTAAAATACTTTTGTTTGGCTTGTATTGATCTGGGCAACCAATATTAAGTTTAAAGTTAAATTTTGCTGAAGCTTCAATAAAAGAATTTGACATATTATTATTCCCGTCACCAAGCCAAGCAATTGTTTTTCCTTTAATGCTTCCTTTGTTTTCCTCAAAGGTAAGAATATCAGACATAATTTGACAAGGGTGGCTTAGTTCTGACAAACCATTAATTACAGGAATATCTGAATGCTTTGCAAATTCATTTAAATTTTTATGTGATGCAGTTCTAATCATGATCATGTCTGCATACTGAGATAAAACTTTTGCTGTATCCTTAATGGACTCATCCCCTTTGCCATAATGGATGCCATCTTGATTAAGGATAATAGTTGATCCACCTAATTGTTTAGCGGCTATATCAAAAGAAATTCTAGTTCTTGTTGATGGTTTTTCAAACATCATGATCATCGACATGCCTGAAAAAGGCTTGTCTTTATCTGGCTCAGACTTATTAAAGCCTTTTCTTTTTAATTTTCTAGATTTTGCCTCTTCGATGATCTCTTTTAATTCTTGTGCAGAAAGATCAGAAATATTTAAAAAGTTCTTCATTTAAAAGTTTTGCATACTTTTCTTAGAATCACAATTGCCTGGTCTATATTTTCTTTTTTGACATTTAAGGGTGGTAATAATCTAACAACATTTTCAGCTGCTTTGATGGTCAGCAATTTATTATCCAATAATTTTTTTATGAATAACGTTTGATCAACACCTACTCTGATCCCAACTAATAGCCCAAGACCTCTAACTTCTTTTATAACTTTTGGAAATTCAGATTGAATATTTTTTAATTGTTCTTGAAAATAGTTTCCTATTGTTTGTACGTTTTTTAAAAACCCTTTTTTTAAAACTTGATCTAAAACAGCGTTACCAACACTTGTAGCTAAAGGATTTCCTCCAAACGTTGATCCGTGTGAGCCAGGTCCCATACATGCCGCAACTCTTTTAGTCATTAAACATGCTCCAATTGGAAATCCTCCGCCAATTCCTTTAGCAATAGGTACAATGTCAGGGGTTATGCCCGCATGCTCATATGCAAAAAATTTTCCAGTTCTGCCAATTCCACATTGCACTTCATCAAGGATCAATAATATATTTTTCTTATCACAAAGTTTTCTGAGGCCTTTCAAGCAGTAATCAGGAATAACTTTTATTCCCCCTTCTCCCATAATTGTCTCAACCATAATTGCAGCTGTTTTACTTGTAATGGCTTTTTCCAAACCTTTGTGATCTGCAAAATTAAAATGATCAAAGCCATCAACTTTTGGAGCAAATCCTTCTATGGATTTCTTGTTATTACTTGCGAAAATAGTTGCTAGCGTTCTACCGTGAAAACTATTGTTTAAGCATAAAATTCTATTTTTCTTAGGATTGCCTTTGTAATAAAAAAATCTTCTAGCAACTTTAATAGCTAACTCTGTGGCTTCTGCTCCTGAATTTTGAAAAGCAACATAATCAGCAAAGGAATTTTGTGTTAATCTTTTTGCCAATCTTTCTTGTTCTAAGATCGTAAATGCATTTGAAACATGCCATAACTTTTTAGACTGATTATTTATTGTTTTTACTAAATGGTCATGACAATGGCCTAAGGAATTAACTGCAATACCTTGAACAAAATCTAAGTATTTTTTTCCATTTGATGCATAAAGATAACAGCCTTTACCTCTCACAAAAGAAATTTTTTTTCTAGCGTAATTATTTAGTAACGAACTCATGATTAAGATTTTATTTTATAGCCTTTTTTATACAACAAATAAGCTACCATCCACATAATAAATGCTAAAGCGCTTAGATAAATTAAACCTATGAAGATAGATCCATCAGCAACACCTAGGAAGCTAAATCTAAATCCATCGATCATATAAAAGAAAGGGTTAGATTGACTAACCGTATGCAGAAAGCCCGGCAGTCTATCTATGGTATAAAAAGTTCCTGATAAAAAAGACAATGGCACGATTATAAAGTTCGTAACACTTGCCATATGATCAAATTTTTCAGCCCAAAGTCCTGCAATAATACCTAGAGCTCCAAGTATAAATGAAGAAAGAAAAGTAAAAGCAATCAAGGTTGCATAGTTCTTTATTTCAAAATCTACAATTAAGTGAAAAGTTATGATTGATATAATAGCAATCATTACACTTCTGGTTACAGCAGCTAAGGTTACTGCAAATGTAACTTCTCCTGCTGATAAAGGAGCATATAAAATATCAACGATATTACCTTGAATTTTTCCAATCATAAAAGAAGAAGATGAATGAGAAAAAGATTGTTGAATAACTTGCATAGCAATTAAACCAGGTGCCAAAAAATTAATAAAAGGAACGCCTAAAACATTGCCTCTATCGCTTCCTATGGCTAAGGATAAAACAAGCAAGAAAAGTAATGCTGAAATTAGAGGAGAAAAAATAGTTTGTATCCAGACATTTAAAAATCTTAAGACTTCTTTTTTGTATAATGTCCACACACCAATCCAGTTAATGAAACCAAATCTTCTAGTGCCAATTTTATATTTTGTACTAATTTCAACCATGAGGCGGTGTTATATCTCTATATTTAAAAAAACTTGTGTAAAACTTAATTTTTTGTCGTTTTTACTAGTAAATATTACCAAAGCATACTAGATAATGGTTAAAAATTGAATAATTAACTAGATATAGTATAAATTAAAATTATGAGCTGGACTGAAGAAAAAGTACAAAAACTAAGAGAACTTTGGACAAAAGGACATACGGCTAGCGAGATTGCTGGCATGTTGGGCGACACTACTAGAAACGCGGTAATAGGAAAAGCCCACCGTTTAAACTTAGAGGAAAGAGCACCCTCAAAAAGCAAACCTAGTAATAACGAAAAAAAAGAGAATGCCAACCCACAACCAAAACTTAGAGGATCAGTTAGTAGAAAAAGTAAGTTTAAATCTATTTTATTAGACAAGGATTTTGAGCCTGAAAAACCTACTAGTTTAGAAAATCTAACGGATGAGACATGTAAATGGCCAATAGGTCATCCTGATGAAGCAAATTTTTACTTTTGCGGAAGAAAGCCCGTTGATGCTTTTCCATACTGCAAATTGCATGTTCTATATGCCTTCCAACCTAAAGGGCAAAAAGAAGAAATTCTTGATAAAGATGATGAAGTGCCGCCATTTATTGAGAAAAAAATCAAATCTGCTTAATTAAAATAATATTAACAAAGGAGAGATATGGACTTTATTAAAAAGTACCTAAAATGGATTAGTACGTTTTTAGTTCTGGTTGGAATTTTATTAACGAATCTAAATATTTATCCAATTAACATTGCATTTCATGGATTAGGTGTTGTGGGTTGGACATTAGCTGGTTTTATGTCAAAAGATAAAGCAATTATAACAAACTTTGGTTTACAGATTCCTTTATTTATTATTGGGTTTATAAAAATAATTAATTAATTTTAAATACGTGAAATAATTTTGTGAAATAATTTAGCATTATTGTCACAGAGCTAGTTATACTGGATTTGTAGGGTTGTATTTTTTGTAAATAAAATAAAAAAATAGACTTAACTTTTATTATTAGTACAAACAAACAATCCGCCATCTAAAAAAAAAAATAACTTTATTTTTTACTAGAACAAATTTTTTTAATCACCTATATGACTAGTATGGATCTAACATTGATTTATACAATTATCGGGTTTGGACTTGCTGGATATAGCGTTATTGCAAACGACTCAATTCAAACATTAGGAACATTTATAGCATCTAAACAAAAATGGTTTAAATGGTACACACTTGCCACTGCAGCTTCTTTTGTGATGATTATAGCAATTACGTGGAGTTGGTATTTTAATAACGGAGATATTTCTTATGAGAGATTAGCAAGAATCCCATATAAAGAAATACAATGGTTTCACGCTGTTGCTCCAGCTATCTTACTCCTTCTAACTAGATGGGGTATTCCAGTTTCAACAACTTTTTTGGTTCTTTCAGCTTTTGCTTCAACAGTTGTTTTGGAAAAGATGCTAATTAAAAGTATAGTTGGCTATGGCATTGCGGCTGTTACTGCCTATATCTGTTGGATTGTTATATCCAAATTTATTAATGAAAAACTCGATGACATTACTGATGCAAAGAAAATTTCTTTTTGGAGAAATTCTGTATGGGTAACATCTGGTTGGTTGTGGTGGGTGTGGTTATCGCATGATGTGGCTAATATTGCAGTCTATTTACCAAGACAACTCGATATTTCACTTTTAATAATTGTACTTGCTTACTTCACAATTCTACTTTTCTATATCTTTTACAATCATGGCGGAAGTATTCAAAAAGTAGTTTTAAGTAAAACAGGCACAAGGTATGCGAGATCAGCAACAATTATTAATGTTATTTATGCGGCTGTTTTATACTACTTTAAAGAAGTTAATAATTTGCCAATGTCTACTACTTGGGTGTTTGTGGGCTTATTGTGCGGTAGAGAGCTAGCCATTTCTACCATGAATAAAGATTATAAATTTAAATATGTATTCCCAATTATAGGTAAGGATTTCATTAAAATGATATTCGGTCTAAGTATTTCGGTCGCAATCGTTTTAGCAATCCATTACATAATTATTCCTGGCGGATATTTTTAATCTTTTGCCTCTTGGCCTAGATTAAAAGCCTAAATATGCTACATAGCCACTGATGGAATCAAAGCTTAAATTTTGTGCTGTGGTTAATGCAAATGCATTAAGAAATCAAAAATTACTTAATCAAGTTATAGATCTATTAAAAAATAATCACGAAATTGAAATCTTTGAAACTAAGTCTAAAGAGGAAGCTAGAGATATATTTAAAAAGCTTTCTCTAAAATTATTTGACCGATTAGTTATTACAGGTGGTGATGGTTCTTTTAACTTTGCCATCAATGAAATTATTAAATACCCATCTTTATCTACTAAAGAACTAGGTTACATCCCAACTGGTACTGCAAATATATTAGGCATTGAAGCAAAAATTAAAAATAATGCTAACTCAATTTATGACCTACTAGTTTCAAATAATGTAAAAAAAATACAGTTATCAAAAGCTAATGATCAATATTTTTTTCTAATGACGGGTATTGGCTTTGATGGTCAAATTGTTGAAGCTGTAAACAATTCAGTTAAACAATACTTAGGGAAACTAGCATTTATTTATAAAAGCCTAACTCATTTTATATTCTTAAAACCAAACCAAATGATGGTTTCCTCTAATAATGAAACGATAGATGCTAATTGGGTTTTATCAACTAACGCTAAATATTATGGAGGAAAATATAGCATCACTTCTAAAACAAGCCTTTTTGATAAAGGTTTAATAACTTATGCTTTTGTTGATCTAACGAGAGTAAAGCTAATATATTATTTATTTCTTTCAGTTTTCAAAGGTGACTTATCGAAAGCTAAAGATATTAAAGTTTTTCAATCTAATAAAATTACTGTAAAAAAAATTAATCACTCATTACCGGTACAGATTGATGGAGATTACGCTGGTAAAATTAATGAAATTCAAATTGAACAAACAGACAAGTTTGTAAACCTTTTAAGCTACTAGCCTAATTTAGTTAAAATGTAGAGTTGAAGAAGCAAAATAATAAAAGGCAAAATAGTTCTAATGAGTTCCATCGTATGATTGTACTCATCTAGCTTTCGCTCAAGCCAATGACGTTGATATGCTTTTTTCTTTTTTGCCATTTCGTTCGATTAGTTAATTTTACTTATTATGTAAATTTGAATTACTAGAATTATAAAAGGTAAAATAGTTCTAATTAAGCTCATAGTATGATTATGCTCGTCTAATTTTCTTTCTAACCAATTTCTTTTGTAATTTTTTTTTTTCATAAATGAAGGCGTTTTTTTAAAACAACTTTTTTAACTTTGCAAGTTTAGAACCAAGAAATGTTTTTATTTTGGCAGATTTTTTTTACTTTTTCAGGGTAGTCAGTAATGATCCCATCAACACTATAATCAATCATTCTTAGAATATCTTCTTCATCATTAACTGTCCAAGCATTCACGGCTAGACCTAAATCATGAGCTTGATGAACATTTTCTTTCGTTACATCTCTATAAAATGGACACCAAACATGCCCTTCTAAAGACTTAATTACTTTTGGTAGTTCAAATAATTCTAATGAAGAAAATTTACCATCAACCCACAATGAATCTTCAAAGATGGTCTTGCTCTTGCCCTGTTGTAAACTTAAGTAACCCCGTAAAATACTCTGATTTTGCTTCTTAACTTCTTTTAATATTCTCCAATCAAAAGATGAAATAAGTGTTTGGTCTGCCAAACCATAATCATTAATGCCTTTTAATATTAATTTGACCATCTCGCTTGGGTTTGGAATTAAATCTTGCTGATAAGGTGTAGATTTAATTTCTAGATTTAAAAAAATATCTTTGCTGGTAGATTTTACTAATTCTAAAAGATCTTTAAGACTAGGAATTCTTGCAGTGTCTAATGTTTTTTGTTTTGAAAAAGTTCTTCCATACTTGCTGTTAGAATCAATCCCTCCAACATTATAAGTTTTAATCTCCTTAAATGTTTTTTCATAAATTTTAATATCATCAGTCGGTAACCAATTATTATTTGCATCTTTTGTGAGATCCTTGTTTAAAGTAAAGTTATGATAGATGGTTGGGACACTATCTTTCGAAATCAAAACATCAAATTCAATAGCGTTTATTTGTAGCGAAAAAGTATGTTTAAACCCCTCAATTGTATTTTCAGGATATTCTCCTCTAGCTCCCCTGTGACCATAGATTCTAATATAGTTTGGTTTTGTTAAAAATCGATTGCTCAAGCTTAAATCCTTTGGCCAGTTTGAATATCAAATAAATGCAATTTAGATGTATCAAAAGAAAGGTTCATTGATTTACCTACGTTGCTCTTGTCAATAACCCCGGGAAGGCTTGCTACGATAACATCTTTACTGCCTTCTAATTTACCATGTACCAATGAATTAGATCCTACGAGCTCTATAAGTTCTACAGCTAACTTGATCGAACCTTTTGGATCTATGCTAAAATCTTCTGGTCTTAAGCCTATATGAACTTCTCCATTATGTTTTACGCTTGTAGATAATTTAGATCCATTGCTTAACTTAACTTCTGAATTAGAAATATTGCCTTTTAAAAGATTCATGGCTGGGCTACCAATAAACTGAGCTGTGAAAATAGTTTGAGGCTTTTGATAAACGTCAATAGGTGTACCAATTTGTTCAACTCTTCCTTCGTTCATAACAATCATTCGATCTGCTAATGTCATAGCCTCAACTTGATCATGCGTTACATATAAAGAAGTTGTTTTTAATTGAGTTTGAAGTTTTTTTATCTCCAGCCTCATTTGAACTCTTAATTTGGCATCCAAATTAGAAAGCGGTTCATCAAATAAAAAAGCAACCGGGTTTCTAACAATGGCTCTACCCATAGCTACCCGCTGTCTTTGTCCTCCTGAAAGTTGGCTTGGTTTTCTTTCTAATAAATCTCTAAGTTCTAGAATATCAGCAGCTTTTTCTACACGGCTTAAAATTTCTTCCTTGCTTAATTTAGCAATCTTTAATCCGTAAGCCATATTGTTAAAAACGGTCATGTGAGGATAAAGAGCATAATTTTGAAACACCATCGCGATATTTCTTTGCATAGGCTCCTGATCATTTACTCGGTTGCCGTTAATTAAAATATCGCCTTCATTAGCTTCTTCTAAACCTGCAACCATTCTAAGTAATGTGGATTTTCCGCAGCCAGATGGGCCCACTATTACAATTAGTTCTCCGTCTTTAATATCTACACTTAAGTTATGAATAACTTTTGTTTTGCCAAATGATTTTTGTATATCTTTTAAAACAATATCTGACATTTATTTTTCACTTTCTAGTAAGCCTTTTACAAAAAACTTCTGCATAGTTATCACAACAATAACAGGAGGAACCATAGCTAAAATAGAAGTCGCCATGATAGTTGGCCAGTGCCCGTAATCATCACCACCTGGTATCATTTGATTAATCCCCATTACAATCGTATTCATGTCTGGGTCAGTTGTTAAAAGTAATGGCCACAAATATTGGTTCCAACCATAAATAAATAAAATCACAAATAATGCTGCAATATTAGTTCTACTAATAGGAACTAAAATATCTTTAAAAAATTGCATCGGTGTAGCTCCATCCATTCTTGCGGCTTCAACCATCTCATCAGGGATAGTCATAAAAAATTGTCTAAATAAAAAAGTAGCAGTTGCTGATGCAATTAATGGAAATATTAATCCTGCATAACTATTAAGTAATCCAAAGTTAGCAGCAATTTCATAGGTAGGTACAATTCTTACTTCAACAGGTAACATCAAAGTTATAAAAATAGCCCAAAAGAAAAATTTCCTTCCTGGAAATCTAAAGTAAACGATTGCGAAAGCTGACAATAAAGAAATAACAATTTTACCAATAGAAATTCCTAAAGACATCACTGCCGAGTTAAATAATAACTTAAAGACTGGTGGGCTTTTTCCATAACCTTCGGGTACACCATTAAACAAAGCATTTGCATAATTCTCAAAAAAATGAGGACCAGGTAATACAGGTATTGGTGGCTGAATAATCTCTTCCTGTGTCACGGTAGAAGCTACAAATGTTAACCACACTGGAAAGAAAATAAATAAAACACCTATGATTAACCCTAGATGTGTTAGCCAATAACCTGATTTCTTTTTCTCTACCATTTAATAGTGCACTTTCTTTTCTACGTACTTAAATTGTACGATTGTTAATAATCCCACGAGAGCTAAAAGAATGACGGATTGAGCAGCGCTTGAACCTAAATCTTGTCCGACAAAACCATCATCAAATACTTTATAAACTAATATTTTTGTAGCTTGCTGTGGGCCTCCACTTGTAATGGTGTGGATTACACCAAAAGTTTCAAAGAACGCATAAACAATATTTACCACTAATAAAAAGAAACTAATTGGCGACAACAATGGCAAAACAATCGTTCTAAATCTTTTCCAAAAACTCGCACCATCAATCGCAGCTGCTTCAATAACTGATTTAGGAATAGCTTGAAGTCCTGCTAAGAAAAATAAAAAGTTATAACTAATTCTTCCCCATGAAGAAGCTAATACGACTAGGCCCATAGCTTCACCACTATTTAAAGCGTGGTTCCAATCATAACCAAAATTACCTAAGTACCATGAGATTAAACCTATCCTACTTGAAAATAAAAAATTCCAAATAACTGCAGCAACAGCGGGTGCAACTGCATAAGGCCATATTAATAAAGTTTGATAAACACCTGCTCCTTTGATTAATCTGTCTGCAAGTGCTGCAAAATAAAGGCCTAAGCCCATCGAGAAAACTGAAACTAAAGTAGAAAAAATAATAGTCGTTATAAAGCTTGCTCTATAATAACTATCAGTCGCTAAAAATTTAAAATTATCTAACCCAACAAACTCTGTTTTAAGACCAAAAGGATCAGGTAAAAATAATGAATTCCAGACGGCTTGCCCTGCTGGATAAAAGAAAAAAATAGCTGTTACAATAAGTTGAGGAGCAACCAAAATGAATGGAAGCCACCAGCCTTTAAATATAACTCTTTTTTCCATGATAAAGAAACTGGAGGGAATTTATTCCCTCCAGTTTTAATTTAGATATTATTTATTTGCTTGTTCAAATCTTCTAAGCAAAACATCACCACGTTGAACAGCACTGTCCATTGCTGCTTTAGCAGTTTTCTTACCTGTCCAAATACCTTCTAGCTCTTCGTCAATGATTCCTCTGATTTGATCAAAAGATCCTAAACGTAAACCTTTAGAATTATCTGTAGGTGCTTTGCCCATCATTTGTTTACCAGCAATATCTGTTCCGGGATTAGCTTTGTAGAAGCCATCTTTTTCAGTTTTTGCTGCAGCAGATATAGTTATAGGAAGATAACCTGTATCTTGGTGCCATTTT
>Ga0255762_10003820_pt1 | contig 11751 bp, 6 predicted proteins | sample 101ome_16_FD_179962 | JGI IMG/M metagenome (GOLD analysis project Ga0255762, IMG submission 179962) | Coastal salt marsh microbial communities from the Groves Creek Marsh, Skidaway Island, Georgia - 101401AT metaG (version 2) | ecosystem: Environmental > Aquatic > Marine > Intertidal zone > Salt... | reverse complement strand
CTGCGCCGAGCTGATCATGTGGTCGTTGTTAATCGCGCAGACGTTCGTCTCCTCCGTGATGTTCGCGAAGAGCGCGTACACGCAAGCAATGTTGCTCTACCTCACGGTTCCGTACTACCTCTACACATCGTGGCAAAAAACCGTCGCTAAATTCGGCGACGCGCGCTCGTGGTCCGTGCCGCTCGGAGAAACCGTCAAAGCGCCGCCGACGGATTTCGGCGGCGAAATCTACACGCACCCGGCCTTGCGCGTCGGCGCCAGAGGTTGGCACCCGGATGTCGGGAAAGTTTGGAGAGGGTACCCGGGCGTCGTTTCCAAGAGAACGTTTTAATAACAACAGCAATACTACCATGGTACCTTTAATAATTAATAATAATAACTCGGTTTCGTTTAATCGTAACGCGCGCGCGCGTTTAATCAGAAGTGCACGAGCTTTAGGTAGCACTTTTCTAAAATTTTCTCATCGCGAATGAGACACGTGTCCTCGTGTCTGTCCTCCAGAAAAGATATCGCTGAGTAAGCATATTTCCCGAAGAAACGACACAAAAGTTACCACAACGAGCGCACGCACACATATACAGATATATATATATATATAAACGCGTTTGAATCAGAACAAAACATATGTCTCTCTTCTCGGTAGCGCCCAGCGCTGTCGTCGTCGCGAGGAAAAACACGTCGTCGTCGTCGTCGTCGTCGTTTTCCAAAATTCGCGATGGTGCGCAAAAACATAAAAGTCTTCTTCGAATTGGAAAACGCGCATCCGCATCGCGCGTCGGCCTCGTCGTCGCGACGACGCGAAGCGGGCGAACGAATTCGGTGATCGTCAGAGCATCGTCGTCTTCTGACGACACGCAGGCGAATTTAGCCGCCATCGAGGCGAAATTTCGAGCCGAGCGCGCCGCTGCGTCTTCTTCTTCTTCGTCGTCGTCCAGCGATGCAACGGCTTCTTCTTCTTCTTCTTCTGCGAAAGTCGAACACGACGACAAGACTGCTTTTTACGCGATGGCGATGAAACGACACGCGGAAAAATTACTCGCCAACGAACGCGCGAAGGCGGCAAATTATCCAATGTTTCGAACGACGGACGTGGATAAGAACTTTGCGGAGTTTAGCGCGAAGTGCGATGGGTTGATGCGCTTGTTCGGCGCGACTGGGACGTTGTTCGTTCTCGATAAGGTGATTTCGAAGAAAGTTGCCGCGCAGGGGATTTCGTTTCCGGGACCATTGGTGGTTATGTTTGGGTTGATTTTCGCGTTGTTGGCGATGGATGCGTTGGCGAAAGACGAGAAGAGTTCGTTGTCCACGCAAGTGTGTCATTTGTTCGCGCCGGCGATGGATTGGATTACCAGTTGGTTGCCGGTGTTTTACGTGCCTTCGCTGGTGACGTTGCCGTTGGTCGTGTCGACGATGGAAGCGGCAACGCTCGGAAAAATCGTCGGATTGTTGGTCGCCGGGTTCGTAGTGACGTGCGCGTTTAGCGCAAAGTTAGCGACGACGGTCAGACAAATGACTGGCGTCGAGATGCAACCGTTGCCGCAAGAGAAGGCGAAACCGCCGACGACGGATTTGGTCAAGCAGTTGGTTGGATTTACAACGTTGATGAGCTACTTATCCGCGAGTTGGTTGCCCGCCACGGACGTGTACCAGCCTTTCTTCGTTACGGTCGGTTTAGTTGGCGCGACGGTGTCGTCTTTATTAATTGGTAACGTCGACAAAGTGAAGGCGAAGATGAACCCGATTGTCACGTGCGCGGTTTTATCCAACCTCGGCGTATACATCATGGGCTTGTGCACCGGAGCTGGGTACCAAGCCACGTTAAAACTGTATAAATCTGGCGTATCGTTCACGGATATGAGTTCTTTATCTGCCATGGGTGCCGGCGATATCCTCATGGCCTTTTTAGGTTCCGTCATCGTCTCCTTCGCGTTTAAAGTCTACGGCGCGAGGAAAATTATAAAACGACACGCGGTGGAAATCTTCACCTGTTTAGTCGGCACGTCCACGTTCGCTATGTTTTCTACCGCCTTTTTAGGTCGCCTCATTGGATTAACCCCGGCGATTTCTCTCGCCTTGGTCCCGCGATCCGTCACCGTCGCCTTAGCGATGCCGGTGACTGTTTCGTTGGGCCATCCGGAAATGGTGTCCCTGACAGCCGCGGCGGTAGTTTTAACCGGTCTCCTCGGTTCCGCGTTAGCCACAAAAGTCCTGGACCAATCCGGCGCGAACGACCCAATTTCCAGAGGCATGGCAACCGCAGCCTCCTCCCACGGTTTAGGCACGGCGGCGTTGGTGAGTAAAGAACCCGAAGCGTTGCCGTACGCGGCGTTGAGTTACGCGTTGAGCGGCATCGTCAGTTCCGTCTTGGCGGCGACTCCGGTCATCACCGCCGCGTTGGTCGGTATCGCCGGTGGCGCTGGTGGTGCGTAAAAAGGAAATCTCACGTGCGCGTTTTTTGTTGTTATGTGTGTATATATATATATGTGTGTGTGTGTGTGTGAGTACCAGTATGCGTGTATGTGAGTACGTGTCATATTTGTCCTTTTTTTATCCCATATAATTTTTTTGCCTTTTTCTCCCTCGTAAACCCCACAAACGCGCGCACGCCAAAGAGAGAAAGAGAGAGAGAGAAAGCTCATCCCGCGTTAAAGAAGAAGAAGAGAGAGAACAACCACACGCGCAAAATCAAAAAGTCACACACGTAAATCATGGCGGCGATACTCGAAAAGATAGCCAGCATCGAGCTGGAAATGTCCAGAACCCAAAAGAACAAAGCTACGGAGAACCATCTGGGATCTCTGAGAGCGAAACTCGCGCAGCTGAGAAGAGAACTCATCGAGCCGTCCGGGAAATCCGGCGGCAAAGGCGAAGGGTTTGACGTGACGAAAACCGGCGATTGCCGGGTCGGATTAGTCGGGTTCCCCTCGGTCGGGAAGAGTACTTTGCTGACGAAGCTTACCGGGGTCCATTCCGAAGCCGCCGCGTACGAGTTTACGACGTTGACGTGCGTGCCCGGGGTGATTAACTATCGAGGCGCTCGAGTGCAGCTGCTGGACTTGCCCGGTATCATCGAAGGCGCGAAAGACGGGAAAGGGAGAGGGAGACAGGTAATTTCGACCGCGCGAACGTGCGATGTGATCGTTATTGTCTTAGATGCGATGAAGCCGTTGACACACAGACGGCTAATCGAGAAAGAATTGGACGGGTTTGGAATTCGATTGAATAAGAAGCCGCCGAATATTAGTTACACGGTGAAGGATAAAGGCGGGTTGAACGTGTTGCCGTTTAAACCGAAATCGGGGGAGGATCCCGCGTGGTTAGACGAGAGCACCGTGAAAGCAATTTTAGAGGAATACCACGTCAAGAATTGCGACGTGAAGATTTACGAGAACTGCACGGACGAGGAGTTGATCGACGTGATTGAAGGGAATAGAATATACACGCCGTGCGTATACGCGGTGAATAAAATCGATCAAATTACCGTGGAAGAATTGGAGATATTGGACGACGTGCCGCACTACGTGCCGGTGTCTAGTGGGAAAGAGTGGAATTTAGACGGGTTGTTGGATAAGATTTGGGAATATTTGAACTTGACGAGAATTTATACCAAGCCCAAAGGGCAGAATCCGGCGTACGACGCTCCGATTATTTTGAAGAAGGGACAAGTGACCGTGGAGGATTTCTGTAACTCGTTGCACAAGAGCATGGTAAAGAACTTCAAAGAGGCGAACGTGTGGGGTATTTCTGCGAAGCATCGACCGCAGAAAGTCGGGAAAGAACACGTGTTGTGCGACGAAGACGTCGTGCAAATAGTCAAGAAGATTTAAAAGAAAAACACAACCATTAACAAACTGTAGCGAGCTTTGATACTAACATTATTTTACATTAAAAACTATCCATCTACAAATATAAAAATATACACACGAGTACTGGTACACTGCGACATAGCATCTTCGTTTACATCCATTTCGTAAAGGCGCTTTCGGCTCTTTGCATCAAAAGCGAGACTTTCTTGGCGTCTCGAAACATTTCCGCTTCGGCCAGAGTCATTGGTTTTGGTTTTTCCGCGTAAGAAACGAAGACGGTTTCATCCTCTTCTTCTTCGTCCTCTTCCGAAGACGAAGATGAAAGTAATGACAGTGCCTTTTTAGCGGTACCAGCTTCCGAGGATGCTGCTGTCGTCTCGCGATGATTCGTGTTCTCTTTTCCTACGCCGGAAGAAGGCGAAACGACGACCCGTTCGTACAATTCATCCAACTCATCGTTGATTTGCGACGACTTGGACTGTCTCAACGCTTCCCGAGCGGCAATAGCGCGCGCGTGAATGCGTTCGCTGGATTGTTTCCTTCGCAACTCGTTCATCGCGCTGCTCTTTTTCTCCTCAGCTGTCGGCGCAATGCTCGAGGAAGATGCCGCGACTTCTTTTCGCTCCGGAATTACAGTCGGAGACGACGGCTGCTGCTGTTCGAGATGATCGATGGACGCATCGATAGTTTCCAGTTTCTGCAACGCAATATCACCACTCGAAGTCTTTTTTACTGGTGATATCGATACCGGTTCGATCTTGTTCGCATTCTTCTTTTTTGTCGGCAGCGCGTTTTCCCACTCGTCCTCTTCGTCCTCAACAACTTTTTCCTCCGCAACGTTGTTGTTGGACGGACTGTTATCCTTCGATGAAGAAACGTCGTCGAAATATTTCGGTAACTTCGCGCCTAAATCTTTCGCTACGTCCGCACCTTCGGTCAACATGCGTCTCTCCTCTTTCGTCAACATGTCCGGATCCTCCATGCGCTCCAACTTTTTCTCCATCGATTCCGTTTGCATCTTCTTCACGCGTTCACGCAAGAGTTCCTCTTTGGATGGGTCGCCGGAGTCGTTCACGGCGTCCTCGTCCTCGTCGCCCTCTCTTTTCGTTTCAATTACGAGCGGTTTATTTTCTTCTTTTACTTTCAGAACCGGTGTCTTGAACACCTCTTCCTCTTCTTTCGCTCCCTCGTCTTCTATGAACACCGCCTCCTTTGCAAACATCAATTCCACCTGAACCGACCCGACGCCTCTCGTGCACCCTTCTAACTCCACATCTAACGTATTCTTCTTCTCTTTCTTCTCCGCGTCGTTCAAAAATCCATCCCCACCGATTAAATCTTTCATCAAAATCGATCGCGCGCCTTTACATTTTTGGTTCGTTTTCGTCTTCACGTCCCAAACGGACATTCGAATCTTCTCGTTTTTGTTTTTGCTAAGCATCAACAAACCTAAATCACCGTCAATGAGACCTAAGTCCATCGTGCCTCGCTCATCCCACGTTGGATCTTCCGTCTTCTTCACTATTTTCGTGCGATATTTCAGTTTTTCGCCCACCTCGAGGACGAACAAGAGCCGTTTCCGGCGCGTTCTCGACGACTTTATTGATTTCGCGGATTGGATGTGGAAGTGAAGGAAGAGCGTCTGCTTCTTCATTTCTTCGAGCGATGGGTGAGGAAGAGGAGGAGGAGGAAAAGGCGCGTTCAACGCCTCGTAGTTTATGTTGTGCGCGCGTGTGCGTGTGTGTGTTTGAGCTCAACGTGTAGAGTGCGTGCTTCAAAACTTTCAGGAAATACAAAAAAATGTTCGTTCTTAAAACAACACTACAGTTAAAAAAGTTTGCGCGCGCGCTTATGTATATATAATTCAATTCTTCATTCTCTCTCTCATTCTCTCTCAATTGTCTCGCTCTTCTTGTTCTCTCCTCACTCTCTCGAAGTGTTCCTCGACGAACGGATAGCTTCCGCTTCGTGGCAAGATTCCGCTCAAGACGCGCTTCAAATCGGAAGATTGCAAGTTGCGGTACTTATCTTTGAGGTCCACCGGCGTTCGGCCGAGGAGGATGCCGTCGAGAGATTGTTCTCTGATGACTTTCCAATTTCCTGAACCGTGCGTTTCGACGCCTCGGATGATAGCGCGGACCTCTTCCTCGGTGAATTTGCCGGTTCTTCGTCGCTCTGCTGGTTGCGCTGGCCGGTTTTGGTAGCGTTGTTGATATTGTTGTTGTTGTTCAGCCACCGGTTGTACTTGCTGGTTCGGCTGTCGAGGTTTCGGAGGTGATTCTTGTTGTTGTACCACAGCGGGAACAATGACGAACTGCTGATCGTCATCGCCATCGTTATCGTCGTCTGGAATTTGGAAAGGACCATCATCAAAATCATCATCATCCTCTCGCGGAGAGGAAATCCTCACGATTTCTCGTCTCGGCGGCGAAGGCCTCGGCGACGGTTGTTTCACTGGATTTCGGGATACCGACGGTGTCTTGTTGCCGAATAAGTTGAAGAACCTTCCTCGTTTCTCTCGCTGCTGCGAGTCAATCGCATCTTTATCTTCGATATTGTCGTCATCATCGCCGCCGATTTGTTGCGTAGGTATGATATCGCTGTCGTTTTCCTCTTCCTCGTCGTCCCCATCTAACGGTTCTTCTTCTTCTTCTTCTTCTTTTTCTTTTTCCGGTTCTTTTCGTTTTCCTAAGAACGCCCAGCCGCTTCTAGACGGTTCCGATTTCTTTTTCTGCTCCTTTTCGCGCTTTTCGCGCTTCTCCAACTCGGCTCGCAATCGAGCGAAACCATCGTCCACTTCCGGTTGCGGTTCTTCTTCTTCGTCTTCCTCCTCTACTTCTGCAGAGATTTTCTTTGCAGTTGCCGCCGCCTTCTCCGCTTCCGCTTTCTCCTTTGCCTCTCTTGCCTCCAGAGCTTTCTTCAGCGCATCGAAACCATCGTTCTCCGCCACCGCTGGCCTCGCCGGCGAATTGAAAAAAGGAGGAGCTCTCCTCTTCGACGGACCTCTCACGGACGGTTGCGATATGACGTTCGGTTCTCGTTGCTGATTTTCTTGGTTCGCGGCTTGGGTCGCCAATTCGTCCAACATCGGAGTCGTCCTATTTGAAGATTTACCTCTAGACGTTGACTTGCTGCGTCCTTTGTTTGGCGGTAACACTGGCATGGGAATGTCCTCCGTCGCTTCCTCCGATGACTCTTCTTCGATGTCCCTCCTCTTACCGAGCGCGGACCAATTGTTATCTTGCCGAGCACTTCGGCCCCGCCTTCGGCCGGTTTCCTCCGCGGTGCCGGCTGAATTGAAATCGTCCAATCCTCTGAGTTCTCGAGGTCGCCTCTTTTGTTGTTGCTGCGCTTTTGGCTGCTTTTTGCCGTCTTGTTCTCGCGGTGATTCATTTTGTTGTTGTCGTTGTTCTTCTCTTCGTTGCTTTTGTCGTCGCGGTCTCTCTTCTTCTTCTTCTTCCTCTTCTTCTTCCTCTTCTTCTTCCTCGACTTCCTCGTCCGATTTAGCTCCGACTAAGAGGTCCAAATCGCCCTCCTCGGCGATTCTTAAAGTGTACGCTGGCCACTCCCCCAAAAAAGAGCCCATGCCTTTTCGTCTGTTCCAATTCACGTGTGCGTTTCTCATGCTCAACCACCCGTCCTGATGATGCATCGCGAGTTGATCGATCGACGTCGCTCTCCCACTCGCAAACTCTTCGTTGACTTTTTCCATCGTCAACTGCACAAACTCTCTCAAAGCGTTTTCAAACTTTCCGATGTTCTCGTTTGATTTTCTCGAAAGCATTTGCAAATCTTTGTTTATCTGCGCAGATATCAACAAACTTTTGAGCTCGTTCAAACCTGTATCAAAGTTACACATTTCCATCGTCGGGAGCAAACGCTGCAGCCTTTTCCTGAAATGCTCCCAAAAGCTCTTCTTGTTAACAACTCCTCCCGGCTCTACGTGCATGCAACACATCTCCAAAACCTCTCGCGCGCTCTGGCGCAACGCATCTCCACCATTTCTCGGATCTTTCGTATCCATGCTCACAAAAACGAAGCTTTTACAAATCTTCTTCACGTGTTCGCCGACGATGTCTCGATCCAACATCTGTCGCTCCGCCGCTGCCGTATTTTCGTATTCGTCCAGCGCGTCTCGCAACCACAACAAAGAGTAATCTCCGCGCATCAACGCTGGAATCTCAATCGGAGGGTCGTCTGCTTCCTCGTCTTCTTCCTCTTGCATTCGGTTCGCGACCATTTCTCGAGTCACGTTTTCTCTTTCTTCCTTTCCGTAGTCCTCGTCTTCGATTTCTTCCTCCTCCTCCGCGGGTTTCGAAATCCTCTTCGGAAAGAAAAATTTCTTCACTATTCGAAAGAGCGTTTGTTTCTCCTCTAAAACGGCATCGATTCTGTTGTTGTTATTCTTTCTCTTCTTGTTCTTCTTTCCAAACATCTCTTCGTCTTGTCGCATGAGTTCCTCGGCGACCCAGTGCGACGGACGCTGTTTCAGCGTCAGGTGCTGCTGTTGCCGTTCGTCGTCGTCGATATCGTCGTCATCCTCGTCGCTGTTGTTGTTATGCGCCATGTTTTTCAAAACGAACGAACGGCAGGAATTTTTTGTATCACACAAAAGTAAAGTGTGTTTTTTTAAATCTTTTGCCGTGCGGTTGTTCGTTCCAGGCGATAGCTACCAACGCGAGCAAACAAAGTGCTTTAAAACTTCTCTTCTCTTCGCTGCGTGTTTGTCGATGTTGATCTGATACTCGCCAACCCCGGCGTCGTGCGAGAGAGCTAGAGAGAGAATTTTGACGATTTGTGCCAACGAGAACGCGTTCCGGATTTTTTGTTTTCAAACTGAAAAACTGAAAAAGGGTATAGGGTTTAGGGTAAAACCCTAAATTATTTTTTTTCAGGGTTTAATTGTCGAAAAAAGTACGGGAAACTCGAGAGCGCACTCGTCACAAATAGAGGAATATTTATAGAAGCAGACCCCTCGCGAGCGGGGGACAGGGGTTCTTTTCCGACCGATGGCTCTCTTCTCGAACCGCCCAGGATCGAGGGACGACTCCTCGTCCGAAAGAGGAAAGAAGAAGAAGAAGAAAAACGACGCGAGCAACGGCGGCAGAACTTTCCTCGAGCGATACGCGCTTTGGTCGCACCGAAATCCACTCCTCGCGTTGACGTGCATCGTCCTCGTCGCCGTCGCGTGCATTTTGACCGTCGTGTTGAACGACGAGCTGCAGTTTGTGGAAACCAACGATCGAGAGTGGGTGATATTGAAAGATGAGATAACCAGCGACGCGGACGCGGCGAGCGAAGGGACTCGCTTAGTCGAAGAGTGCGTTTTATCACACGATTCGTTTTCTTTTTTGTTTTTCGTGTGTTTTTGCGATATTTTTACGCCGGCCTTTCGTCAACGAACATCTTCGCTCGCGCGGAACTGCTGCCGCGATTTTTTTGTTTCGGAAAACCGTCCCGCCGGCAGCGCGACGTCTCGTTTCTTTTCGTCCTCGCGTCCTCGCTCGCTCGAGAGAGAGAGAAGATGGTAGATGATATCGTCGATGCTGCCTTTTCACTCTTTCCCCAGTTTTTTGGGAAATTAGGGGTCGACCTATTTTTAGTTTCAGAAGGGCGGGACGCTTTTCGAAAAGAAAAAAACTTAGGAGGGGACTGACATTTTTTTTAACGCCGCGCGCCGCGCACATTCTCAAAACGCGACGACAGATATTCATCATCGGACGTGGTTTACGAGCGAGGCGAAGAGTCGCAAAGAGGCTCTCTGTTTTTCCAGTTCGTCAGTAACGACGAGTCCGAGACGGTGTTTACGAAGGCAAACTTATTGGCCATGCGGGAAATTCACCGCCTCGTCGTCACGCATCCGAAATATAAACAGTATTGTCATTTGAAAGATCCAAAAGTGATGAATAGCGACATTACCGACGACGTCGAGAATATTTATAACAATTCCTCGGTGAGTTATTTAGACGTGTGCGTTAAACCGTTGACGCCGGTGAGCGTGTTTTTCCCTCCAAATGGCGAAGGCGAGTTGGTCGAGGATATTGACGAAGTCGTCAGGATGATTGGGAGCGAAGAGAATAAGAAACTCTACGGATATTTCTTAGATGGCGCGTTTGATGTGAATACGTTGGTGAATGGAGCCACTCGCGCTCGCTATCCGATGGGTGCGCCTATCATCGGGTATAATTCGCTAGAAGATAGAGAGAGAGAACAAGGGGTAGTCATAGGCGAGGCTATTTTGGACGACATAGAAAAAGAGTTATTCGATCGATACTCGATGAAAGCGAAGTTTTTGAGCACGCCGTACATGAATAAAGCGATAGATAATAAAGCGTACGAAGAAGCCGATGGTGAACGTGCAAATATGCAAACGAGGTGGTACGCGGGATATTTGCGTTCAAAAGACGCGGCGAATGTGATAAACTTTGACTTGGCGTGGGCGTTCGCGTCTATTTTAGCCGTGTGGTGTTACATGGCTTTTCACACTCGGTCGTTTTTCATCGCTAGTCTCGGCATGTTTGAAATCATCTGCTCGTTTCCAGTGGCTTTGTTCATATACAAGCTCATTTATCGCATCGAGTACCTCGGAAACGTCCAAATATTATCCATCTTCGTCGTGTTGGGTGTTGGCGCGGATGATGTTTTCGTCTTTTACGACGCGTATAAACAATCTCAATTTGAACCGCGAGAAACTGTTTCCGGCTCGACGTTGACCAGAGTGTTGTATACCTCTCGAAGAGCGTCCAAAGCAATCTTCGTGACAAGTTTCACGACCATGGGTGCCTTTTTCGCCACGAGTTTATCCGAAGTCATGCCGATTTCCGCATTTGGAATTCTAAGCGCGACTATGATTGCTGTTCTGTTCGTAGTAAACGTGTTGATGTTTCCACCTGCTTTGTTTCTTTACTCTTTGTATTTGGACAAGTTCAAAGTGTGTTGCTTTTGCACAAAAGCGGATTACAAGAGGACCGAAAGGTACGATTTAGAGACGGCGACGACTACTTTATCAATGGCATCCTTGGGAGACATCGTCGTAAATGAAGAGAATAACGACATTGAAACAAGTCAAGAAGGAACAAGCAAAGAAATGGAAGCGGCACCGAGCGCTGGCGTCGAGGACAACGCATCATCGAACGCGCCGAGACCGATGGATACGCTCGACTCCGAGGCGAACATCAAACGCTTACGTCCAATAGAACGATTCTTCCGCAACCAGTTCTACACGTTCATAAGTTACCGTCCAGTATGTTATATCGTCATTGCTGGGTTCTTATCCTTACTATCGGTTTCGTTAAAACTCGCGCTCGAGCTCGAAACGCCCGCGCAGCAAGAGCAGTGGTACCCGACGGCGCATCTGATGCAAGCGTACGCGAACGATCGCACACGATTTTCGGTTTCTGCAGACGACCGAGTCGTACCTTTGGATGTGTGCTTTGGTGTCCGCGGTATGGATACGTCGAGAGCGAACCATTGGGACATTGATCAGGTTGGTAAGTTGCAAGTAGACGAGACCTTTGATATCACGCCACCGGCTTCGCAACTTCACTTGCTAAACGCTTGCCGGGCTTTGCGAATCGCACCATGCGACGCGAGCGGGTGTCAAGATGGATTGTTGGTCATGTCGCGACCAGTTATATCGTCGTCGGACGATGATAGTACCGCAGGTGAAGAAGAAGATGCTACGCAAACTAGCCTCAACGAACAGACAGCGAGCGGCGTGAGTTGTTTCATGGAGTCGTTCAAAACATACGTCGAAGACGAACGCAATCTCACGTTTCCAATCGACGACAAAACGACTTTTCTCGAAGAATTGTGGCGTTTTCGAGCGGATTCTCGGTTTTACGTTTTCAAACACTCAATCGGTTTCTTGCCGTACGATGAGACGAAACCAATAGTGCCCGGCGAGAACGAACTAGACATCTTCTTCGTCAAAATAACCGTGCAA
>Ga0255762_10003799_pt1 | contig 11781 bp, 8 predicted proteins | sample 101ome_16_FD_179962 | JGI IMG/M metagenome (GOLD analysis project Ga0255762, IMG submission 179962) | Coastal salt marsh microbial communities from the Groves Creek Marsh, Skidaway Island, Georgia - 101401AT metaG (version 2) | ecosystem: Environmental > Aquatic > Marine > Intertidal zone > Salt... | reverse complement strand
GACGCCGTGGAGGTACGCCTCCAATCCCTCGAGCGATCCATCGGAGACGTCGACGAGCGTCGCGTGCGATTTCACCTCGACGTTGTACGAGACGCCCTGGGCGCTGAGCGCGTCGCAAATGTCTTCGGCGCGCGCGGGCGGCGGCGGCGACGGCGTCTTCGCCGCGCCCAACAATCGTTTGCTTCGCTCGGCGTGGTACATGCTGAAAAACCGCGCGTCGTGACTCTGTTCCGTGTACGCGGCGATGAATCCCAATCCGCCGGGACGAAGCGACGCGCGGAAATTTCGAAGCGCCGCGCGGAGTTTTCCTCGAGGCACGGTGGCGAATCCGTGCGCGCTGTACACGACGTCGTACCCGAGCGTCGCGGGCGCGCGAACGCTCGCACCGCCGTCGTCCGTGTCGACGTCGTCGTCGTCGCGTTCGTCCATCATCATCATCGCCGCCGCCGCGTCTCGCGGAGGGACGAAGGACGTCGGCGTCCCTCGATGTAACGTCCCGACGCGAAACGGCGGCTCGAGCGACGCCGACGCCGCGTGCAACGCCACGCCGGACACGTCGAGTAAATCCACGCTCACGCACAGACGTTTCATGGCGGGATCAAACAGAGGCGACCGCGCGCGCGGCGCCGTGGCGTCGCGCACGCGTCGACAGAGGGCGGCGGAAAACGCGCCGACGCCGCATCCGAAATCGAGCGCCGCGAGCGCGTCGGCGGGAAGCGGCGCGCGACGGCGCCGTCGCGCGCTCGACGCGTCGTCGTCGATGAACGTCGACGCGTCGTCGTCGTCGTCATCGATGTCGTCGTCGTCACCGTCGCCGTACGCGCGCGACGCGTCTTTGACGCGTTCCCGCTGTAACGTCGCGAACGTCGTCCACCAATCGTGCGACTCGGCGATGGACGTCACGTCCGACAGCGTCGCCGCGCAATACCCGGGCGTCCGTCGAAGCCGCTCGATTCTCGGCGTGTCGATTTCACTCTCGAGCGTCGCCGCGATCACCTCGGGCGCGCGATTCACCGTCGAGTACGACGCCGTCTCGCTCGCGCCGCCGCCGTAATCGCTATAAAATTCATCGTCGTCTGCGTCTGAATACGCATCGTCACCGTCGCTCAAGAGCGGTTCTCGCGCCGACACCGCCGCTTCTTCGTCGATGAATCCATCGTCTTCTTCGAACGCGCGTCCTCGAGCTCGAGCCGGCGTCTCCGTCGCCTCCGGACTCGCCGCCGCCGACTCGCCGCCGACTCGCCGTCTCGGCGTCGCTCGAGCCACCGCGCGAGACAATCTCGCAATCTCCGCCGACGTCACGACGCCGACGCGTTCCATCCATCCCGCGCGCGCGAGCGCTCTGTACGTAGTCGTTTTCACGAAATCTTGCGCCAAGAAACTCACCGTCGAGAACGCGCCGACGAACGCGACGCGCGCCCACGACACGGATTGCAATTCGGCAAACGGCCACGCCGCCGCCAACATGCAACTCACCGTCGCCGACGTCGCGAACGCGCCGACGACGAGTCCACCGGGACGTCTCGACGCGAACGCTCCGTGCGTTCTCGCGCTGAACACGGTGGCGGCGTCGGTGAGGATGAGTTTTAAAAAGACGCACGTCTGCGCCTCGCCAAACGTCGTCGACGTCTCGAGCGCCGCGGCGAGAAGCGCGAGCGACGCGATACACGCCGTCGCCCCGCTCGCCGCGCACGCCACGACGTCCGGCGCGAATCTCCATCGCTCGGGAAGTCTCGACGGCGCCACGTGATCGTACGCGGCGCCGACGACGACGATGTCGTTGAGCGCCGCCGAGACGCACACGGCGACGACGGGGAGCGTAAACGTCTCGGGCCATCGTTCGTCGTACGATTCGGGACGCACGAACACGGCGCCGAGGATGAAAAATCCCAACACATGCATCGCGCACGTCGCGCGAAACGCCACGTACTCGCGAACGCGGGCAAACATGACGCGAGCGCTGAGCACCGCGCGCGCCACGACGGCGAGCGACGGCGCGGCGAGGACGACGTCGGCGGCGCTCGCGGCGGCGTCGCTCGCGCCGGTCGCCGCGACGCCGACGTGCGCGAGTCGCAGCGCGGCGACATCGCTCGCGGCGCCGGTGACGAGTCCGACGACGTCGCCCTTGGCGCGGTGTGCCTTGACGAGCGCGCGCGTGTCCTCGGGACGCATGTCCCGGTACACCTTTGCGCGGTCGAGCGTCTCGCACGCGCGCGGATGTAACACGCTCGTTCGCAGTGGGACGTACGGCACGTCCGCGGGCGATCGAACGTCGTCGTCGCGATGGTCGAAATGAATCTTGTCGCACGTGACGCGAGCGACGCGCTCGGAATCACCGGTGACGATTTTCACGTCGACGCCGAGCGCGGCCAAGGCGCGCGTCGACTCGTCGGCGTCTCTTCGGCGCGCGTCTTCGTACACGACGAGACCGAGCGCGACGTACGGATCGTCTCGCGCGTCGGAACACGCCACCAAGAGCGCGCGCGAGATGACACCGCGCGCCGCGCGGGATTGCACGCGTTCCATGGCTCGAGCGATCGCGGCGCGCGCGTCGTCGCCGTTGACGCACGCGCTCAACGCCGCGTCGACGGGACCCTTCATGACTCGAAACATCGATCCGTCCTCGCGTTTGACGACGCTCTCGGCGTACGGACAGTGTGTGCTCGACGCGGGGTCGAAGGGTCGGTGCTCGACGAGCTCGTACGGGGCGAGACGCGAGACGTCAAAGGCGTCCGCGATCATGGAATCCACCGCGTTCGCCGGCGGTTCGGTCCATTCGGCGCACATCGCCGCCGCCGTCATGACGTCGTTTTCGCTCACGCCCTCGAGCAAAGGCACCGTCGGGACGATGGCGTTGAGAGACGTGGCGTCTCGAGTGAGCGTACCGGTCGTGTCCACGCACAGGACGTTCATCGTGGCGAGATCTTCGACGACGCTCGCGCGCGCGACGACGGCCGACTCGAGCGCCAACGCGCGCACGCCGAGCGCCGTCGTCGTCGAGACGATGGTTCTGATGGCCAAAGGCGCGCTGTAAATCAATAATACGACGCAAAACGACAGAGAACGGAAAAAGTCTCGACCGCTGACGATGAGGTAGACGAAGACGCTCAGCGAACACGCGCAACCCACCGTGACCAACGCGCGCGACGCGAGCGTCACGTCCGTCTCAAACGCCGACGTTTCCCGTCTTTTTGCCTCTCGTTTTCTCAACACGCGCGCGGCTCGAGCGGCGAACGTGTTCTTCCCCGTGCGAACGACGAGCGCGCGCGCGTTTCCGCGCTTGACGACGGCGCGCGCGAAGAGCGGTTCGCCCGGTGACGCGTCCTCCGCCCGGCGTTCGCCCGTGATGGCTGAGTTATCCAGCACCAACACCTGCGGTCCGCACGACACGCAATCCGCGGGCACCGCACACCCGGGTCGCAGGATGACGATGTCGCCCGGGACGAGCTCTCGCGCGTCCGTCTCTCTCGCGCGTCCCGAGCGCACCACCGTCGCGCGCGCGTCCACCAGTCTCTGAAGCTCGTAACTCGCGCGCGACGCCTCCTCGCGCTCGGCGTGCGACACGTACGCGTTGGCGACGATGAGCGCGCTCAGAATGAAGGCGTTGAACACCGGATCGTCGCGCGCGGATGCGTTGAAACTCTGCGCGAGTTCGAGCGCGATGCACGCGCACGCCGCGCGCGTCGCGGGATTTTCCAATTCCGCGCGCACCGCGCGCGCGAACGACCGCGCGTGACCGCCGCTCGTCGATGCCTCGCCCGTACCGTCGATGCGATCGTCGTGCGCGTCGATCGGCGTCTCGTTGACGCCGTATTTCTCCCTTCTCGCGCGCGCGTCCCGTTCGCTCAAACCGACGTCGGGACTCGCGTTTAAATCATCCGGATCCGCCCCGTCTCGTCCCAATCCGTGATCGCCCTCGCTCAGCATCGCGCGCGCGATGCGCGCCACGCCCTCGTCCTCGTCTCTCTGATTCCCTCGAGACGTCGACGTCGGCGTTCTCGCGTCCCCGGCGGCGGCGGCGTCTTCGAACGCCGCGCGTCGTCCCAGAAACCCACCCTCTCGCCCGAACGCGCGCACGAACGCCCCCACGCGCGCGCCGAGATCGACCGCGTCCGCGTCCGGCGTCGATTCCCCCGCTAACATGCGCTCGTACGCGTCGCCGTCCGGGGAAAACGGGTCGTCGGCGTCACCGGTCACTAATCCGTCTTCACCATCATCAAAATCATCGTCGTCGTCCCGACGCGTCGCGCGCGCCCCCGCGCGCGCCCTCGACGACGACATACCGATCCGCGCGCCGAACGCGTCTCGGACGACGACGACGACGACGACCGCGATCGGTCCTCGCGCGAGCGCGTCGTCGTCTGCAGACATTAAGAATCGACCATCCTCCGACGTCCCGATCCACACTCCGACGCGCGCGCACTCCCCGCGCCATGTCCAAACCGCGCGCGTTGGCGAGCGTCGTCTCTCTGTTTTCAAGATGCGCGACCGCGCCGCCCTCAAACGCATCGCTCGCGTCGTCACACCGATGGGCGCGCGCCGCGTCCCAGCCGCCTTCCCACACCGTCCCGTCGACGCCCACGCGCGCGGCGTACGCCACGAGCGCGCGCGCCGTCGATGCGATTCACCGAACGGTGGATGACGAGCGTCTCCGTCGATCGACGGTGCCCAAACGCGCGGGAGCGGTCGCCATAAAGGCTGGGATGACGTGCGAGTGGGATTCCAGAGGGATGAGGGTTCCGCTCACCGTCCTCTGGCTTGACGACGTCGTCGTCGTCAAGACGCTCTCGAGCGACGGTGCGGACGGGTACGACGGCGTGCAGGTTGGATACGGATCGAAGAAACCGAAACAGGTGACGAAGGCGGAGTTGGGGCACTACGTGAAACACGAATCGCCGATTAAGAGGGGATTGTGCGAGTTTCGAACGAGCGCCGACGGCGCGCTGGCGCCGGGGACGGCGATCACGGCGGCGCATTTCGTCGCGGGGCAGTACGTGGACGTGAGCGGGGTGACGAAAGGGAAAGGGTTTCAGGGTCCGATGAAACGATGGGGGTTTTCGGGACAACCGGCGAGTCACGGGAACACGAAGAAGCATCGCGCGCACGGGAGCATCGGGCAGTGTCAAGATCCGGGACGCGTCTTCAAAGGGAAAAAGATGGCTGGACGCATGGGTGGGAGGAATCGCACGGTGCAGAGCGTGTACGTGTACAAGGTGGACACGGTGCGAAATTTGGTGTACGTCAAGGGGCAGGTTCCTGGGAACGCGGGGACGGCGGTGAAGATTCGGGATAGTTTGAGAAAACCGCCGATTTTGGGCGCGCAGGTGCCGTTTCCGACGGCGATCCCGGGGGAGACGCCCGAGGGCGTGTTCACGGCGCCGCCGCACGGGATGGATCCGTACGGGGCGAGCGGGTAGGCGAACGCGGCGTGATGATGAAGAGGCGGGCGAACGACGACGAGTAGACGATATTTGTTTTGTAAATTGACGACGAGTAGACACGAATGAATGCGTTCTCAAATAGTATTGAATGAATGAATGAATGAATGGATGAATATATACGGCGCGAACGCGCGACGCGTCTAAGACGAAATACATGCGGCGGCGGCGATGGCAGTGGTGGCGGCGGCGGCGAGTGACTCTGTCGTCGCTCTGGATCGCTCAGGACGACGACGACGACGACGACTCGTCCGGAGTCATCAAAAGCGGCTTTAGAATCTCCCAGCTCTTGCTCAAAACCGCCGTCTTGTAGCACAAAAACCCACAAAACGTCGCCCCGTACGAAAAGTCAAAGGGTAAATCCAAGTGATTCCACGTCGACGTCACCACGACGAGCGCGACGGGAACGAGCAAACGTTTTTGTAACAACGCGCGCGAGTACACCCCCGTCACCTTTTCAAACGCGCCCCCCAGCATCGCCCCCACGTCCGTCACCGGTTCGTACACCAAGTTTCGCGTGTAATCCATCTCTGAAATGTTCCCATCCGCCTCTCGCTCGCTCACGTTGTCCACGTACCGCTGTAACAGCGTCAAATATCCCACCGCGCCGACGCCGCCGAGCGCCGCGCTCAGACCCGGGGCGACGCCGTATCCGAGCAAACAGTACGCGCTCAGCGCCGCGGAGTGCGTCACCGTCGTCGCCGTGAGTTCCGATTTTAACCTCGCGTACTCCTCGTCCGAGCGCGTCTTCTTCTCAGACGAGGACGAGGACGAGGACGACGCGCGCGTCGTCGGCGCGCGTCGTCGACTCGTGGGGTTTCCACGCGCGCGCGCGCGAGACGACGCGACGCGTCCGAGACGCGCGTGAGGCGCGCGCGAGGCGGGCGAGACGGTGAAAGACATCGCGATCGTCTATGAGCCGTCGAGTGGGGGTCGCCGCGGGCGCGCGTCGCGACGTCGCGACGATGGGCGCGTCGGGGAATGCGGTCGGGGCGCATTTCTCCACTCGCGCGCGCCCATCGTCGCGACACCGCGACGCGTCGCCATGGCGCCCGTAAAAACGCGCGCGCGCGCGCCGAGAAAGACGCGCTCGTCCTCCGCGCGCGCGAAAGAGCCGAGAGCGACGCAAAAGGCGACGCACAAGGCGTCAAAGACGATGACGCCGTCGCGGCGGCGTGGATTCTTTACGCGACACGAGGGCATCTTCGTCTACGTACCCAATCTCATCGGGTACGCGCGCATCGCGGCGACGATGTACGCGTTTTCCGTCGCCTTTACGTCGCCGAGGACGTGTCTGTTGGCGTATTTCGCGGCGTTTTGCTGCGATGAGCTCGACGGGAGGTTCGCGCGTCGATTCAACCAGTGCAGCGAATTCGGACGGGCGTTGGACATGGTGACGGATAGATTGGCCACGTGCGCGTTATTGATGATTCTAGCGATCGAGTACCCGAAGCAGTACATGTCTTGCGTGTCGCTGATGAGTCTGGACGTCGCATCGCACTGGGCGCGCGTGTACGCCGGAGCGCTCGTCGGCGCCGACGGACACAAAGCGCTCGACGACGAGAGTTCATTTTGGTTATTACGACTGTATTATCGCAATCGAATCTTCATGGGCGCGTGTTGCGTGAGCGTGGAGGTATTGTATCTCTGTTTACACGCCAAAGCGGCGGATCCGACGTTTACGGGGTTCGCCGCGTTGGGACCGCTCGACGTCGACGTCTTGCGCGTCGCCGCGTTGCCGGGATTTTTCGTCAAACAACTCGCCAACATCGCGCAGTTAATCGGCGCCTGTCGAACGTTGGCGCGCGTGGACATCGTAGAGATCACCGCGGAGGACTTCGACGACGAGTGAGCGCGTCGTCGCGCCAGTTTGAAGCGCGCGGACTTGTAACACTACAAAACAACTTTTTCACCGATCTCTCAGACGCCCATTCGCCTCACATCGCGACGTCGTCGTCGACGTCGACGCCGCGGCGCCGAAACGACGCGTCAAAGTCGGGAGTATCGCTCGCTCGGACCCGCGCGCGCGTCATGCCGAAGACGTTCGCGATAATCGACTGTGAAGATGATCCTCGCTGGGAAGGCTTGGCGCGCTGCGTCGTTCAACTCTTCGGCCGCGACGACGAGGCGTGGCATCACTACCGCGCGTGCGACGGTGAACTTCCAGACGTCGAGAATCTGCGCGCGTACGACGGATTCGTCGTGAGCGGGTCGTCGCACCGGGCGGAGAGCGATCGACGTGGCGCCGCGCGTTGGGCGCGCGCGTTGGGCGATTGGTTGCGACGCGCGACGGCGCCCGAAACAGGGTCCGCGGACGACGGCGGACCGAGAGTGTTGGCGATGACCTTCGGGTCGTACATGTGCGCGATGGCGGGCGGTGGACAGGTTGGGATGATTCCGGGGAACGCGCACGCGGTGGGGACGACGACGCTGACGGCGAGCGAGACGTTTCGAGCGAGCTCGGCGTTTCAAGACGCGGTGCGCGCGTACGGGAAACCGATGGACGCGAGCGGGGAGAAATTAGTGGTGCATCAGAATCGGTCGCAGAGGATCGTGCGTTTGCCCGAAGGGGCGACGGCGTGCGCGACGAGCGGCGACGACGGCGAGGAGGTTGAGATTTGGACGTCGGCGGACGGACGATTATTAGCGTGGCAACACTCGTTCAGCGACGGCGTAGCGAGCGTGTTGTCGCACAAGGTGGAAAGTGGGTTAGAGGTGAAGCGGTCAAAAGTGAGTCAGAGTAAGAGCGCTCGAGACGGATCGAACGCGTCGGCGGACGAGTTGCCGAAAAACGACGCGGGATTTCTCATCGGCGTCGCGAGAAGTTTCTTGCGACGCGGCGAGTTACCACCGGACGAGGACGAGGCCTATCTTCGCGAGCGTCGTCACAAGGCGCGAGATACCCTATCCTGGGCGTCCAGGCGTAAGGAGGAGATCACCGCGGCGAGAGCGGCGAGAAGTCGCGCGGGCGCAGAAAGCCACGGTCCCGCCGCCGCGAAAACGTCCGCGGGCGAACAAAAAATCGACGATTCCGCGCGCACGCGCGCCTTGGCCGCGCGCGCGTTCACCAGAGTCTCCGACGTCGTCAACGCCGAGATCAACGCGACGACCGCCGAGGTGAGATTTCTCGCCATCGCCAACGAAACCGCCGCCGACGAATACGACGACATCGGCACCACCGCCGCCGATCTCAACGTCTTCGTCTCCGCGCTCAAATCCAAGACGGATGCGCTCAGACCGCGACTCGACGACGCGCTCCTTCGAATCGAGGGTGAGGTGGACCGTCTCGAACAGATCGCGCGCGCCGCCGACAAGCGCGTCGCCGCGCTCGAGGCGCGCGCTAAAATCTTCACCGAGCGCTCGCTCGCCGCGCTCAAGCCGTGACGAACGGATCGAACGGATCGAATGGATAGATCGTCGACGATGTAACAACAAAACGCACGCACTCGCGTCTCTTTCGATGCACGCGTCTATTACTAATCTCGTCCCGGCGAACCGCATTCGAGCCCGCACACCGAGCCTCGCCGACGTCTCGACGTCCCGACGCGATGACGCCTCCCGAACTCGAGGGTGTCACCGATAAGGACCGATTCGAGCTCGAGCTCGAGTTCGTCAGCGCGCTCGCGAATCCGCGGTACGTCCATCACTTGGCCAAGGAGGGATTTCTCAGAGACTCGCGATTCGTCGCCTTTCTCCGCTATCTCTCCTACTGGGAGCGTCCCGAGTACGCGAAATTCATCCTGTACCCGCACGCGTTGCGTTTTCGACGCGAGCTCGAGCGCGAGGAGTTCAGGCGCGCGATGGAGAATCCGAGAAACGCGGAGAGAGTCTTCGCCGCGCAGTACACCTTTTGGGCGTCCCGAAGCGCGAGCGCGAGCGCGGGGGCGACCACCGCGCCGACGTCGTGATTGATCGACGAGTCGATATTCGATCGTTCGTTCGACACCGGAAAGAGCGCGCGGACGCGCGATCGAGCGGAAGGGGCGCGTCGAGCTCGGATTTCGAGCGTCGAGCTCATCTTCGCGCCGCCGCACACCGAGCCGCGCGCGTCGCGCGTCGGTCGTCGCGCGCGCGCGCGACATGTCGCGCGCGAACGTTCGCGTCGTTCGCGCGGTGGACGGCGCGCGAGACCGCGTCGCGGCGTCGAGGGACGCGTCGTCGAGCGCGCGCGCGACGCCGACCCGAAAGAGGGAGAGTCGCAAGCGCGTCGTCGTGTTTCGACGCGGCGCGTATAAAAACCTCCTCGAGGACGAGCGACCACCGTATCACACGTCGTGGGAGGTTCCGTGCGGGTTGTTGGGCTCGAGACGCGCGGCGAACGCGAGGGAGGATCCGAATCTCCCGTTCGCCTCGGGGTCTTCGACGACGCGCGTCGACGCCGTCGTCGATCCGTGCGGGTCGAGCGGGTTCTTTCTCGACGTCGTCATCACGGGTCACGTCGACGCCGTGTGTGCGTGTTGCGGCGAGGTGTACGCGCACGCCCTCGACGACGACGACGACGACAAAGATTCATCAGAGTCGCCCTTTGGTTTTCTCTCCTGGCTCGACCCCGACGCCGACGTCGTCACCACGAGCGGTGATTACGAGGTATTCCCGTTCCCGCGGTCGATCGAAGAGCTCGATTTGACCCCCATCGTCGCCGACACGATCGATTTCGGACTCCCGAGCGAGCTCTTGTGCGCGCCGTGTCGCGCCGCCGAGCCCGAGTCGTGGTCGTGCGAGCCCGCGTGAACGTCGCGACGGTTCACCATCGCACACGCGCGCGCCCCGGAAGCGCACCACACGTAGCGTGGATAGATTATGTAAAACGCATCGCGCGCACGCGCACGCGCACGCACACGCACACGTCTCGCGCGCCCGCGTCCCCTTCCCCGTTCCCGTTCCCGTCCCGACGGCTCGAGCTCGACGTCGTCCCATCCACACACCTCCCCTCGCGCCCGTCATGACGGACCAAAAAAATTCAAACTTCGGCGCCGCCATGCTCGACGGTTTCGCCGTCGACGTGAGCCACCAAGAGATCGAGCGCATCGTCGTCGAGCTCGAGGAACTGTACAAGTCGCAACCGGGCGAGTGGTTGCCCATCGCCGGCATCGGCGCCTACCTCGCCGACGAGCTCGGGTACGAGGATTTAGACGAGTTCGAGGACGCGCTGAAGAGTGATTTTAAAACCTTCATCGGTAAGCTCCCGCACGTCGCCGTCGACGTCGTCGAGAGCGAGCTTCAACCGGGTGTCTTTCGAGAGGTGTTCAAGGTGACGCCGCCGCGAAACGGAAACGGAACCGACGGCGACGCCTCGAACGCGCCGAGGGTGATGCGATTGACGGTGAAGACTCGAGAGGATTTATGGCGCGTGTTCATGAAATCCCCGAACGCGGAATTGGAGATTCCAGAGATTGATTTTCGCGTCGGCGGCGACGCCAAGCGGTGCGTCGACTCGGTGTACAACCACGTCGCCGCCGCCGTGTTCAATCTCGAAACGCACGTCTCGCACATGGCGACGAGCGCGACGAACGCCGAAGAACGCGAGGGTATCGAAAAGACGTGCGAGACGTTACGGAAAATGTTAGATTTAGAGCGAGAGTTTACGCTGACGGTGTACGATTACGAGGGCACGAGCGCGTTTAAACCCGACGACGGCGTCGTCGTCGAACCATTGCCCGAGACATAGACGCACACGGACGCGTGCCATTTAATATATACAATCGCGCGTTCGCGTTTCGGCGCGATGAAACGCTCGAGTCGCGGATGCATCGCGTATTCGCGCGCGCGTCCCGCCCGCCGGCGAAAAACCAACAACCGTCCCGAGTCGACGTCATCGTCCAGCGCGCGTCACGACCGCGAGCGCGATCTCGACGCTTGACGTCGCGCGCGAACGAACGCGCGTTCGGTCGTCTTTGTGTCAAGTCTCGCATCCGCCTCGAGCGTCATGCGCGTCTCCGCACCGCGTTTCATCGCGCGCGCGCTCGAGCAATTTCACGGGACGCTCAGTCACAGAGCCATCGTTCGCGTCGTCGGCGTCGACGCGGAATCGTTTCTGCAGGCGCGTGCGTTCGAGCGTCATCTTTACGTTCCACTGACGTCGTCTCATCGCAGGGTTTGGTGACGAACGACGTGTCGACGGCGCGTCCCGGCGGCGACGCCGCGTACGGAGCGTCGTTGACGCCAAAGGGGAAAATCATTCTCGACGTCTTCGCGCACCGCGAGGACGATGACGGTGGTGGTGATGGGTCGCCGTGTTTTTTACTCGACGTCGATCGAGACCGCGCGGAGGAGGTGCGTCGTGTCGTCGCGTCGTCGCGTCGTCGCGTCGCGTCGCGTCGCGTTTTCGTCGCTGACGAATTTT
>Ga0255762_10003798_pt1 | contig 11781 bp, 10 predicted proteins | sample 101ome_16_FD_179962 | JGI IMG/M metagenome (GOLD analysis project Ga0255762, IMG submission 179962) | Coastal salt marsh microbial communities from the Groves Creek Marsh, Skidaway Island, Georgia - 101401AT metaG (version 2) | ecosystem: Environmental > Aquatic > Marine > Intertidal zone >... | reverse complement strand
TTATCAGCATCTATGATGGGGACACTCTGAGGGTTAATATTGATTCATTTCCAGATATTGTTGGCAAAAATATTAGAATTCGAATAAAAGGTATCGATGCACCAGAAATTAAAGGAAAGTGCCAAAAAGAAATTAATCTTGCAATTATAGCAAGAGACTATCTAAGAAATGCTATCAATCAATCAAGTCAGATTGAACTGAGAAATATTGAAAGAGGCAAATACTTCAGAATAGTTGGCGAGCTTTATATTGATGGAGAAAATATTTCTAAAGATCTTATGAAAAAAAATATTGTTTATCAATACACTGGCGGCAAAAAAAAAGATTGGTGTAAAAATTATGCAAATTAAGAAAAAATTCTTTTTATCGTTAAAAAAATTATCTTAATATCCAAGCATATGTTTTTATTATTTTTATAAAACAAATAGTATTTCTGTTTTTTACGAAGGAGCTTGTCTTTATATGCTAAATAGGGATCTTTGTAACTAGACAAAATCTGACTTTCGTTTATCAACTTTATTGATGCAAGATCAGTCAAACCCGGCTTAATTGAAAGAATTTTCTCTCTAATATCATGCTTATATAGTTTAATGAATTCAGGAACTTCAGGTCTAGGCCCAACAATACTCATCTCACCCTTAAGAACATTTACTAGCTGTGGTAATTCATCTAGCTTATATCTTCTTAGGAAAAAACCCACCGATGTAATTCTAGGATCATTTCCAATCGTTAATAATCCATTCTTCTGAGAATTTAAAAACATAGTTCTAAATTTTAAAACTTTGAATAATTTAGCATCTAACCCTACCCTTTCCTGAAGAAAAAGAATTGGCCCTTTAGAGTTTAATTTTATTAGAATTGAAATCATCATTAATAGAGGGAAAAGAATAATTAAACCGACTACTGACGAAATTAAGTCAAAAAATCTTTTTATCATGTCAATATTTTCCTAATTGATTTAATAATATAATCTTGTTGACCATCTTTGAGCGAAGTGTAGAGTGGAATACTTATGGATTTTGCATAAACTTCCTCAGAATTTGGAAAATCTTTATTTTTCAGATTATATCTCTCTTTCCAATATGTATGCCTATGTAGAGGAATATAATGAACGCTTGATCCAATCCCATATTTGTATAATAACTCTATAAATTGGTTTCTTGTTATTTTTGTTTCTTTAGTAAGTTGAACTACATATAAATGCCATGCATGGCCATACAGTCCTTCATCAAATTGTTGCAACTTAATTGGAAGTCCTGAAAATGCTCTAGTGTAATTTTTGGCTAGAAATTTCCTTCGGCTTAGAAATAAATTGATTTTTTTTAATTGTTCCTTGCCAATTGAAGCGGCTATATCGGTCATATTATATTTATAGCCTGGTCCAATAACATTATAAAACCATGCTGGTTTTGTAGATTGAAACCTATTAAATGCATCTCTATCAATACCATGAAGTCTCATAATCAACATATTTTCATAAAGTTTTTTATCTTTTGTCACAACCATCCCACCTTCGCCAGTAGTCATGGTCTTGTTTGCATAGAAGCTAAAAATAGTTGCATCAGAATCAAGTGTTCCAATTAGTTTTCCTCTATAGGTGGATGGAAATGCATGTGCAGCATCCTCGATAACTTTTAGTGAGTATTTTTTGGCAATTTTGAAAATGGATTCCATATCACAACTAAGTCCTGCAAAATGGACAACTATAATTGCCTTGGTTCTATTGTTAATTTTCTTTTCAATGTGATCCACGCTTATAGTTAAAGTATCTGGATCAATATCTACAAAACTCACTTCTGCTCCCAAATATCTAACAATTTCAGCTGATGCCGTGAATGTATGCGAAGGGACAATAACTTCATCGCCACTTTTAATTCCTAGACCATTAAGAGCAAGGTGAAGACCTGATGTAGCAGAATTTACAGCAAGAGTGTTTATATCTTGACCCAAAAAATTGGCAAAACCTTCCTCGAATTCTTTTACAACTGGGCCAGTAGTGAGCCAACCAGATTTTAGAACCTTTACAACTTCTGATATTTCTGCTTCATCAATTTCTGGAAGAGAATATGGGATAAATTCTTTATTGGCGTTCATAGAATTCCAAGAGGTTAGATAGATTATCTAAAATATTTATAGAAAAATCTTTTTATAAATGAAGGCATTTGATTAATAATAAAATAGCTTATTGCATAAAAATCACCAATTAAACCAAATTTGTGAGCTCTGTTAATTACAAATATTCTAAATTTTAACAAATCATATGATTTTCTTAGAGACCCCCTTCTCCTATAAAAATTTTTAGTTACTCTGACCTGATAACCAACATAAGCAATGTTAGCCATGATGCATTTTTTTAAAAAACCATTATGCCATAATAGAGTATCCTCGGCCATTATTAACTGATCACTATAGCTTCCTGCCTTTAAAAAGAACCTACTCCTAAACATGCAAGATGCATGAGCCACAGGGTCTCTCTTAATAAATAACTTTCTAAGATCCTCGTGATCTTCGGGGTATATAACTGCTTCTCTTGTGGTACGGTTGTTCTCATCTATTTCAGATATATAGGTTCCAACAACATCCACATCAGGATTGTCTATTAAAAAATCATACTGTCTTTGAAATCTTTCAGGGTTTGATAAATCATCTGTATCCATTCTGGCAATAAATTCATTAGAACAATATTTAATGCCTTCCCTTAGGGCATTACCAAGACCTAGATTTTGATCGATTTGAATAATTCTAAGTTTATTTATCAATTTCTTCTTCAAACCTCTAATTACATCATTGAGCTCCTCTCCCAAGGGCCCATCTAAAACCAAGATGACTTCATTAGGCTTGAGTGTTTGATTATCCCAAATAGATTTGAAAGCTTGCTCAAAGTATTCTCTTTTTTCTTTATAGTAGATCGACATTAAGACTGAGATTCCCATAAATTAGTTCTTTTTAGAATAAAACTCAATCATATTATCAAGATCCAATTTAAACCCACTAAAATGATAGAAAACCTTTAACTTTACCCAACCATGGGAGTCAAAGTTTGAAAAGTCAAGGTCATCCCTATACATCACAGGTATTCCAAGGTCCAGAAGATCTTTTGCTGCAGAGGAGTTTCCTGAAATTACAATATCTATATTCTTTGCAAAATCTATAAGTCGTTCATCATGGCTAATGGATGCATTAAGCTTAAAGATATTTTTTAATGATTCCAGTTCTTCTTCTAATTTCAATATATTGCTCTGTGGATGGGGTCTTAAAATCAAAATAATTTCTCTAGCAGAAATAATTGAGTCAATTTTTCTCAAAATTGACTCTAGATTAAAATTTTCAACAAGATTGTATTTCGATGTTAAAGGCATTCCAACTTTGATAGGTCCACACGCTGGCACTTCTTTTAATTTATAGTGAGTCTTAGGTGTAATAATTCTCTTACGAGCTCTGATATTTCGCATGTTTTGCAAAGGACTCATAAAATGCAACTCATCAACATAAAAAGGTGGGTTGGGCCTGTTTAATGCATCAGTGATTCTAAAAACTGCTGTCTTAATATTTAATTCCGATGCCGCAGTTAGAAGTCCTAAATCAGTTGGCATTAAATCGTCGTTTATTATTATTTTTTTATGTCTTTTGGGATCAAGTTTATCTTTGAAAAGCAAATAAGAGAATAAAAATCTTCCTAAAATTTCTGGATTGAAACTGTTATTATTCAAAATATTTTTAATAAAGCCATATTTAGAAAAAATGCCTCTGATAAATTTAATTGATATAAAGCCTCTAAAACCTATCTTTTTAGCTTTCGGACTATTTAAGTAAAAATCTATAAATTTATTTGATGAATGGTCTAAAACTAAAGTTTCTGATTCTATGCAACTTAACCTAACTTCCTTTATAAAAATAAACCTTGAGAAAGTAGTCCACAATACCCAAAACATTTTATGCTTTTCAACAATATATATTATCAAAGTAATGGGGATCCTTAGAACTAAATATGGTCGAAATATATGTTTATATCTTTCGATTTTTGTCATCTCTACTTCTTTTCTTAATTCCTCTTTTGATAAGAAAATTATAGACCGAAGAAAATAAGTTTCTCTAACAGTCATATAAGTCATCGTATTTCTTTGACATTAATTTTGGACTGAAAAAATCAAGACATTTTTGTCTTAATTCCTTTCTAAGAAAGCTAGTATCTTTCTTAGTAATCTCATTAATTTTCTCAACCAAAGAATTTTCAGAAGACGCAATATAATTTAAACTTGCCTCGCCAAAAAAGTTCGCTATTTCTGTATGAGGAGGAATATTGCTTAAAACTGATGGTAAACCAATAGAATGAGCTTCAAGTACTGAGTTTGGAAATCCCTCTCCATCAGAAGGGGATATGTAATAACTGGCAATACCTAAATACTTTTCCACTGAATATACATTGCCTAGTATGAGTATATTGCTGAAATCCGCTGAATTTTTTTTGCATTCATTAATCAAGGGACCATCACCAATAATTATTAGAACAAAATTTTGAAAAAATTTTTTCCATACTTCTATTAAAAATAAAGGATTTTTTCTGGCAATCAAAGGGGCCGAAAAGATAAATATTTTTTTATTAGGATTTAAATTTAATGATGATAATAAATCTATCCTCTTTATTTTATTTAAGGGCTTATATCTATTTCCATCAACCGAATTATGAATTACATAGGTATTGCTAATTCGATATTTAGCTAGTAAATTCTCTTGAACCGCTGAGGAAACACAACAGTTCTTATTAATTCTTTTGAGAGAATTTATATGTAAAAATATTAAAATATTGCCTTTTAAAAAACCATAGGCAGAAATATAATCGATATTAGGAAAACTTCTTATGGTAGATATTTTTTGATATTTTTTCCCCAATAAAGAGTTCAAGAAATCAGCTCTGACCCCCTGAGAATGAATAATTAATGGTTTAATTGAATTTATAATTTTTCTAATGTTTAGATAGGCTGAGAACAGGTTCCATCTGGGTCTAATATTTAAACAAAAGTGCTTCAATCCAAGTCTGTAGAAATCCTTTTGTCTTGAGTTGTCTCCTTCTTTTGACAATGTTATAACAAAGACTCTATATTTCGTTTTGTCAAGATTATTAATGATATTGTGTAGTTGATTAGTAGGTCCACATCGTTCAAACGAACTCACTATATATAGAATATTCTTCATCTTAAAAAAATAAAGTTTCTTTAAATTTCAATCCTTATAGTTGAATCCAAAAGATTCGACTAGAGATAAGATTTCCCTGTTCATTTGAGGATTGTCCCCACAATGACAAATAATATCTGGAAAATAATTTTGAAATTTTTTGCTAAATTTGTTTCTAATACCTCCTTTTATCTTAGCAACCTTATCTGATAATGGTGCAAATGTTGATGTATTTAATCTATATCTAGGATCATCTACTGAAAAGACTAGAATCTTTATTTGGGGAGTAAAGTTTTTCATATATTTAATTTTTCTAGCGATTTTCCAGTCCGAAATTCCATCAAGGTGATAGAAGGAACGAGTAAATTTTTCAAATTCAGATTCACTATTAAAATAAAAGTTATTATTTTGACTAATAATTCTTACACCATCAAAACTATTTAAATAGTCAGTAATTTCTGAATTGAACTGATATGCAGAAGGCCAAATTAATAATTGAAAGGCGGCTCCAGTTCTGATTAAAATCTCATTAGCAGTCCTATCCAGATCGTTTAATAAGCTTGATTCAAATCTTTCCTCAAACCACTCTCTGGAATACTCGGGCCTATAAAAAATAAATTTATTTAATCTAACAGCGACATGAGTTAGACCCAAAGATAAAGCGCACGCTAACCTGTGACTTCCATCATATAAACTTCCAGACCTTGTTAACAATATAGGAAATCTACTCAAATCGTAACCATAGTGCAAAATACTATCCATAAGGTTAGAGAATTTATTAATTGTGCCTCGCTCATAACCACGATATTTTTGCATAAGGCTATATTCTCTTACATCATGACATGAAAGGAAGTCCTCTTTGTTATTTTGGTTATCTCTATAACTATCAAAAACTCTTTTCCTTAGCAAAAAATCATATCTATCAATATATCCATCTTTCATGTGATTTTGAACAAGAATTCCAATATCTAATAGTTTTATCTGTATAGCCTCATCTGAAAGATATAGTGATAAGCCCCTGTTTAATCTTGCCTGGACAAGTTCTTTAAATATAAAAAATGATTTAATAGGGTGTCTAATTCCTTTCTTGCAAAATTTGTAAAGCAGCTCTTTTCTTGACAATGGTTTAGAGTAGTTAAGTAGTTCCCAGTCCCAGTTGTCATGTTGAACTGCATAATTGATAAGTAGGTCTACATCAACAATATCTTTATCATAATTTCTCACAATTTTTTTTGCTGTTTCAAGTTCAGGCTTAGCAAAGAAAATATTGTTAGCAAGAAAAGTTAGATTAGACTTGTTGTCGAAAAGTGCTTGATCACTAATTCTAATTTCAGCATACCTATTAAGAAGTATCTGGCAGTCGTTAGTTAAGTTTATTGTGCCACTCTTAAGAATTTTGTTTTTTATTTGAGGATTGAGAATTATTTTCTTATAAACAGATGGTCTGATAGCTATGTCTATGTCTCCCGGACTCCTTAATGAAAGCTGAGAAAGAACACTTGAACCAACAACTATAAAATCGTCTTTCTTAATTTTTAGCTCATCCAATAACTTGATAGCATCGTCTAGTCTGGCAAAGAAAATTTTGTTCATAATTATTTAGAAAAATCTTTTTCCGTAAAAACTTTCTCAACAAGCCTACCAGACTTCATCTCAAAAATCTTATTACAGTATTTGAGAGTTGACAGTCTATGAGCGATCATTATTATTGTGGTTTTGTTGTTTTTTATAATAGAGTCAATAATCTGACTTTCTGTTTGACTGTCAAGTGCACTTGTGGCCTCATCAAGGATTAAAATAGGATTTTTGTTATACAAAGCCCTTGAAATACCAATCCTTTGTACTTGACCTCCTGATAACTTCACACCATTCTCTCCAACTATCGTATTGAATCCCTCAGGCAAACTATTAACAAAATCCAAAAGCTTTGCTTGACTCGAGACTTCTTTAATAAGTTCGTAATCTATTAGGTCGGAATTAATTGCGAAGGCAATATTTTCAGCTATACTTGCATCAAGAAGGAAAACTCTCTGTGGTACATGTGATACTTGACTCCTCAATAGACATGAATTCTCTAGGTTGATAATTTTCCCATCAATAAATATTGACCCTGATGTTGGCTGTAAAAGACCCATAATAATATCAATTAAAGTACTCTTTCCAGAGCCTGTCTTTCCATACAAACCAATACAGTCACCTTTAAAAATATCAAGGTTTGTCTCTTTTATTACTTGCCTTTGCTCAGAAAAGTAACTAAAACACAAATTTTCAAATCTTATTTTCTTGGTAAATTTAAAAGAATCTTTTGTTTTAATATTTCTCTCATAAGAAAAATCAGGCAAGCAAAGTAAACTCACTATATCTGATAGAGATTGCTGTTCTCCTCTCATTTGTGCCCAACTAGAATAACTCTTTTGAATTAAGGGCACCATCTTTTGGGCGCCTAAAACCAGAACACCAAGCATTGGAAATATAGTTTCAATATTATGTCCTCGAACCAGAAAACCATATGACACCCAGGCAATTAAAATCATACCCAATGCCTCTACAAAGAATTTTGGACTTTCGTTAATTATTTGATTAGTTGATTGAGCCCTTCTCATTTCAGTATCAGACCTTCTAAAGTAGTCTAGAAAGAAACTTTGATTTGAATTGACAATTACATCTCTTATACTTCCTATACTTTCTTGAACAATTTTGATAAGCTCGTTAGATTTGCTACTTATCGTCAAACTGTTGTCAAGAAGTTTTTTTCTTCCCCCGATAATGATAAACATGTACATAAAAAAGAAACTAATTAGAGAAATTAAGGTCATTTGAAAATTAACAAAAAACAATATTACTAATATAAAGAATAGAATTAAAGATGATGAAATGATATTCATCAATGGAAGAATTGAAGAACTTACAGCATTATTTGCTTTCTTAGATATGCCAGAAATCAGTTCACTGCTATTATGGTTAATTATTGACTGATAAGTTTGAAATAAAGTTCTTTTAAAAATCTTTAAACTTATATCTGCACCTATGGCATAGCCTAATCTTGATTGATACCACACTAATAGAAGTCTAATTAAATTTGATAAAAGTATTGATATTGTGAAAAAAACCGTTACCGGTAGAATCAACTGTTCAGGACTCTCAATATCGATTAGCTCTATAAAAGGCCTTGCAAAACTGTGATTATAGACAGTTTCAGGCGAGGCCAATACTCCAAGGAAGGGTATTACTGAACCGATACTTATAATTTCAGCAAAAGAGGCAAAAATCATTAAAATTAAAAGGAGAAAAAGTTGGAATTTTCTTTTTTTATTTAATTCAGAGTAAAGTTTTTTAAATAAATTTACCAAAATTCTTAAAAGTTTAAAAAATTAGTTTGAGACCTCATCAGGGATGGGGCTCAGCCTCTCAAGACTCCATCTTGGGTTAATCAATATTTGATCATCCTTATCAAAAAAACCATTTCTTAATCTCCAACTTCCAGCAAATGCAATCATTGCTCCATTATCAGTGCACAAATCTAAGGACGGAAAAAACACTTCTACCTTCTTTCTCTTTGATAAAACATTAAATTCTTCTCTTAGATGCTTATTGGCACTAACACCACCAGAAATAACCAATTTATTATAGCCAGTTATATCAATTGCCTTACTGCACTTATTGATCAGTGACTTTATTGCTGCAACCTCAAATGCTTTAGCGATTTCAGCTGACTTTGTTGGATTATTAGTATAAAAATTCATGGCATAAGTCTTTAGTCCGCTGAAACTAAAATCCAAATTAGGTTTATTGTTCATTGGTATTGGAAAACTTAATCGGTTCACTTTTACAGTTTGTGCAAGTTTCTGAATCTCGGGTCCGCCAGGATAACCTAAACCAAGTATCTTTGATGTTTTATCAAATGCTTCTCCAATTGAATCATCTAGAGTTTCTCCAAGTATTCTATATTTGCCAATTCTTTCTACCTCAACTATCATGCTGTGTCCGCCAGAAACCAAAAGAGACAATAATGGAAAACTTATATTATTATCAATCATAGGTGCTAACAAATGGCCTTCCATGTGATTTATACCAATAGCGGGAATCTTAAGAGACCATGACAATGACTTTGCAATTGATGATCCAACCAATAAAGCTCCAGACAAACCAGGACCTGACGTATAGGCAATACCGTCTAGGTCTTTAATTGTAATTTGAGCGTCATTAAGAGCCTTATTAATTAAGGGAAATACTCTTTTAATATGATCTCTGGAAGCTAATTCGGGGACCACTCCCCCGTATTCTGAATGCAATGATATTTGAGAGAACAGTTGGTTAGAAATTAGTCCATTTTTGTTAGAGTACAAAGCAATGCCAGATTCATCACAAGACGTTTCTATTCCTATGGTTATATGGTCATCTAATGCCATTTTCCTCACCTAAATAAACTTTACGCACTTCATGATGTGACAATATTTCATCTTTAGCGCCCTCGGCAATAATCTTTCCAGAACTAATAACATAAGAATAGTCGCAAGTATCTAGCATCTCTCTATAGTTGTGATCAGTGATTAAAATTCCGATTCCTCTTTTTTTTAAATGGTAGATTATATTTTGAATATCTCCGACTGAAATAGGGTCAACTCCAGCAAATGGTTCATCTAGTAAAATAAATTTAGGGTCTGTAGCTAGGGCCCTAGCAATTTCTGTTCTTCTTCTCTCGCCACCAGATAAACTTTGGCCTAAGCTTTTTCTTATATGTCCTATTTTAAACTCGTCTAATAGTGCTTCTAGATTGTCCACTCGTGATTGATAATTTAGTTTTGGGTTCAGTTCTAGAATGGCCATGATATTATCCTCAACAGATAATTTCCTGAACACTGATGGTTCTTGAGGCAAGTATCCAAGACCCAATTTTGCCCTCTTATCCATAGGCAATCTTGTTACATCTTGATCATTAATATACACCTTACCACCATCAGCGCTTACCAATCCACATGCAATATAGAAACAAGTTGTTTTTCCTGCTCCATTTGGACCAATCAACCCTATAATCTCGCCACATTCAACAGAGAAAGAGACATTTATCACAACATCTCTTCGGGCATAAGATTTTTTTATATTTTTTACAGCTAAGGAATTTTTAGTTGTATCCATGAATCCTTATAATATTTTTTGAACTAAGTACCTCTTTTGTTTCTCCATCGTCATCTACTAGAAGTTCGCCGCTTGAATTAACACCTAAAGCACTTACAAGTCTAATTTTACCTTTAAAGTTTACATCCAAAAATTTACCTTTAAGATAGTCATATTTCTCAAAACTATTCTCATTAAAAGCCTTCTTTTGACTCAAGAATGATTTAGTGTCTCTGATGATTCTGTTAATCAATAATCCAGTATATTTATTGATGTCTATTATGTCATTATGTTCACATAAATTGGTCCATGGAATATCAATTTTTGCATTCTTATTCAAGTCATAATTTATGCCAATACCTATGATCAAATAAGCATCGCTTCCGTAGACAATATTCTCAATTAGAACTCCCGATAATTTCTTATTATTTATCAGGATATCGTTGGGCCATTTTAATTTTACATCTTTAATTCCTAACTCTTCTATACATTCTATTAAAGACATCCCCACAAAAACTGAAAAACCTTCAATTGAAATCTCGGATGGGTAGTTAATTTTAATTGAAAAAGTAATACTCTCTCCTTCATGAGATATCCATTTTCTACCGTATTGACCATTTCCATTCAACTGATTTTTAATAACACACACATCAATTAAATCCGATGCTTCATATTCCTTAAGAAATTCGTTACTACTCCGATGGGCGTCCAAGAAAATTAAATTGCACTCCTCAGATAGGTATTGAGAGATTTTTTTAGGATCTAATGCCATGGTATGTTTAAAGGATTTTTTCGTTATTTGATAAAATATCAAATTTTACTTCTTAATCATAATGAGATTAGCACTCGGTGTCGAATACAATGGCACTCACTTCCATGGTTGGCAACTTCAAAAAGAGGGGGTTAGAACCGTGCAAGATGAAATTGAAAAAGCCTTATCAATAGTGGCTAATCACCCCGTTCGTGTCTTCTGTGCTGGAAGAACTGACGCTGGAGTTCACGCTATTGAACAAGTCATCCATTTCGAAACCGATGCTTTTAGATCAGATAAATCATGGGTGTTTGGTTGTAATGTTAATCTTCCTCATGATGTGAATGTTCTTTGGGTTAAAAAAGTGGCAGATGATTTTCATGCTAGATTTGATGCCATAGCAAGAAGCTATGAATATCGAATATTAAATACCGAAGTAAGGTCCTCTCTGAATTCTGATTTTGTATTATGGGAGCCTAGAAAAATTGACCTAGAAAAGTTCAAAGAAGCTGCGAATATTTTGGTTGGTGAACATGATTTCAGTTCATTTAGAGGTCATCTGTGTCAGGCTAAATCTCCTATCAAAAATATTGAATTTATTGATATAGATATGAGGAGATCATTGATTACTATCAATATTAAATCAAATGCTTTTCTTCATCATATGGTTCGAAATATTGTGGGGACTCTTTTAAAAGTTGGCCGCATGGAAGAAAAGCCTAGTTGGGTAGAAGAAGTGCTAG
>Ga0255762_10003789_pt1 | contig 11792 bp, 12 predicted proteins | sample 101ome_16_FD_179962 | JGI IMG/M metagenome (GOLD analysis project Ga0255762, IMG submission 179962) | Coastal salt marsh microbial communities from the Groves Creek Marsh, Skidaway Island, Georgia - 101401AT metaG (version 2) | ecosystem: Environmental > Aquatic > Marine > Intertidal zone >... | reverse complement strand
AAAAATTTTATTTTTATTTTTCTTATTTATTAATCCCTTAACTGCAGCCGAATATAAAACAGCTCATTTTGCTGGGGGATGTTTTTGGTGTGTGGAGGAGTATTTCGATAAAATAGAGGGAGTTATTAAAACAACATCAGGTTATTCTGGCGGACACGTTAAAAATCCAACCTATGAACAGGTCACTTATAAAGACACAGGTCATGTTGAAACTGTAGAAGTAACTTATGATCCAACGAAGGTTGACTTTAAAACCTTATTAGACGTTCATATCGTTAACATCGATCCCTTTGATAAGAGAGGACAGTTTTGTGATAAAGGATCAAGTTATCGGTCTGTTATTTTCTTCAATAATGATGAAGAGAAAGTAATTGCTGAAAATAAACTAAAAGAAATTCAAAAAAGATTTAATAAAGAACCCGCTACGTTAGTTTGGAAATTCGAAGCGTTTTATTCTGCTGAAGATTATCATCAAGATTTTTATCAAAAAAATTTCATACGTTATTTAACGTACAAATCGAATTGTCTTAGAAAAGAAGATTTAGAGAGAATCTGGAATTAAAAACATACTAAAATCAATATAAGTTTTAGCCCAGTTTGATCTAATTTCTTATTTTCTCATTAGAATACAACCTGCCAAAATATTAGAATCAACCTATGTCATTTTTGACAGCGTTAATTATTGGTGCACTTATAACTTTTGGGGTGAAGAACACTAAAGAAGTTAAAGTAGAAGAAAAAGTTGCTGAAGTTCAGGTTGAAGCAAAAAAACAAGAAGAAGTAGTTAAGCCAGTACCTGAAACTTTTAAACCTACTGAGCAAACTGTAGTAGCTGAGCCTGTACAAGAAAAACCAGCACCTGTTGTAGAACCTGCAAAACCTGAACCGCAAGAATTTAAACCAACAGAACAAACAGTTGTTGCAGAGCAGAAGCCAGCTGAAGAAGTAAAACCTGTTGAAGAAAAACCAGCTCCAGAACCAGAAGCTGCTAAATCAGCAGAGCCAGAAAAAGAACCAGAGCCAGCTCCAATTGAAGAAGAGACAAGTTATTTAAAATATATTTTGTATGCTTTAGGTGCTTTAGTTTTAGCAGTGGTTGCTAAACTTATGTTCTCACGTAAACCAGCAGCAACCGAAACAGCACAAGAAGAAGCTCCAAGTTTTAGAAGACAAGCAGACTTTGAGGCTGAGACTATTGAAAAACAAACTGAACCTGAGCCTGAACTTCAACCAGAACCTGAGCCTGAACCACAACCAGAACCTAATCCTACAGAGGAAGATCTTTCACAGCAAACAGAAGATAAAAATGAACCAGAGGACAAGAATTAATTCTTAAGTAATTTTGCTTTTGCTTTGTTAAATTCAGTTCTATTTAAAATACCTTTTTTATAAAGCTTATCAAGTTTTGTAAGTTCACCAGCCAAGCTTTTTGATTTAATAGCTCTTTTATTATTTTTACTTTTTTTTGAAGGACTATTATTTTTTGCCTCAAGTCCTCTTCTTACAGAAGATAGGCCTAAATACAAAACAATCAGCATTGCAGTTACTGATAATGTGATAAATCCAAATGTAAGCATCTAGTCTTCCTCTCTCCAACCCATCTGATACATCAAATAGGCTACTATCACTACCGCAATCGTTCCAGTGACCATACCAATATTAATGCCTGTTTCTTTTCCATATAAATACCAACCTAGTTGAGTGAAACCAATTGGAGAACATAAAAGTAAACCTAAAATTAGTAATCGTATTAAGTAACTAGGTTTTTTCATAATTGATTAAAAGCACAACTTTTAATTAAAATATAACCTATCAACATCAATAATACAAAATTAGCTAAAACTTTTATCAGATGAGTTAAAATATAAATTATTTACTTATCATTGAATAGAATTCTGATATATCAGGCATCTTAAATAACATTATGAAAAATATATTTACAGATACAAAAACATTTTACGGTTTTCAAAATAAAGAAGTTTCAGACGAGACACTTCATGAGATTTACGAACTAGTAAAAAATAATGCTACTTCATTTAACTGTCAGCCGTTAAGGATTAAATTTTTAAAATCAGATGAAGCTAAGCAAAGGCTTAAACCTTCATTAATGGAAGGCAATCTTGATAAAACCATGAAAGCACCTGTATGTGCTATTCTAGCAATGGACTTAGATTTTTATAAAGATCTACCTAAAAATTTTCCAGCCATGGATGCCAAAGCTTTTTTTGAAGGTAATGAAAAATTTACTTATGACACTGCTTTTAGAAACTCTTCTATTCAAGGCGGTTACTTCATTAAAGCTTGTCACATTTTAGGTTTAGCAACGGGACCTATGAGTGGTTTTAATAACGAGGCTGTAGATAAAGAATTCTTTAAAGGAACAAATATTAAATCTAATTTCTTATGTAATCTTGGTTATGGAGATGAGCAACATACTTATCCAAAAGCTCCTCGATATAACTTTAAAGAAATTGCAGAAATTATTTAACTAGAAATTTTCTAAAGTAGTTTAATATGCAGCGTATGAACAATAAAATTCAGTTTCTTATTATTGGAGTCATTACTTTACTTGCCATTTATTTTGGTTGGTCTCTAGCTGTTCAAGGCTATGAAAAACATCATGGTAAAATGCATGGTGGCATGAGTCATCATCATGAGCATGATGAAGTGAATATGCCAGGTCTACAAGGCAAAGACACAACTGATCAAGAAGTGAATGATTTAAAAAATATTTTTACAAATCATAAAAAAATAACACGAAATGTCACTAATGTTCCAAATGGTATTAAGACCATTACTTTTTCACAGGATGAAAAAGTCAGAGAGTCCATCATCAATCATGTATCGATGATGACAACACGTATGGCAGAAAATAAAAATCCTGAAGTGATGATCCAATCTCCAACTTTGACAGAACTATTTAAGTATTATGATCAAATTGAAACTGAAATAGAAGTTACTGATACAGGCATTGCTGTTATTCAAACATCTGAAAACCCAGAAGTGGTTAAATTACTCCAAACCCATGCTGGCGAAATAAGTGATATGGTTGATCGTGGTATGCAAGCCATCCATGAACGAATGGAAAGAACTCGCCACAACTAAAACTATAATTGCCAATTTAATTCTAATTAATTAAAGTTAATTATTTTGAAACTAAAAGTTTTTATAATTCTTTTACTTTTTATTACTGCGGTCAAAGCAGAAGAAATTTATCCTGATCAAAATTTAAAACCACTTGATGTCATTACCATTCAATTAAAAGCTCTTCAAAATAACGATCAACCCAAAACAGATTCAGGCATTAAGCAAACGTGGTTATTTGCACACCCTAAAAACAAACTAGCTACAGGCCCTTATCCAAGATTTAGGATTATGCTTTATGATCCGCATTATCAAATCTTATTAAACCATAAATCACACAGCATAAATTTAATGCAGTCTAATAAGAGTAAGTTTATTTATGGCGTTAATGTTGTCTCAAAAGATAATAAAAATTTCTTCTATGAATGGCACATTGAAAAAGGCTCAGAAGAAAATTGTAGTAGTTGCTGGTTTACTTCTGCTGTCTCTTTCCCACAAGTTAAAGGGCAAAGCATTTAATTAATTTCTATTTCCTGAACATCTTTTAGAGCAGTATTTCACATTAGCCCAATTGAGTTTCCACTTCTTTCGCCATTTGAAAGGTCTTTTGCAAGTAAGACAGATCTTTTCAGGTAAAAATTCTTTCTTCATTCGTTTGAGCTTTTAAGCATGTGGTATTACTATACTAGAAATGAACATAGGATTTAAATTTAATAATACTTACGCAAAGTTGCCTGATGTGATGGCAACGAAATTAAATCCTGTTCCTGTCAAAAGCCCTAAGCTCACGATATTCAATCATGAGTTTGCTAAAGAGATTGGTTTAGACACAGCAAATATCTCTACCAATGATTTAGCTATTTTGTTTTCTGGTAATAAGTTGCCTGAGGGCTCTGAACCCTTAGCACAAGCTTATAGTGGTCATCAGTTTGGTCACTTTACAATGCTTGGAGATGGTAGAGCCATTGTCTTAGGGGAGCACCTAACACCAAAAGGAAAACTTTTAGATATCCAATTTAAAGGATCCGGTAGAACACCTTATTCAAGATCAGGTGATGGTAGAGCCGCTCTTAAGCCTATGCTTAGAGAATATTTAATTAGTGAGGCCATGCATCACTTAAATATTCCAACGACAAGAAGTTTATGTGTGGTTGAGACAGGCGAAATAGTTCAAAGAGAACTTCCTTTAAAAGGCGCTATCTTAACAAGAGTAGCTTCCTCTCATTTAAGAGTTGGCACTTTTCAATATTTAAGAGTTAAGAATGATATCTCTTCTTTAAGTAAGTTAGTGGATTATACAATTGAGAGACATTACCCAGAATTAAAAGACAAAGAACATAAAGCCTTAGAGCTTTTTAAAGCAGTTTTAAAAAAACAAACTAAACTTATTGCTGATTGGATGAGAGTTTCTTTTATCCATGGTGTGATGAATACAGATAATATGACGATCTCAGGTGAGACCATCGATTATGGTCCTTGTGCCTTTATGGATTACTATGATCCAAGAACGGTGTTTAGTTCGATCGATGAGCAGGGACGATATGCTTATGGTAATCAGCCTTATATAGCAGAGTGGAATTTAGCTAGATTTGCAGAAGCTTTAATTCCTTTATTCCACAGGGAAGAAAAGAAAGCAGTTGATCTAGCTATTGAAGCGGTTGATCAATTTAAATCTATCTTTAAAGGCGACTTTACGGAAATGATGAAGAAAAAATTAGGTCTCATTTCATCCAATAATGACGATGAAAAGTTAATCAAAGACTTATTTGAAATCATGTTTAAGAGCAAAGCAGATTACACGAATGCCTTTATGTATTTAACGAATGGCTCAGTTCCACAGGATAGTCTTTTAAAAGACTCTAAGTTCTTAGAATGGGAAAAGACATGGAATGTAAGAATTAAAACTGGCCAAGATATCAATAAAGCTAAAGATATCATGAAACAAAACAATCCAGTCATAATTCCAAGAAATCATTTGGTGGAAGATGTTCTAGAAAAAGCAAATGAAGGAGACTTAACACCTTTTAATGATTTTTTAAGCTTATTAAAAAAGCCTTATGAAGATTTAAGTGATGATAAACAAAAACAACCCGCACCTTTAAATTCAGAGCCTTATCAAACGTTTTGTGGAACTTAAGATTAATCTGCGCTTCTTTTTAATATTAACAGAGGGAGTTAAATGGCTAAAAAAGATAGCGCAAATTAATTCTTGATCTCAATTTAAAATAAGTTTGTGAAGGGATTATGACAGACGCATTTTTTTAATATCTTTTTTGTCGCAGTGAATAATAATTCATCATTTCACAATTAAGCCACAAATAAATATGGAAGCGGTCATAATCGATCCACACATAGCCAATCATGAAAACATTAGCTATCAAATATCTAAAAAATGTTATCGGATTTGCGCTTTTAATAGCAATTACTGCTGGCGCTATGTCTGTTCATTTTTTGGCTTATTTATTAAAATAAATTAATTTTAATAAGATCCATGCGATCGGTTTGTGTATTAGTGAGTTCTAATTAAATTATTCGCTAGGCACAAAGAATAAGCACAAGCCGTTATTGCAAAACCTTTTTTGCGTCTGCGTAGGACCATCATCAAAGACATGGCCCATGTGGGCGCCACAATTAGCGCAGCTATATTCTATCCGTTTCATGCCGTATGAGTAATCTGTTTTAGTGACAAAGGCACCTGGTAACGACTCTGAAAAAGAAGGCCATCCTGTACCGCTGTCAAATTTAGCAGCTGAGCTAAAAAGCTTAGCACCGCAATTGGCACAATGATAGAAGCCATCTCTTTTTTCATTTAATAATTCGCTGGTGAAAGGTCTTTCCGTACCTTCTTCAAACATAATTTCTTTTTGTTCTTCCGTTAAATCTTTATTGAGTTGCTTAGCAGCGGCTAGAACAAATTTATAAGGAACTAAGAACAATCCCAGTAAAGCAGTTCCAAGTGTTTTAATAAAAGTACGTCTCATACTTATTGCTATTATAGCTTAGGATAGTCTTAAATATAATATTAATTTACCACCAGTTTAATACTCGACCATTCCCTACAATAATCATTAAGCAAGTGACAATGTGTAAGACCCCTAAGATATGAAGAATAAGCTCAAACAATAATATCCATAATCAAGAATATTGTTTTGCTTAAATTTAATGGTCTTTTTGATTTAAGTATTAGTCTTATAAAAGCCGTTAAATCCTTGGTTATACTTGTATCTATCATCAATTAAAGATGTTATAAGTACTCTTTTAGGTATCGCTAATAGAGCTACATCAAGCATCTAAGCTAGTATTTTTCGAAAAATATTAATCTAAGGAACATTACAACGAATAAACATTCATGTTCTCAGCATGAATAAACTTGCGAGGATATTATGATTATAAAAGAAACAAGTCAGGATATAAAAAAAACTGGGTTAGTTTTACCATTAAAAAAAAACATCTTTCAAATTAAAATCAATAAATCAATTGAAATAGTTGTCGTTCATAACCCGTGTGCAAGGGGGTCTCATCAAGAAAATGTAGGCATTGTAATTAATGAAAAAGATATTTTAGCAATTTTATCTAAACGATACGCCAATGTTTCCATCACAAAAATTAATAATAAATTTGATTTAGACAAATTATTGATACGAAAGCCTGATTTGGTTTTTTCTGGCGTGAAGTACTTTAACTTTAATAATAAAAAAGTTTGGTTGAATGATTGTTTAGACGCTCATGGTATTCCATATATTGCATCTAGTAGAGTAGCATTATTGAACGAGAGTGATAAAAATTTAGCTAAAAAGCTTGTATTAAAAGCAAAAATTAAATCAGCAGATTTTTTTATAACAAATCCTGAAGATCATCAAAACGAGAGCTCTATGCCCATTTCATTTCCCTTATTTGTCAAACCCATTACAGGGGGCGATAGTAGAGGAGTTGATTCTAGTTCTATTGTTTTTGATTTTTTAAGTTTTAAGAAGAAGGTTTTAGAAATTAAAACTCAACACAATCTAGCTTCTTTAGTGGAAACTTATTTACCTGGCAAAGAATATAGTGTTGGCATTTTTGAAGATAGCATCAAAGGTACATTACAAGCGATGCCAATAGAAATCATTGTAAAGAAAAATATCAATGGTCATCGTATTCTTGATTTTGATGCTAAAAAAAATGATGAAGAAAAAGTGATTGCAGTAAAGGATAAGCAATTATTTAAAAAACTTTCAATATTAGCAAAAAAAGCCTTCAAGGCACTTGGTGGAAAATCTTTAGGTAGAATTGATATTAAAATGAACGATCTTGGTGTTCCCCATTTTATGGAAGCTAACTTTATGCCTGGACTTCGGAAGGGATATTTTTACAGGTCGTGTGTATTAAATCTAGGTATGAATTATGAAGATATGATTTTTAACATAACAAACACTGGTTTATCTTCTAAAGAGTTTAGTAAAATTAATATTAGAAAAATTTAATTGTTATAAATTATTACTTTACGAATTTTTCAATTCGTTCTTCCGTTGTCGTATCACAATAAAGAGGCTCCCATAATTTCAGAGAATAAAGTACCATATGTTTAATGATTAAGAGTCTTATCCTTCTTTTTAAACACACCTTTTTGGATTTAGGCAAACAGTTTCACATAAGTTATTTGCCGCCTCTTATGATTTATGTTGCTGCAGGTGTTTCAGGCTTAACAGGATCTAGAGCTTAAAAAAGAAAAAGAAGCCAAAGCGTTAGCAGCAAAGCAAAAGAAGGAAAAAGAAATTGCTTTAGAAAATTATCGTCAACGTTTAAGAAAAGAGGTGAGCGCTATTTTTATTTGCAGACCCCAAGATAATCATAGGTGGGTAAGTGTTAGTTCAGATGCTTATCAAAATAGATATAAAAAAAAGTATGAATATTATTAACATTGGCTCTTAAAAGGTTATGGTATAGTTACAAAGTATGGAATCGTTGCTTATTATATTAGTTGTTTTCTTAATTGTACTTAACGTAGGTGTGTTGTTTTACTTGGTTAAGAATAAGCCTGAAGTAAAGCAAGATAATACAGAGCAAGTTTTAAAAGACGAACTTAATCAGTTGAAGAATACTTTTAGTCAGTCTTTTGGTTTAATGACCAAGGATATTGCAAAAGATATGACAGGCGCACTTACTAGGGTGGATGAGAAAGTTGCAGTGTTTAATCAACAAGTAGAAGTTTTAAATAAGAGCCAAGAAAACTTTAGCAGGATCTTAGCAGGGGTAAAACAATATGGAGTTTTGGCTGAGTTTTCTCTAGCTTCTTTATTAAAGGATTTACTTCCCTCATCGCAGTTTATTGCAAACGTTAAAATGAAGCCTGATGAAACATCTGACACGGTAGAATTTGCCATTAAGCTTCAAGATGTTTTGGTGCCATTAGATAGTCACTGGCCCATTGAAAAGTTCAAAGCCATTGATGATGCCTATCAGGCAAAAGACAAAGATTTATTAGCAGACGCTAGAAAAGAATTAGCATCAGCTTTTAGAAATAAAGCTAAGGCAGTCAGTAGTAAATACATTGCTCCACCTAAGACAACAGACTTTGCAATTGTCTATGCACCAACAGAAGGTTTATTTGCAGAATTATCAAGCTATAGAGATCCAAAGACCAAGGAGTTATTACTTCAAGAGCTTAGAACTAAATATAAAGTTACGATTGCAGGACCTAATACGTTGTCAGCTTTATTGCAGTCTTATCATTTAGGTTTTCAAACCTTAAGAGTTCAAAAACACGCAACACAAATTTATGGTGATCTTAGAAACATTACCACAAGGTTTGAAAAGCATTTTGATAATATTATTGATTTGAGAAAGAAATTGGAGCAAGCAATGACTGCAACCGATACCTTTGGTAGAGATGCTAGATCTATTATGAATACGTTAAGTAATATTAAAGACCCTGGAACTTTCCAAGAAACTTTAGAAGAGAACGAAGATAAGATTAAAGTTCTTAAGTAAATAATTAAATGGCTAATTTTGTATTTTACGATTTTGAAACAAGCTCATCTAATAAATCTTGGGGGCAGATCATTCAGATAGGTGCCATCTTAACCAATGATAATCTTGAAGAGTTAGATCGCTATGAAGCAAGATGCAGACTAAGCCCAAGTATTATTCCTGAAGCGATGGCTTTAATTGTAAACAAATCTTCTCCCAAGATGCTTAAGGGAGCAAATTTATCTCACTATGAAATGGTTAGACAATTTGTTGAAACTTTAAAGCGATGGGGTAAAGCAACATTCATTGGTTTTAATAATATTGATTTTGATGAAGAGTTTTTAAGAAGTACTTTATTTCAAACGTTAGAGTATCCTTATTTAACAAGCACGAATGGAAACAATAGAGGCGACTTATTAAATTTAGCAAGAGCAGCTAATCTTTATTATCCAGATACTTTAAAAAATCCAATCAGCGAAAAAGGAAATGCAGTTTACAAATTAGATCAAATGGCACCTTTAAATGGCATCGAACACAGCGACGCTCATAGTGCAATTGGAGATGTTGTTGCAACGTTAGGTATTGCAAAAATTATTGCAAAAAAAGCCCCAAGTGTTTGGAAAGCAAGTCACTTAACGACTAATAAAGATTTAACTTTAGATATTATTAAGAAAGAACTTTATTTTTGTACCAACGAATATTTTTATGGAAAAAGTAGACCCTATGTTCAAACGTTTGTTTGTCAGCATCCAAAATATCAGTGGCCCAAATGTTTTGATTTAAGACACGATCCAAATATTTATCTTAAAATGCCTATTGCAGAATTAAAGGTAGAAATGTCTAAAAATCCTAAGTTTTTAAGAACGGTAAGACATAACAAACATCCAATCATTATGAACCCATCGTTTGGTAATGAATTTGATGAATATAAAATGATTGGTTCTCAAAAATTAACGGAAAGAGCAAAACTTGTAAAAGATAATCAAGCTTTTGCAGAAAAAATTAGCTTAATACTTCAAGAAGAAGCTGATGAAAAAGAGCAAACAAAATCACAAGAGGATATTTATGAAGAGGAAAGTATTTATACAAAGTTTACGAGTGCGGAAGATAATAAAATACTTCCTGAATTTCATAACGTAGAGTGGAATAAAAAGCTTTCAGTTTTAGACAAACTTAAAGATGAGCGGTTACATTATTTTGGTAAACGTTTGATTTATGAAGAAAAACCAGAATTGCTATCTAAAGTAGATTATAATGAAATTAAAAGAACTCTCGCTAAAAGATTACTTAGTACTAACAATGAAAAGTGGAATACCATTCCAAGAACTTATTCAGAGATAGATACTTTAAGAGAAAAATTTGAAAGAGAAGGTCAGCCAGAAAGACTAATTATCTTAGATGAAATTAACGCTTACGTTGAGGAGATGGAAAAGTTTTACACAGCAGCGTAGTTGACTTTAATAAAAAAATAACTATCTATCATTTATCTATGGCAACAAAAAAAATCACAGACGAAAATTTTGAAAAAGATGTTTTAAAAGCAAGTAAGCCAACGGTTGTAGACTTTTGGGCAGAGTGGTGCGGTCCTTGTAAACAGATTGGTCCCGTACTTGAAGAAATTTCTAATGAATTAAAAGATGAAGTTGTCATTGGCAAACATAATATCGATGAAGAACCGAACATGCCAACGAAGTATGGTATTAGAGGTATTCCTACGATGTTGTTGTTTAAAGATGGTCAGTTAAAATCTACTAAAGTAGGTGCAACGACTAAATCAAATATTGTTTCTTGGATTAAAGAACATATTTAATTCTTACTCAAAACATCACCCACTAAATATAAACTTCCAAAGATAACAATCGTTTTCTTTTCTTTAGAAGAGAGTTGCTTGAGAGCAGCATAAATATCTTTTCTAGACTCAGTTGGAAATTGTTTCTTAGCTAATAATTTTAAATCCTCTGCTTTTGCACTATTAGGTTCTTTAGCTATTGGAATAGTAATTACTTTTTTAAAGACAGATTTAAAAGATTTAATAAATTTTTCAGGTAATTTATTTTTTTGCATTCCCCAAATTCCATAGATAGGTTCTTTTAATGTTTTTAAGTAATTATATAAGTTCTCTCCACTTGCCATTGAATGACAACCATCGATTAGTAATTTTTCTTGGGGTTTAAGAAACTTTCTTAATTTACCTTTTGTTATGTATTGAAGGCGCCCCTCAAATTTAATTTTAGGTATAGTTTTAGTGATTATTTTTTTTGGTACACCAAAGTCCAAAGCCACTTTGATGGCTAATCCTAAGTTATTAATCAATCCTTCAGAGTGAATGTAATTAGATTTTATCGGTATTATATTTTTATTATCTTTATAGAGGTAATAATCTTTGACTTTTTTGACTAAAAAACTTGAAGCATAAATCTTTTTGCTTTTGTTGTTTTTTAAAATGTTTTTAATAATTTTAAGCGTTTTTGGCTTTTGTTTAGCTATGTAGATTGTTGTGTTTTGCGATAGAGAATCTAGTTTTTGTCTGCATATTTCAGCTAAGGTTTGAGGCTTAACCCAGTCTTGGTGCTGAAAATTAATGTTGGTTACGATTTGTGCTTTTGGCTCATGCCATAAATTAGTGCTGTCTTTTTTGAAGAGCAAACCTGCTTCTATTAAGTGGTAGTTAATATTTTTTTGCTCTTTTGAAGCTAAAATATAAACGCAGGTTAAAAGTTCAAACAAAGTTAACTTTAGACCAGTTTGTTCAGCAAGTT
>Ga0255762_10003776_pt1 | contig 11820 bp, 6 predicted proteins | sample 101ome_16_FD_179962 | JGI IMG/M metagenome (GOLD analysis project Ga0255762, IMG submission 179962) | Coastal salt marsh microbial communities from the Groves Creek Marsh, Skidaway Island, Georgia - 101401AT metaG (version 2) | ecosystem: Environmental > Aquatic > Marine > Intertidal zone > Salt... | reverse complement strand
CAGCGTCACCCGAAGACGTTTGGATATTTTGCGCGCGTCCCGACGAGTCGTTACCCGAGAAATGTGCCCCAACATCGACGGATATCCACGCGAAGGGTCATTTTCCACTTTCACGACACCCAGTCGAACGGTGCGTTTTACCGATTAAAAAATATGAAACCCCATCGCGGGGCGAGCGGGCACCCGGTGATGGCGACAGGGACGACTCGTGTGCGGAGTGAGTGACGTCAAAACGCGCACGCGTGTTCTATCCCATTACGACGATGATGGCGAACGGTGCGACGGCGCTGAGCGCCCGCGCGTCTTTGTCGCGAACGACGGTACGTATGAGATGCGTCATGACGCGGCGCTTCACCCCGTCGCGCGCGCGCGCGCGTTACCGTCTGGACGGTTCAACGTCGGGCGCGCGTACACACGGCTCGTTTTTCTTGGTCTTCGGTCGATCGTTCGTTCGTTCGTTCTTCCGGTCAGCGGACGCGTGCGCGTCGTGCGGGTGGTGATGGGTGATGTCGTCGTGTGCGCGTGGATCCGACGCGTCTTCATCGGATCTGCGCGTGCGCGGTGTCGCACCGCAACGGCGAAGCGTTCGATGGATCGATGGAGCTCCGATCGGGGGTTGTAGATAAGAGCGCGCGGGCGAGGGCTGGCGCGCGCGCGCGATCGGTCGGTCGGTCGGATGTTTCTTCCGTGGATCACGGCCGCGACGCGCGCGATAGAAACGTCGAAATGACGCCAGAGACGCGATTGACGGCGCGAATGGGCGACGGATGCGCGGGTACCGGCGAAGACGCGATGACTGACGACGCGCGATTTTCGCTTCGTTTTGATCCAATCAGGGACTCGTCGGCAAGTCGAGGTCAGTGCGCGCGGCGCGAGTGAGCACCACCACGCGCGCGGTCGCGACTGGGCCGAAGGGACCGTTGAGAAAGAAGGGTGAACAAAAGGAGGAGGACAAGATTGAGGACATGTCTTCGGGTGGTCGTGGCATGTTCACCACGGTGGACCCAGAGGTGCGCCGCATCGTGCCAGAGGCAAAGGGTCGCGTTGTGGTCAAGGTGACGTATGTCGTCTTGGAGTCTCAGTACCAGTCTGCGCTCTCCGCGGCCGTGAAGAAGATTAACGACACGAACGAAAAGGTGTGCGTTGAAGTTGTCGGTTACTTGTTGGAGGAGTTGCGCAACAAGGACAACTTGGAGGCGCTCAAGAAGGATGTCGAGACGTCCAACATTTTCATCGGTTCCCTCATCTTCATTGAGGAACTCGCCGAGAAGATTGTTGAGATTGTTCAGCCGTGCCGCGAAAAGTTGGATGCCTGCTTGATCTTCCCGTCCATGCCGCAAGTCATGCGCTTGAACAAGCTCGGTACTTTCTCTATGGCGCAGCTCGGTCAGTCCAAGTCTGCCATCGCCTCCTTCATGCGCAAGAAGAAGGAGTCTGGCGGTTTCGAGGAAGGCATGTTGAAGCTCGTCCGTACTTTGCCGAAGGTGTTGAAGTACTTGCCGTCCGACAAGGCTGCGGATGCTCGTAACTTTATGAACTCTTTGCAGTACTGGCTCGGCGGTTCCACGGACAACTTGGAGAACTTCTTGTTGATGATCTCCAAGGCGTACGTTCCGGAACTCAAGGGTGTCGAGCTCACCGTCGCCGAGCCGGAGGTGTTCCCGGATGTTGGTATCTGGCACCCGGCTGCGCCGATGTACTACGAAGACTTGAAGGAGTACCTTAACTGGTATGACACTCGCAAGGACATCAAGTTCAAGGCGGATGCTCCGGTTATTGGTCTCGTCCTTCAGCGTTCTCACTTGGTCACCGGCGACTGCGGTCACTACGACGGTATGGTGATGGAACTCGAAGCCAAGGGTGCCAAGGTTGTTCCGATCTTCGCCGGTGGTCTCGACTTCTCCGGGCCGATTGAGCAGTTCTTCTTTGACCCGATCACCAAGGGTGCGTACGTCGACACTGTCTTGTCGCTGACTGGTTTCGCCCTCGTCGGCGGTCCGGCGCGTCAAGATCACCCGAAGGCTATTGAGTCTCTCAAGAAGCTCAACGTGCCGTACATGGTCACCGTGCCGCTTTCTTTCCAAACCACCGAGGAATGGAAGGATTCTACGCTCGGTTTGCACCCGGTGCAAGTCGCCCTTCAAGTTGCACTTCCGGAGCTCGACGGCGGCCTCGAGCCGATGATCTTCTCTGGTCGCGACTCCAAGTCTGGTAAGTCTCACTCTCTCCAAGATCGCGCCTCGCAAATCGCGAACCGCGCCATCAAGTGGGCTGCCCTTCGCAAGAAGACTGCGGCGAACAAGAAGCTCGCGATTACCGTGTTCTCTTTCCCGCCGGATAAGGGTAACGTTGGTACCGCCGCGTACTTGAACGTCTTTGGCTCCATCTTCCGCGTTCTCCAAGGCTTGCGCCGTGAAGGCTACAACGTTGGTGTTCTTCCGTCAACTGAAGAAGAACTCATCAACTCTGTCCTTAACGACAAGGAGGCTCAGTACGCTTCCCCGGATCTCAACGTTGCGTACCGCATGCCGGTGAAGGAGTACCAAAACCTCTGCCTCTACTCTGAGGACTTGCACGAAAACTGGGGTCCGCCGCCGGGCAACCTCAACACCGATGGCCAAAACATGCTCGTCTACGGCAAGCAATTTGGCAACGTCTTCATCGGTGTTCAGCCGACCTTTGGCTACGAAGGTGATCCCATGAGATTGCTCTTCTCCAAGTCTGCGTCGCCGCACCACGGCTTCGCGGCTTACTACACCTACCTTGAACACATCTTCCAAGCGGATGCCGTGCTCCACTTCGGTACCCACGGTTCTCTCGAGTTTATGCCGGGCAAGCAAGTTGGTATGTCTGGTGTGTGCTACCCGGATCAGTTGATCGGTAACATCCCGAACATCTACTACTATGCGGCAAACAACCCGTCTGAGGCGACCATTGCCAAGCGCCGTTCTTACGCCAACACGATTTCCTACTTGACCCCGCCGGCTGAGAACGCCGGTTTGTACAAGGGCTTGAAGGAACTCAAGGAACTCATCTCCTCTTACCAAACCTTGAAGGATTCCGGCCGTGGTCCGTCCATTGTCAACACCATCATCTCCACCGCCATTACGTGCAACTTGGACAAGGATGTCAAGGAGATCCCGACTGATCCGGAGGCTGACGCCGCCAACTTTGACGCGGACACCCGCGACATGATCGTCGGTAAGGTTTACCAAAAGCTCATGGAGATTGAGTCCCGCTTGTTGCCGTGCGGCTTGCACGTCGTTGGCTGCCCGCCATCCGCGGAGGAGGCGGTTGCCACTCTCGTCAACATTGCGTCCATTGACCGCGAAGACGAAGAGATTCAAGCGCTCCCGGGTATCTTGGCTGATTCTATCGGCCGCGATATCGAATCTATCTACAGATCCAACGACGCTGGTAAGCTCGAAGATGTTCAGCTCTTGCAAGACATCACCGAAGCGTGCCGCGCGTGCGTTCGCACCTTCGTGGGCGCCGCCGCTGATCCGTCTGGACGCGTCGCCGCTGGTGCACTCGCCAGCGTTGGTAAGCTCTTTGGCTCTGCCGCCATTGCGCTTCCATGGGGTGATGCCCTCAAGGGCACCCAGTTCGAGAGTGCTGACGTCGAAAAGATGCGCAAGTTGTTCGACTACTTGCGCTTCTGCCTCGAGCAAGTTGTCAAGGACAACGAGCTCGGCGCTCTCACTGAGGCGCTTGAAGGTCAGTACGTTCTCCCGGGTCCGGGTGGTGACCCGATCCGTAACCCGAAGGTGTTGCCGACGGGTAAGAACATCCACGCTCTCGATCCGCAAGCAATTCCGACCGGTGCGGCTGTTGCGTCTGCCAAGGTTGTCGTTGACCGCTTGATTGAGCGCGAGCGCGTGGAGAATGGCGGCAAGTACCCAGAGTCTATCGCTCTTGTTCTTTGGGGTACGGACAACATCAAGACTTACGGTGAGTCTTTGGCGCAAGTGATGTTGATGGTGGGTGTGCGTCCGGCTCCGGATGCTCTCGGTCGCGTGAACAAGCTTGAGCTCATTAGCTTGGAAGAGCTCGGCCGTCCGCGTATTGACGTTGTCGTCAACTGCTCTGGTGTGTTCCGCGACTTGTTCGTCAACCAAATGAACTTGTTGGATCGCGCCGTCAAGCTCGCTGCGGAGCAAGAGAATGAACCGGATGAGATGAACTTCGTACGTAAGCACGCGAAGGAGCAAGCTGCTGAGCTTGGCTTGTCTGTCCGCGAGGCGGCGACGCGCATTTTCTCCAACGCGTCTGGCTCTTACTCGAGCAACGTCAACCTTGCCGTTGAAAACTCTTCTTGGAACGACGAAAGCCAGCTCCAAGACATGTACCTCAACCGTAAGAGCTTTGCGTTCAACTCTGACGCTCCGGGTGCTGGTATGGAGACGAAGAAGGAACTCTTCGAGTCTGCCTTGGCCAAGGTTGACGTCACCTTCCAAAACTTGGATTCCAGCGAAATTTCGCTCACCGACGTGAGCCACTACTTTGACTCTGATCCGACCAAGCTTGTCCAAGGTGTGCGTAAGGATGGTAAGATGCCGTCCTCTTACATTGCCGACACCACCACGGCGAACGCGCAGGTGCGCTCCTTGTCCGAGACGATGCGTCTCGACTCGCGTACCAAGTTGTTGAACCCGAAGTGGTACGAGGGCATGATGGCGTCTGGCTACGAAGGTACTCGTGAGATCCAAAAGCGTTTGAACAACACGCTCGGTTGGTCTGCCACCTCTGGCCAAGTCGACAACTGGGTGTACGAAGACGCCAACACGACCTTCATGGCTGATCCGGAAATGCAAAAGCGCCTCATGGAGTCCAACCCGAACTCGTTCCGTAAAATGGTTGCCAACTTCTTGGAAGCGAACGGTAGAGGTTACTGGGAGACGTCTGAAGAGAACATTGAGCGTCTCAAGCAACTGTATATGGAAGTCGAAGACAAGATTGAAGGTGTCGAAAACTGAGCGGGGACCGCGGGAGCGACGCAAGACAATGCGAGAAATTACTTCACATCTGCGGCGCGCGATGATCGCCGACGCGAGCATCACCGTACGCAACATTAATCTAGAGGCGAGGCTGCGTCTCGCCAGTTACAGCGCAATTAACTGACGTACATCTATTTTAGTACACATTTATTACAAGACACTTTTCATTCGTCACGTCCTCCCTGTCTCTCCTCTGTCCGATCCCGTCGCCGCGACGAAAACGTGGGAGCTCGCATCCGCTTCGCCAAACTGGGGGAACAAAGGCGGACTCGAACCGTCTCGACATTCCAACGAATCGTCACAACGACCCGCGCGCGCGATGTCGACCGCGTCCTCGCCGCTCCGCGAGCTCAACGTCGAGGCGTCCGTCATCAAACGACGTCCACGGGTGGATAAGCGCGACGAGGGTGGGGTGCGTCGGCGTCGACGCGTAAACGCGCGCGTGTTGGGTGACAGCGATGATGATGATGATGACGAAAATGATGATGATTTTGGAACGAGTAGCGAAGAAGAAGAGAACGACGCGTTGATCGTGGGACGACAGTCTCGAGGACGACGCGTGGGACGCGCGTTGGAGAGCGACGACGATGCCATGACGGATGATGATGATGATGCACTGTTTTCTGATGATACTTTGAGCGACGACGACACGTCGTCCGTCGGGGAATCTCCCGCGCTCGGGTCACGATTAAATGCGGATTCGATGAAGCGGAGTGAAATAAGCAAAGTCGACCATACATCCGACGGTGGCATGAACGCGTTGCGTTCGTCGAGCACGAGAAAGGAGGAAGCATTAACGACGAGGCAGCAAAACGAGATGCGGTACGAGGAGAAAGAGCCAGATGTTCCCGTGCCGAAAGACATTGGTGTCGATGCGGATCGCACGGCGGCGAACACACTCGCGGTAGATAAACCTTTGCGATTAAAAGGCAAGCCCGGTGGACCGAAGTTTGAGCTCCACGCATCGCTTGCAGGGCGATTGTATGATCATCAACGTGACGGCGTGCGTTGGATGTGGGGATTACAACTCGTCGGCCGCGGCGGCATCCTCGCCGACGACATGGGTTTGGGTAAGACTTTGCAAGCGGCAGCGTTCGTAACGGGGTTAATGCGGAGCGGTGCCTGCAAACGCGTGCTCGTTCTCGCCCCAACGACGCTTTTGCCGCACTGGGCCAAGGAATTTGAAAAGTGCGGGTTGAAGCACGGACAGACGCTGTTCAAGTACTACGCAGGGACTCAATCCGAGCGCGCGCGTCAGCTCAAGGCGTGCACGACGGGTCGGGGCGTGCTCTTGACGTCGTACGGCATGGTGACCTCTCGCGCGACCGAACTGGGTGCGCCGGCGGATGAGGATTTGGCGGAGACAATGGCGCAAAGAGAAGGCAGAGGCTCGGCGCCAAAGGATTTCGCCGGCGCATTTCGCTGGGATTGGATAATCATGGATGAAGGGCACAAACTGAAGAGCACGACGACGCAGGTGGCGCAAAAGGTGCGGCAAATTCCTGCTAATCTGCGCATGATTGTCACCGGCACGCCGATACAAAATGATCTCGGTGAGCTGTGGTCTCTGTACGATTTAACGTGTCCGGGTTTGCTGGGCGGCGAAAATGAATTCAGACGTCGATTCGTGCACAAAATCACCGCCGGCCAGGCTTCGTCTGCGACGCAAAAGCAGCGCGCCGAGGCGAAAGATCTCGGTGCCGAGTTGCGCAAGACGTGCGCACCGTTTTTCTTGCGTCGGGAGAAGAGCGAAGTGCTCGCGAAAAAGCAAGAGGACAATAAGCCAAAGGAGGATGGCGACGTCAAGCTAGTCGCGGCAGGCGTGGCGCTCAATCAAAAGCTGAAAAAGTCGAGCTGGAAAAACGTGTCGCACGCGCCGCAAGCGCTCGGACAAAAGAATGATTTGATTGCGTGGATTCCCCTTGACAAGGCTCAATCGGCGCTGTACACCAAATTCTTAGCCTCGAAACCGGTGAGAGACGCCGTGTACAAGCGCGGAAGCGCCATTTCGTGCATGAATACGCTGAAGAAGATTTGCGACCATCCGGCGTTGTGTTGCATCGCGCAGCAAGATGAGGACGACGAGACTCACGTCGAAACCATGGAGGAGACGGAAGAACAGACGGCGGAACAAAAGAAGAGTTGCGCGGGAGAGGCTGCCGCGGCGGCGGCATTAGCGGTGCGAGAGTGCGGCTTTGACGCCAAAGTGCTTGAGTCTGGCGATGAGAGTGTCTCTTCAAAGCTCCGTTTCCTCATGTCCATGCTCGATCGATTCCAAGCCGGGGGTCATCGTACGTTGGTTTTTTCTCAATCGCAAGCCATGTTGGACATCATCGAAAAGAATGTTCGCGCCAGCGACAAGTTGTTTGTTCGTATCGATGGCAAGGTGAATGTGGAGGAGCGAGACAGACGCGTGTCGCGATTTCGTCAAAACGACGACATTCCAGTCATGCTCTTAACCTCTCGAGTCGGAGGTCTCGGCCTGACGCTCACCGAGGCGACGCGTGTCATCATTTACGATCCGGCGTGGAACCCGACGACGGATAACCAATCGGTCGATCGCGCGTATCGCATTGGTCAGACGAAGGATGTCGTCGTGTACCGACTCATCACGTGCGGCACGGTGGAGGAAAAGATTTATCGTCGGCAAGTCTTCAAAGGTGGTCTCTCGAAAGCCGGCGCCGAGGGTGGAAACAGCACGCGGTACTTTGGTGACGAAGACCCGAGTCAGCTCTTCGAAACGAATGAAAAGGCTCTGAGCGTGAGCGAGACGATGAAGCAACTCAACGCGTTGCACGCCGCCGATCGCAAATGGACCGACGAATTGCAACTCGAACTTCCGTTCGTTAGCGCCTTGGACTGCGTGTGTGGGGTGAGCGATCACGATCTCCTCTTTAGTAAAGATGACGAGAGCGCGGGCGGGTCAAAGGCGGGCGGGTCAAAGGCGGCTTCGGGCAAGCAACAGCAAGCCGGGGGATCGACGCCCAAGGGCAAAGGTCCCGGCGGCGCCGCTTGGAAAAACGTCAACAGCGGATGGGGCGGTGACGGTGGATTGCTAGGTGGGTCCGTGCTCGCAGCCATCACGCCGAAAAAGAATCAACCCACGGCACTGGACTCTGACGAGTCGCCAGAGCAAGTTTCCGGCGAGGCGAAGCTCAAGGCGAAAATCGACGCGTTGCAAGCAGACATCGATAAACAAGGCGTCATCTTGAGTATGCCGGACGTCGTGGCTAAAATTCCAGACAAGGGTGAGAGCATTCGCAAGGCTATCGAAATGAAAGAGGCTGAAAAGCGCGTGTTGGAGGCTGAGTTCGCAGCCAAGTACGTCAAGGCGTCGAGTACGCAACCGACTGAAACGGACGACGTCTTCTACACCCCCGTGGGATCGCCAGATTCTCAAACACCCCCGCTCGAAACCGTCATTTCGCTCACGAAATCCATTGATCTCTCATCTTTTTGATTTACGTCTTTCTCTATTGCACACATGACGAGAAAACGAAACGAAACGAATACCATTCTTCACGCACGACTGTAACAAAACGACCATTGAACTGTACAAATTACACGCCCCACTATTCCTCTTCTTCCTCCTCATCAGCCGCTCGCAGCGCGTCTCGCAACGCATCGTGCCACGCGTGACACCCTTGCGCACAAATATCGTACGCCTTATCCATATCGTCCGGGTTCCACGTCCCCGTCGCGTTCGCTCGCGTTCTCCAATCGCCGTTGCACATTCGCGATTCCCGCACGAACCCGTCGCTCGCCTCCTCTTCCTCACTCGTCGGATCAACCACAACCCTCCCATCGATTCTCACCGCGTGACACGCCGTCACCAAATCCCTACACTCTATCCCCGCTCGCGCCAACGCCACGCTCGCCGCCATGACGCATGCCGACACGTGCGCTCCGCTTCCATCCGCGTCCATGACTGTCAGGTACACGTCCACCTGCGTCTTTGGAAACGTCTCAACAATTACGCTCGGTTCAATGGAGTCCCGAACGATTCCCCCAACCACGCCTTCCATCGGGTTTTTCGTTCTCCGATCGCGCTCTCGCGTCGACGCCGTCGTCGTTTTATCCCAAAGCGCTTCCAACGCTCTCTTTCCGTCAACACTCTTTTCTGCGTCGGCGTCCCCACGACTTCGCTTCCGTCGCCCACCTCCTCCTTTCCCATCCACATGCGCCGCGAATCGCACGTCGACATTCAACGTCCCTCGATCCACGCTCGTCGTCTCGGCGAGTTCGTTTTGTCGCGGGCCGTACACGGCGCACGACACTTTGGTCGCGCCCAATTCAACGTAGGATGATCCAGCGGCGGCGGTGACGACATCGAGCGCGACGACGAGCGGACGCGGTTCCTCGTCCCCGCGACCGTCGGCGCGGGTGATGCGTGACATGTTCGGTCGTTTCGCGCGCGAAAAACGTGGGTCCGGTGCGATGGGACGGGAGACGACGCGCGTCGAACGAATGAGGTTTTGCAGTGATTGGAAAAGTGCTTTCTTTCATGTCAAGTTACAACGCGAGCGCGAAAAACGCCTCATTCTGGAACGAATCATCATCGCGTGCGACGAAGACGATCCATGGGATCATCACGTTCATCGTCTTCGTCTTCGCCGAGGTCAAAGGTGGAGCTGAGATTACGCTCGAATCGTTCGCGCGCGCGACGCGCGATTTCGTCTTGCCAATCTTCATTCGCGTTGGACTCCGGTTCGCGTCTCGAGAATGATTGGAAATCCCGATCGCGCGCGGCGTTTGACGGCGGCGGTCGGACGACGACGTCGTCGTCGTTCGATTTCCTCGGTGCGTCGCCGGAACCGAAACCAAAGAGACTCACGGCGGCGGATGCGCCTCGGCGAGACGCGGCGTTGTTCAATCCGGCGCTTTGAGATGACTTTTTGGTTTTCAAGATATCCTTGGCGTTTCGTCCAATGTGCGTCTCGAGCGACGCGCCGCCCATGGCGATGAGAACTTCCGTGGGGATGTGCGCGTGCTTTGGCTTTGGCGGTGTTCTCGGAAGCAACCGCTCTCGCGGCTCAAACTTTTTGAGAAGCGCCTCGCGCGGGTCGTCCGCGACGACGGCACCAAATCGGCTCGGCGTCGCCCCATCGGCGGTGTTCAACGACATCATCCCATTCTCCTTGGCGCGATACGCCGCGCGGGATCTCCATTCATTCGGTCCCGTCGACGGGTGATCACCGTCGTCATCTCGCGACGACTGCGAAGATCGCCAGCGGTTCTCTTCTTCTCGCATTTCGCGTCTGAAATCCGCCGGCGTCTTGTGCGTGCCCCACGCGTACGCGTCGCCACCCTTCGCGCCTTGGCGTCCACCCCACTTCCCGGGCGCTCTCGGATCGACGATCGGTACCTCTGGTGTCCAATCGCTAAAGCTGAAGCTCTTGGACACGCGCGTTTGCGGTTGTCGTCGTTGGTCATCATCCTCGTCGTCGTCGTCGTCGCGTCTGGATCGAGGAGGGGAACGACGCCGACGCCTCGGCGCTTCCTCTTCGTCGTACAACCCACCGCTTCCGCGATCGACCCGCCCACGCGACGACGCGACGCCACCGCGCACGAAATAATTTTTCGCCATCATCCACAACAACGACGCCCCGCTCATCGTCGCGCTCGCCGCGGCGAAAATCAACACGCACACCCCGAGCGTCGTTCCGACCAAGAGCGATCCGCTCAGCGCGCTCAACAACCCCTCGCCGGTGTTCGCCGCCGCCGCCGCCCAACACGCCAAACCGCCCGTCAGCGGGAGTCCCCACCGCAAAACACCGCACGCGGTGGCAAATATACCTCCCATCGCTCGAAACATCGCCTCCTCCCGGTTCATTCGCGGCGCCGAGTCGTATCTCCGCGTCCGCGTCGGCGCTTCTTCGTACGCGTCCTCCTCCGCGCGTTCGCGTTCCCGTCCAACGTCTCGTCCACCGCGTCGCCCCGTCGCCGACGAGTACCCGGTGTAATAATACCCATCGCTCGACGTCGCCGACGTCCGCGCGAGCGTTCCCCCGGGACCCGTCGTCGTCGTTCCGCGTCGTCTCCAACCTCCTGAACTTCCTCTTCCCGTCGTCAGACGAATCGACATTATAATCTCTTTCCCCTGGCGCTGATGATGATGATGACGATGATGCGTCGTCGGATTCGAGAGCGTCGCCGTCGTCGTCGTTCTCCCCGCGGGTCGTCCGCATCGTCGGATTCGTCCCGTCGATACCACCGGTCCGTTCGTCCGCATCATCGGTCCCGTCATCGGTCCCGTCCACATCGGCGACGTATTGTGTCGTGTCGTGTCGTGTCGTCGTGTCGTCGTCCACGCGCGACGAACGACCCCCTCGATGTCTCGATGTCTGTTTGTATGTCACACATATCGTTCTTATCTTATTATAGTATGATATATGTATCTCATACTATACATAGTTTAATGTCTAGAATGACGTACTACATGTGTTTCATCAGACAATTTTCGTGCACAAAGTCTGCTCAAACTCGCTACCCCGGTCACCGGGCCGTCCGGTGGAGTCAACACCCATGACGCCGCGCGACGCCGCGCGCGTGGGCGTCACAACGCGCGACGCGTTCGCGCGCGCGATGGACGCGATGGACCCTAAAGAATACGGTGCCGTGCGCGTGGACGCCGACGTCGAGGCGGCGACCGCGCGCGAAGGCCGCGAAGGCCGCGGACGCGCGCGCGCGCTGGGCTTGGGCGCGTTCGTGCTCATGGGCGTCGTCGCGTCGGTGGGTCGACGCGGTGCGCGCGAGGGAGATGCGACGTACGAGGGAAATCTCGGTACGGCGCGTTTTGAGCTCGATTTGAGGTGCATCGATG
>Ga0255762_10003772_pt1 | contig 11825 bp, 10 predicted proteins | sample 101ome_16_FD_179962 | JGI IMG/M metagenome (GOLD analysis project Ga0255762, IMG submission 179962) | Coastal salt marsh microbial communities from the Groves Creek Marsh, Skidaway Island, Georgia - 101401AT metaG (version 2) | ecosystem: Environmental > Aquatic > Marine > Intertidal zone >... | reverse complement strand
GGCCATCGACGCCTAGGGCAAAGCCCGATTTCGGCGCCCTACCCTTCGGGGAACATGCCCTGGGGCTGGTCCCGAGCCAAGGCTGGCTTCAAGGGGGTATTTCTCTGTTGGCGCTGGCCACGGCGGCGACGATCGCCATGGAAGGATGGCCCCTTTCCATGGCGTTGGGACTCCTCGCCGGGGTCCTGCTTCGGGCCCTCGGGCCATCCCAGTGGCAAGCGCCGCGCGCCTACCGCCGGGACGATCGTGGCGTCGCCCTATGCCTGCCGCGTCGTGATTGGGTTCAGCTTGAAGCGCTGACGCTGACGGGCTGCGCACCCATCTACCTCTTCCTGCGCTGGCGCGAGCCGTCCGGGCGCCGGGGCAGTGCGCTGCTGTGGCGAGGAAGCCTGCCTGAACCCCTCTATCGTGCTTTCGTGCGTCAATACCGACGGTTTCCTGCACTTACCCTGTTTTAGGTGCGCCAGCGGTGGGAGGCGAGGGCGTCAAGACGCAGGGGTGAGGGGGAGAGCACCGTATCTCGGGGTGCCTCGGAGCACTCGGGATAATCCTTGTTGTAGTGCAGGCCCCGGCTTTCCTTCCGGGCCAGCGCCCCTTCGATGATCAGTTCCGCCACCAGGGCGAGGTTTCGTAGCTCGAGCAGGTCGCCGCTGATGCGGTGATGGGCGTAGTACTCATGAATCTCTCGCCGGAGCATTTTGATTCGGTGCTGGGCGCGTTCAAGGCGTTTGTCCGTCCGCACAATGCCGACGTAATCCCACATGAAGCGCCGCAGCTCCTCCCAGTTGTGAGAAATCACCACGTCCTCATCGGAGTCCGTGACCCGGCTTTCGTCCCAGGAGGGGAGCGCGGGTTCCGTTTCCGGCGCCTTCTCAAGGCGTTGGACGATGTCCTCCGCGGCCGCTTTGGCAAAGACAATGCATTCGAGGAGCGAATTGCTCGCCATGCGATTGGCGCCATGAAGTCCGGTGAAGGCGCATTCCCCTACGGCGTAGAGCTGGGGCACGTCCGTGCGCCCCCGGGCGTCCGTGACTAGGCCGCCACAGGTGTAATGGGCTGCAGGCACCACGGGAATGGGGGCCTTTGTAATGTCGATGCCCAGTTCCAGGCATCGGGCAAAGATGTTCGGGAAGTGGTGCTTTAGGCGCTCAGCGGGCAGGTGGGTGACGTCAAGGTAGAGGCAGTCGGCGCCCAGCCGCTTCATTTCATGGTCGATGGCGCGGGCTACTACGTCCCGGGGTGCGAGCTCTGCTTGAGGGTGAAAGCGGTCCATGAAGCGTTCCCCGCTGGGGAGTCGCAACAGACCGCCCTCCCCGCGGAGCGCTTCCGTAATCAGGAAGCTTTTGGCCTCCGGGTGATACAGGCAGGTGGGGTGGAATTGATTGAATTCCATGTTTGCCACGCGGCAGCCCCCGCGCCAGCCCATGGCGATGCCATCCCCCGTGGCGCCATCGGGGTTCGAGGTGTACAGGTAGACCTTACTTGCGCCCCCCGTGGCCAGCACCGTATGCGTCGCCTGGAAGGTTTCCACCTGTTCCGTCAGGGTGTTAAGGACGTAGGCGCCGACGCAGCCCGAGCCCGGGAGGTTTAGCTTCTCCCGGATCAAAAGATCTACCGCGAGGTGATCCTCGAACACCGTGAGCCGGGGCCGGCGCTGAGCCTCGGCCAGGAGGCTGTCCTCCACGGCCCGCCCCGTGGCATCGGCGGCGTGAACAATACGGCGGTGGCCGTGCCCGCCTTCCTGGGTCAGGTGGTAGCGAGCGGCACCGTCCGTGCCCCGTTCCTGATCGAAGGCCACGCCTCGGGCGGCGAGCCACGCAATGGCCTCAGGCCCCCCTTCGACAACCTGGCGAACGATGTCGGGGTGGCACAGCCCTGCACCGGCGGCGAGCGTATCCTGGACGTGATTGTCGAGGTGGTCGTCGCCATCGAGCACGGCGGCGATGCCTCCCTGAGCCCAGGAGGTGGCCCCCGCCGCCAGCGGCCCCTTGGAAAGGAGAGCGACGGAAAGGTGCTCGGGGAGGGCCAGGGCCGTGGCGAGGCCTGCGGCGCCACTGCCCAGAATCAGGACATCGAAGCGGTGCTGCGCACTCATGGCGTGGTCTTCGTGGTGTTGCGCTCCTGGGAGCCGAGGGCCGAGTATACGCCCGTAGGCAAGGCAGCCCACGGGAACTTTCAACGGCTCAGGGGGTCTAGCAGAGGTGGATCAGGAAACGGAGCCGAGGCCCATGGCCCAAACCGCTTCATCGTTGTACGCCGCTTCTGGGGCCCTGGCTGGGCAGGGAGAAGACCAAGCCCTGCTGGCCCGCGCGCTCGCGGGCGATCTTCAGGCCTTCGATCTGCTGGCCTTGAAATACCGGCCCCGGTTGAAGCAGCTGGTGCTCCGCACAGTGCGTAGCGAAGACGATGCCGATGACGTGGTGCAGGATGCGTTGCTTCGCGCCTACCGCGCCCTCGGGAGCTTCCGCGGGGATGCCCAGTTCTATACCTGGCTTTGCCGCATCGCGATCAACGTGGCAAAGACGCACGTGACCCATCCTTCCCGTCGAGTTATGAGCGATGAGCCCGTGGAAGAGGCCGCGCCCCAGCTCACCCAGCTGGGCCCTGAGCACGACCTGGCCTCGGAGCAGCTTCAGCGCGTGATCTTCCAGGCCCTGGACGCGCTTCCCGAGGCCCTTCGTACAGCGCTCACCCTGCGCGAGTTCGAAGGGCATAGCTATGAAGAGATCAGCCAGCTGATGGATACCCCCGTGGGCACCGTGCGGTCCCGGATTTTTCGTGCCCGGGAAGCGCTGGATGCGGCCATCGCGCCGCTGCTGGAGGAAAGCGGGCTATGACCGACGATCAGAAACGCGAGGCTCGGCTGCGCCAGGCACTGTCGGCGCTCGTGGACGGGGAAGCGCACGAGCTTGAGGTGAGCCAGGTGCTGGCAAAGGCCAAGGGGCATGACGAGGTAAAGGCCCGGTGGGCTCGCTACCAGCTCGTCAGTGCGGCGCTTCAGGCCCGAGGTGCGGCCCAGGGGAGCGCAGCGATCGACGAGTCTCCCGCCACGGAAGTGACTACCTTGCCGGCCTCGGCGCCCCTTCCCCGCGGGTTTGGCTGGGGGAGCTTTGCCCTGGCGGCCTCGCTCACCTTGGCGCTCATGGTGGTGCTGCGAACCGTTGGTCCTGGCTCAGAGCCCGAGCCCAGGCTGGCAGCCCTCACGCCAACGGCCGCCCCGTCTCTGGCCGTGCCCCTGCAGCCCGTAGCCCTGGGGGGTGAGCGGTCATCCGGTAGCGCTGCGGTGCAGATCACCATGCCCCGGGCCTGGGCAAGCTCAGGTGAGCTCGGCCCCGGCGCGGCGCGCCATTTGCAGACGCTGATGCGGCGCCACGCAGAATTGAATTTGCTCGATAGCGCTGGGTCCCTGGTACCCGCGGTGCGCTTGGTTGCCTACTCCGAGGCTCCGTGAAAGTCCCGGCGTTCGCCTTTCTCATGGCCGTTCTGGCGGGGCCCGCTGCCTCTGCCGGGGCGCCCGGCAGTGGCAAGGCATGGCTTGAGGCCATGACCGCGGCCCTTCGCGCCCAGGCTTACGAGGGGCTCCTGAGCTACGCCCGGGAGGATGGGGTTACGGAGCTCCGGCTGATTCATGGGCATCACGGGTCGGCCATTTACGAGCGCCTCTCCCGGCTGGACGGGGAGGGCAAGGAACTCCTACGTCGCGGGGACGAGGTCTACTTCCTGGGTGCGCAGGACGAGTCCCTTTCCGAGGCTGCCTTGCCCCTCGTGCAGCATCCGGTCGCCAATTTCGATGCGATCCCCGATAGCTACGAGGTGCGTCTGGGCGCTCAGGTGACGGTGGGGGGGCGCAAGGCGCAACAGGTACGCGTCGATCCTCGAGACAGTTACCGCTTTGCTTATCATCTTTGGCTGGATGCGGAGACGGCGCTGCCCCTTCGCCTCACCATGAATCATCCCCAGGGCGCACCGGTGGAGGTCATGCAGTTTCGGGCGCTGGCAGTGGGGGAAGAGCCTCCGGAGGCCGCCTTTCAGGTCCCCGATAGCGCGCCGCACCAGCACCCCCTCGCCCCGGCCTTTCCCCGGGACGCTCAGGCGGTGACCCCGCCCACCCTCCAGCGACTGCCCTGGCGACTGGCTTGGGTCCCTCCGGGCTTTAAGCTATTGGCGGAGATCGCTGAGGCCCCGGCCATGCTGCGCCTGGGGGACGGGCTCGCGACGGTCACCGTGTTCATTGATGCGGCCGTGGAAGACGCCCCCGTGGCACTTCAGGATGGCCCAACCGCGGCGGTGGTCCGGCACCGGCCCCATTGCGATGGCGCGGCCTATCAGATCACCGTGATCGGCGAGGTACCCTTGCCTGCGGCGGAGCGCATAGCCGAATCGCTCCATTGCACGGACGCTGCCTCTTGAAAACTTAGGGGCCTTCCCCCCACCTTTCCCCACTGGTCCATTGAAGGAGCACCCCATGCTCACCCAAACCCTAGCTCAGCTTCTGCGGCGCCCGCTGCAGCGCTGGATGGCCCTTTTGTTAACGGCTTTCATGCTGAGTGCGCCCCTGGCCTACAGCGCGGCGCTCCCCGAGTTCACGGAGCTGGTCAAGGAACAGTCCCCCGCGGTGGTGAACATCTCCACCGTGTCCCGAGCCGAGGCATCCGGTCATCCGGGGCTGCCGCCGGGCATGGATCCGGAGCAGCTGCCGGAAATCTTCCGTCATTTCTTCCGGGGCATGCCCGAGGGTCCCAGCCAGCGGGAGCGGCGTTCCCTCGGCTCCGGCTTCATCATTTCCGAGGATGGTTATGTGGTTACCAATAACCACGTGGTCGAAGGGGCCGACGAAATCTTCGTGCGCCTTCAGGATCGGCGGGAGTTTGAAGCTACGCTCGTGGGCCGGGATCCACGCTCCGACCTCGCGCTGTTGCAGATCGATGCGGAGGACCTGCCGACCGTAACCCTGGGGGCATCCAAGGATCTCGAGGTGGGGGAGTGGGTCTTGGCCATTGGCTCTCCCTTTGGCTTCGACTATTCCGTCACCGCGGGCATCGTGAGCGCCAAGGAGCGCTCCCTGCCTGATCGCAATAATGAAAACTACGTGCCCTTCATTCAGACCGATGTGGCCATCAATCCCGGCAACAGCGGGGGACCGCTCTTCGATATGGACGGTCGGGTGGTCGGCATTAATTCCCAGATCTACACCCGGTCCGGGGGCTTCATGGGGCTGTCCTTTGCTATTCCCATCGACGTCGCCATGAACGTCGTGAAGCAGCTTCGGGAGGATGGATCCGTGGCTCGGGGGTGGCTTGGGGTCATGATTCAGGATGTGAGCCGGGATTTGGCCGAATCCTTCGGCCTGTCCCGTCCCGCGGGGGCCCTGGTGGCCCAGGTGGTGCCCGATTCTCCGGCGGAGGCGGCGGGGCTCCAGCCCGGGGACGTGATCGTGCGCTTCGCCGGGGAGTCCATAGAGCGAAGCGGAGACCTGCCCCACGTGGTGGGCCTGCTTGAGCCCGATTCGGAAGCCGAGGTGGAGCTCATTCGGGCCGGCGTGCGGGAGCGTCTCACCGTCACCATAGGCACCCTGGCCGACCCCGGGGAAACGGTGGCCGCAGGGAAGGGGGGTTCACCCAAGGACGATGATCGCCTGGGCCTCACCCTCGAGCCCCTGACCGATGCGCTGAAGGAGCGGTTGCAGGTGGACGCGGGGGTGGTGGTGCGCGCCGTTTCCGAGGGGCCGGCGGCGGAGGCGGGCCTGCGTCCCGGAGACGTCATCACGCGGCTCAATAATCTGCCCATTGCCTCCCTGGGGGACTTCCAAGAGGCAGCTCAAAACCTGCCCGCGGGGCGCTCCGTGCCCATCCTGGTGGTCCGCCGCGGCGTCCCCGTTTTCCTTGCGTTGCCCCTCCCCGAGGATAACTAAGGCGGGGGTAGGGCGCCTCGCTCTGGTGTACACTCCGCTCCCCGTCGGGCGCTTCCCCAAGGAAGCGCCCCTTCGGGCTGGCTTCCGGGGAGCGCAGCGCGCCTCGCCCCGGGAGACAAACAGCGCGGGCGCAGCGTAAGAGGACCCTCAGTGACGGACCTGTCGCACATACGAAATTTTTCCATCATTGCCCATATCGACCACGGTAAGTCGACCCTTTCCGATCGCCTTATCCAGGTCTGCGGGGGGCTGAGCGATCGGGAAATGGCCGAGCAGGTGCTCGACTCCATGGAGCTGGAGCGAGAGCGGGGGATCACGATCAAGGCCCAGAGCGTCACCCTGTTCTACGATGCTGCGGATGGGCGACGCTACCAGCTAAATTTCATCGACACCCCGGGGCACGTGGACTTTTCCTACGAGGTGTCGCGCTCCCTCTACGCCTGTGAAGGGGCCCTCCTGGTGGTGGATGCGGGGCAGGGGGTAGAAGCCCAGTCCGTGGCGAACTGCTACACGGCCCTCGATCAGGGGCTCGAAGTGGTTCCGGTGCTGAACAAGATGGATCTGCCCCAGGCGGACCCGGAGCGGGTCAAGCTACAGATTGAAGAGATCATCGGCATCGATGCCTCCGAGGCCATTCCCGTGAGCGCGAAGTCGGGCATGGGTATCGATGTCCTTCTCGAGGCGCTCATCGCGCGCATTCCGCCCCCCACGGGGGAGGTGGACGGGCCTTTGCAGGCCCTCATTATCGACTCCTGGTTTGATAACTATCAGGGCGTGGTTTCTCTTGTCCGAGTCACCCAGGGCACGATCAAGAAGGGTGATCGAGTCATGGCTCGCTCCATTGGCAAGGTGCACCAGGTCGACCAGGTCGGCAGCTTTACGCCGAAGCAAACCCCCCGGGAAGGGCTTCGGGCCGGGGAAGTGGGTTACGTGATCGCAGGGATTAAGGACGTTCGTGGTGCGCCGGTGGGGGACACCCTGGTCCTTGAACGTTCTGACGCGCCGGCCCTCCCGGGCTTTGAAAAGGTGAAGCCCCAGGTCTTCGCCGGCCTCTTTCCCGTCAACGCCGATGACTTCGAAGACTTTCGCGACGCCCTGGAAAAGCTCACGCTGAACGACGCAAGCCTGTTCTACGAGCCGGAGACCTCCGATGCCCTGGGCTTCGGCTTCCGCTGTGGTTTCCTAGGCATGCTCCACATGGAGATTATTCAGGAGCGCCTCGAGCGCGAGTACGACCTCGATCTCATTACCACGGCGCCCTCCGTGGTCTACGAGGTGCTGCTCAAAAATCAAGAGACCCTCTACATTGATAATCCCTCGGCGCTTCCCGATCCCTCCCGCATCGAGGAGATTCGTGAACCCATCGTGCGCGCCAACATCCTTGTGCCCCAGGAGCACGTCGGGGCGGTCATGACCCTATGCCAGGAGCGGCGCGGGGTGCAGGTGGACATGCAGTTCCTTGGGGGTCAGGTTTCCCTAGTTTACGATTTGCCCATGGGGGAAGTCGTGCTTGATCTCTTTGACCGCTTAAAGTCAGCGACCCGGGGCTTCGCCTCCCTCGAGTATGGCTTTGACCGCTTCGAGGCGGCCTCCGTGCAGCGCCTCGACGTGTTGATTAATGGCGAGCCCGTCGACGCCCTTGCCCTTATCGTCCACAAGCAAAACTCGGCCTACAAGGGGCGGGATCTCGTGGAAAAGATGCGCGAGCTCATCCCCCGGCAGATGTACGATGTGGCGATTCAGGCGGCCGTGGGCTCGAAGATTGTGGCCCGCTCAAACGTCAAGGCGCTCCGAAAGGATGTGACGGCGAAGTGCTACGGCGGGGACGTTTCACGGAAGCGAAAGCTCCTTGAAAAGCAAAAGGCGGGGAAGAAGCGCATGAAGCAGGTTGGACGCGTGGAGATCCCCCAAGAGGCCTTCCTGGCGGTGCTCCAGGTAGGGAAGTAACCCATGAGTGAGCTGCTGAACTACCTGCCCCTGTTCCTGGTCCTGGCGACCTTGGTCACCGGGGCACTCTGGGGCCATGATCGCATTTGGCGTCGTCCTCAGCGCCTAGCAGCGGCGGCGGCTTTGGACGAGCGTACCCCCGACGCGGCCCGGGGCCCGGCCTACGACAAGGCTCGGACCGCGCTTTTGGCCGATCCCCCGGCCATGGAGTGGGGCGGGAGCTTCTTCCCCCTCCTGGCGCTGGTGCTTGTGGTGCGCAGCTTCCTCTTTGAGCCCTTCGTGATCCCCTCCGGTTCCATGCTCCCCACCCTCGAGGTGGGGGATTACATCCTTGTCAATAAGTACCGCTATGGGCTGCGCTTGCCCGTGCTCGGGACTAAGGTCCTAAGCGTCGGGGCGCCGGCGCGGGGGGATGTCATGGTGTTTTATCCACCCCATCTCGACGTTTACTACATTAAACGGGTGGTGGGCTTGCCCGGAGACCTTATTCGCTACGACAACCGCACCCTTTTTATCAATGGGGAGCGGGTTTCCTTGGAAGCGCAGGGCATGGGCACGGATGGGCTTGAGCGCTTTCTCGAGACCCTAGGTCCCGTGACCCACGAGATTCAGTACGAGCCCAACCGGGGGCGGCGGGTGCAGGAGTGGCGGGTGCCCGCGGACGCCTATCTGGTGTTTGGGGACAACCGGGATCGCAGCGCCGACTCCCGCAGCTGGGGCTACGTTCCGGAGGCCAACGTGATCGGCCAGGCCGTGGCGATCTGGATGCATAAGTCCCCAGGCTTGGCCCTTCCCCGCTTTCACCGCAATGGAACGATCGAGTGACGCCGGAAGCGCAGCGGGTAGCGACGGAGGCTTTGCAGCAGCGCTTAGGCTATCGCTTCACGGACCCCGCGCTTTTGGTTCGGGCGCTGACCCATCGTAGCGTGGTGGGGCAGGGCAGCTATGAGCGTCTCGAGTTTCTTGGCGATGCTTTCCTGGGCTACGTCATTGGCCGGGAACTTTATGCGCGCCATCCTGAGGCCCCGGAGAGTGCGCTTACCTTGATGCGGGCCAAGCTTGTGAAGAAGGGTGCGCTGGCGGCCCATGCCAAGGCTCTGGAGCTGGCGCCGACGCTTCGCCTGGGCCCCGGGGAGCAAAAAAGCGGAGGACACCGCCGGGACTCGATCCTGGCCGACGTAGTGGAAGCGCTTATCGGCGCGGTGCTTTTGGATGGCGGAGCGGAGGCTGCGGAAGCCCTCGTGCTGCGTCTCTATGGGGCCCAGCTCGAAGAGAGCACGCCGGAGGCTGCGCAAAAGGATCCGAAAACCCAGCTTCAGGAATGGCTTCAGGGGCGCGGCCATCCCTTACCCCAGTACCAAGTGGAAGCGGTCCTCGGGGAGGATCACGCCCAGGCCTTTGTGGTGTGCTGTGAAGTGACTGCGCCCCCGGGGACCTTTCGCGGAGAAGGGAGCTCGCGTCGGAGCGCGGAGCAGGCGGCCGCGTCCCAGGCACTCCAAGCCCTTCGAGGAGCGCGCCCATGAGCGATACGCGCTGCGGAACCCTTGCCCTTGTCGGCCGACCCAACGTTGGGAAGTCTACGCTCTTAAATGCCCTCCTAGAGGAGCGGCTCGTGATCACCGCGGATCGTCCTCAGACGACCCGCCACGCCATCCTCGGCATTCGCACCGACGGCGACGACCAGCTGCTCTTTGTGGATACGCCGGGGCTTCATGACGGCGGCCGGCGCGCGCTTAATCGAAGCATGAACCGGGCGGCCCGGGGCGCGCTTTTCGATGTAGATATTGTGGTGATGGTCGTGGAAGCCGGGCGCTGGGGGCCTGCTGACGACTATGTGCTCGAACAGGTCAAGCAGGCCCGGGGTATTCCCGTTTTAGCGATTAACAAGATCGATGCCTTACCTAAGCGGGAGGCGCTGCTCCCCTACCTCGCCCAGGCTGCGGCGCGCCACGACTGGGCAGACCTTGTGCCCATCATGGCGCGTCGGGGGGAAAACGTACCGCGCCTCCTTACCGTGCTTCGAGGTCATTTGCCGCCGGGGCCTCACCATTACGAGGCCGACGCCCTTACCGATCGTTCCGAGCGCTTCCTAGTGGCAGAGCTGATCCGGGAAAAGCTCACCCGTCGCCTCGGGGACGAACTTCCTCACCAGCTGTCCGTGGAAATTGAGCGGTGGCGCGAGGGGCCCGACAAGCGGGAAATCCACGGCGCTATTTGGGTAGAGCGACCAGGGCAGCGGGCCATCATCCTGGGCCATCAGGGATCGCGCATTAAGGAGGTTGGCATCGAGGCGCGTCAGGAGATCGAGCGGCGCTTCGGGCGTCCCGTGCGGCTCGAGCTCTGGGTCAAGGTGCGCTCCGGCTGGACCGACGACCTCCGGGCCCTGCGCCAATTGGGTTACGACAGCGAGCAAGGCTGATGGCGAGCCCGTGGACGCCCGCCTATGTCCTCCACCAGCGGCCCTTTCGCGATCAAAGCGTGGTGCTTGAGTTGCTGACTCAGGACGGGGGGCGCCTGGGCGCGGTCTATCGCCGCGGTCGGGGCCGGAAGGCCCCGCCCCTGGCCTTCGTGCCCGGGGAATGGCAGCTCTCGGGTCGAGGTGATCTGCGAACGGCCTACGGCTTTCAGAGTGGCTCCGGGCAACCGCTGGCGGGGCAGGCACTTTTTGCCGGGCTCTACATCAATGAACTGCTGCTTCGCCTTTTCCCCCGGGAGGCTCCGGCGGAGGGGCTCTTTGAGGCCTATGGGGAGGCGCTCGACGCGCTGCGCCTCGCGCCGCTGGCAGAGCCCATTATCCTGCGCCGCTTTGAGTGGGCTTGCCTTGAGGCCCTGGGCCTCGCCTTTTCCCTGCGGGAGGATGGCCGCGGCCAAGCGCTGCGTCCCGGCGGCGCCTATCGTTTCGAGGCGGGGATCGGGCTCCTTGCCGCGGCGCCGGGGCAGGGGTGGGCGGGAGCGGAATTGCTCGCGCTGGCGGAGGGAGATTTCTCCACGCCGGCCCTCCGTCACCTGGCTCGGGCGCTCTTTGCCGAGGCCCTAGCGCCGGCCCTCGGGGGGCGCTCCCTGCAGGGGGTGCGCTTTCTCTCCGATCCCGATGGAGGCATGGGCTAGATGGCTCGAAAACGCTTTGCCAGCGATCAGTGGGTGACCGTGGAGGCGCTCAACGACGAGGGGCAGGGGCTTGCCCAGGTGGAGGGCTACACCCTCGAGATCGATAACGCGCTCCCGGGCGAGGCGGTGCGGGTGGCCGTACTTAAGCGTCGGGGACGGACCCTACGCTGCCTTGCCCTGGCCGTGCAGAAGGGCCACCCAGACCGCATCCCTGCGCTCTGTCCGCAGGCGGGCCGGTGCGGGGGCTGCAGCCAGCAGCACCTCACCCCGGAGCACCAGCGAAGCGCGAAGCAAGCGACCCTTGCGGCCCTTTACGAGGCAGCGGGAGTTCGGCCCCCGGCGCGCTGGCTGGCGCCGCTCGAGGGCCCGGTCTGGGGCTATCGTCGTAAGGCGCGCCTCGGGGTCCGCTATCGGCCCCGGGAAGGGGATGTGCTGGTGGGCTTCCGGGAGCGAGGGGGCTGGGTCTCGAAGGCCTCGAGTTGCCCCGTGCTGGCGCCGCCCTTCGCGACGCTCTTGGGGCCGCTTAAGGTCCTGATCCGGTCCCTGTCGATCCCTGATCAAATTCCCCAGCTCGAATTGGCGGCGGGGGATGGGGGCGCTGCCGTGGTTCTCCGACATCTCGCCCCCTTTACGGCGGAGGATCTCGATCGGCTCCGAGGCTTTGCTGAGGCCCGGGGGCTGACGCTGTATCTCCAGCCTGGAGGGCCGGACACGGTGACCCCCCTGGTCCCCTTCCTGCCCCCGCCTCTGACCTATACCCTTCCGGAATTCAAACTCGCGTTCGAATTTGAGCCTCTCGATTTCACCCAGGTGAATAGCGAAATCAACCAGAAGATGGTGTCGCAGGCGCTCGAACTTC
>Ga0255762_10003755_pt1 | contig 11873 bp, 10 predicted proteins | sample 101ome_16_FD_179962 | JGI IMG/M metagenome (GOLD analysis project Ga0255762, IMG submission 179962) | Coastal salt marsh microbial communities from the Groves Creek Marsh, Skidaway Island, Georgia - 101401AT metaG (version 2) | ecosystem: Environmental > Aquatic > Marine > Intertidal zone >... | reverse complement strand
CCACCATTAAGCTCAACTGCTGTTTCAATTGCAACATCTAAATATAGGTTTGCTGGAGCAAGTACCGCAAATAGATATTTGTAACCTTTAGTAAACAAAGATCTAGATGCACCGTTTGCTTCAACCATTGGAACACCATATTTTTCTGTTACAGGTGCAATAGCTTTTGTAAGACCTGAACTGTATGGCCCTAACATAAACTCAACACCATCTTGTGATATTAATCTTTCTGCAAGTTGTGCAGCTCTTTTTGGGTTCGACTCGTCATCATAATAAATGATGTCAAACTTATAAGTTTTTCCATTAACTTTAATACCACCCATGCTGTTAATTCTATCAACGGCCATGTTGTAACCGTTTTGAGTATGAACACCATTAGATGAATATTTTCCAGTTAAAGAAATTGCAGCACCTAGAACAATCTTGTCGCCAACTACCTTTGCAAATGATGCAACTGAAGTTGAAAATAAAATTGCTAATGCAGAAATAAATGTAATTAAAATGTTTTTTATTTTCATTTACCCCTCTTTGATTAGTTTAAAATAATTCTAATTTAATAATAATTTAAATTTAATTTCAAGTTCTTGAAACATCGCATATGTCATAACTGCTATGTTTAATTTAATATTTTTGAGAAAAGGCTATTATAATTGCAATAATAATTAAAACACACGCTGAAATTGTGTTTATTACTTTTGGATTTGCTTTTATCCAAACAATTAATTTATTAGCAAGAACTGCATATCCAATCAAAGAGAAGAAATCTAAAACCATGTAAGTTGAAATTAAAATTATAAATTGAATTATATAGTTTGAATTAAAGTCAATAAATTGCGGAAATATAAAGGGAAAAAACATCCATGCTTTAGGACTTGTCCCCGCAACTAAAAAACCATCTTTGAAAAAGGAAAAATTGCTCTTTGTTATACTTTCTCCTTTTGAAATATCTTTAGGTCGAGATTTATAAATATCGTATGACAAATAAAGTAAATAAATTATACCCGCCCACTTAAACGCATTAAGTATAGTTGGATTATCAGAAAAAAAAGATCCGATTACAAATATTACTAAAGTTGCTTGAATAAAATTAGCAGTTATATCTCCAAATGCAGACCAAAAACATTTTTTAACTCCATAATTCATAGAGTATGAAATAATTACAATTCTTGGTGTGCCAGGAGTTATAAATAAAAAAATTATAATCTGAAGGAAGAGAATAAAGTCTAGGGGGAGCATGCTTAGGATAGTCCTAAAAAACCGGGAGCTAAAGATGGCTAGATAGGACTATCTAAAAATGATAATATCATAGCCTAGCTGATTTGCATTAAAATTTTTTTTAGAGTTTACTGAATATTTCATGAAAAAAAGTCACAGACCAGAAACCCGCGTTAAAAATCCAGAGCCCAAATTGGGTAGTCCAGATTGGGTCATCTGGGCAGCTTGGGCAGATCGTATCACATTTGAAGATATAGAAAAAAAAACTGGAAAGACAGAAGCGGATGTAATTAAAATTATGAGAAGATCTCTGAAACCTTCTTCATTTAGATTGTGGAGAAAAAGAGTAAATTCTCAAAGTATAAAACATAGAAAAAAATTTGAATATTCAAGAAAACAAATAAGAGCAAAAATAAATAAACAGGATTTTTTGTAGTAATTAAAAGATTAATAACTATATAGAGTTTATGAAAGAAATAACTATTTATACAGGAATGATGTGTGGATACTGCGATGCAGCAAAACACCTATTAAATAAAAAGAATTTAAAATTTAATGAAATTAATGTTGCAACTAATCCTGATAAAAGAGATGAAATGTTAAAAAGATCAAATAACGCAAGAACTGTGCCACAAATTTTTATAGGCGATCATCATGTTGGTGGCTATGTTGAGCTTAGAGCGCTTAACAATAGTGGTGAACTAGATAAATTGGTAGTTTAAATTAATTAGCGCTTATAATTGCTTGAAAAGGTCCACTTCCAAAAATTATTTTTCCTGTTCCGCTTTCTGGATAAACGCTCATACCAGCGCCAACATTAAAAGACATTGTAACTGATGTTACAGAATCTGTCATTGTTACAGCATCCGCAAAGGTGACAAGGCCTTGTAATTTATCTACATCACCAGTTCCAGTTGCTAAATATTCATTTGTATCAACTAAGTATCCAGATATAGCAGCAGATGTTCCATTTATATTCGAGGCAGTGCCTGTTGCTAAAAAACTGCTAGAGTCAAAACTAACAAGTGTTTCATCTAACTTCCCTGCTGTTAACTCAGTTGCAGAACAAATAGAAGTTCCTGAAGGATCTGACCCTGTTCCAGCTGTAACAGATGTTGTAACTGTTGCACAGTAAGTACCTGTTCCACTTGATTGACCAGTTACATTTCCATCTAACTGTATAGAAGCGCTTATACCAAATGTATTATTCATTTTTGCATAACCGTGTGTATAAACTCCATTAGGTGGTCTGGTAAATGAACCTCCAAGATCAACTGTTGTTCCTTGGGATACCGATGCAGTTGACCCACTTGCGTTATTAAAAGTTAACTGACAGCCTCCTGAGTCTAGATCTACTGCAGAAGTTGTTGTTGGTGCTGTTGGAGCACTTGTGCAAAGATAAAGTTGATAAATTACAATTTCATATAAATCAGGTGTAGCTTCACAAAACCCACTTGTAACTTCTGAGGCATCATAAACACCACTTGTAACTGTACACGCAGCAGCCTCAGCTTTTTTGGTAAAAGTTAACTCAAAAATGAAAAGTGTAGCAAGAATTAAAATTAAGTTTCTAAATATTTTCATTTAAAATCCTCCTGCTTTTACAGTAAATCCTGAACCAGCTTTTACTATTATGTTGTCTCTTCTAACTTTTTCATATTTTTGATCGGCTACTGAAGCTTTTTCAAAAGCTTCATCGCTTATAAAGCTTCTATCTTTATTAATTTTATTTGTGCTGTATTTCATTTTAAAGAACCACTCATCATTGTGATCTGCATAATCAGTGTGACCAAGTTCTAAGGTTAAACCTGAGCTTGGAACTTCCAGCTGAGTTGTATATTCAAAACCTTCAAAATCATTTCCTCCATCAACATCAAATTCGAAGCTTTTTGTATAAAAAGTTGCAGAAGGAATATATGGAACTTGGAAACCTAGCTCTAAATCATATCCATCCGCAACTTCTTCTGATTTTCCATTTTTTCCTGTTTTGCTATCACTGTTTGAAAGATACTGATTATAATTGAGTTCCAAAAATGATGATTTAATCTCTCCACCAATACTTGCTCTTGAATGATCGTAGTCCCATTCATGGTCATAAAATGCGTTTAAACCAAACATCATATTGTCGTCATCTGAAAATACTCTTTTTCCAAATCCAAGATTAATTGTTTCTCTTGTTCCATCATGTGCAAATATTGATCCTTGAAAAAAAGTTAAGCCATTGTCTGTTTCTGATAATGGTTTAAATGTTTCAACACTTATCTCTGGTTTAGTATGTTCTGTAGATTTGATTGTAAAGTCTGTATGTTCAAAGCTTCCATCTAAAAAGCTTTCAATTGAGCTAAAAAATTTGTCTTTTACTTGTCCTATATCTGCAAAAGATATCGTTGCAAAAGATATTAATAAAATTATTAATTTGGCAAATATTTTCATACAAAAACTAGCGTAATATTTTTTATTGGAATTAACTATCTTTAATTAATATTGATCTTTAACAAAAATTTAATCTTTTGGCTTAAAAACTAGGCAAACTCCATTGTTACAGAATCTTTTGCCAGTAGGCTCAGGTCCATCGTCAAAAATATGACCGTGATGTCCTCCACAATTTTTACAATGATACTCTGTTCGTGCATAACCTAAATGATGGTCTGTCTTTGTTTCAAAAACATCTGGAAGAGATTGAAAAAAAGATGGCCAGCCTGATCCGCTATTATATTTTGTATCAGAATTAAATAATTTCACTCCACAATTAGCACAATGATAACTTCCTTCTCTTTTTTCATCATTAAGCTCACTTGAACCAGGTCTTTCGGTTCCTTCTTCAAATAAAATTAATTTTTGTTCAGCGGTTAAGTCAGGATTATTTTTTGACATATTAAATATATTTAGCACAAGTTTTGTGTAAACTTGAATGTAATTCTATTAATTTATCAAAGTTTTTATTATATCCACCACCTAAAACACCACAAATTGGTATTCTTTTAGAAAAAAAATTATCAATTACTATTTGATCTCTTAATTTAATACCTTCATCGGTAATTTTTAATTTTCCAAGTCTATCTTCGTGATGAATATCAACTCCTGCAATATAAAAAATAAAATCAAAATTTTCTTCATTTAAATTATTTAGATTAAATTTTAAGATATCCAGATACTCTTTATCTTCCATATTATCTTTTAATTCGACATCTAAGTCACTTTCTGACTTTTTTGCAGGATAATTTGATTTTGAATGCATGCTAAATGTAAAAACTTGTCTATCTTCTTTAAATATATCAGAATTTCCATTTCCTTGATGAACATCTAGATCAACAATTAATATTCTGTTTGCAAATCCCCTATTTAATAAATATTTTGCAGCAACAGCTACATCATTAAATACACAGTAACCTGCTCCTCCTTCAAAATTTGCATGATGCGAACCTCCTGCTGTATTGCATGCGATTCCATAATTTATAGCAAGTTTGGTTGCTAAAACGGTTCCTCCTGTTGCAATAAATGATCTTCGAACAACACTGTCGTTTAGAGGAAAACCAATTTTTTTAATCCCTTTTTCATCTAATGTTTTGTTTTGAATATCTAATATATATTTTTCAGAATGAGCTTCTTTTAGGGTTTCAAATGAACAAGGACTTGGCTCGTGAAATTTTGTAATTACTTTTTCTTTTAATAAATAATCTGCAAGTTCACCAAATTTTTTTATTGGAAATTTATGATCATCATCAATTTTAGCAACATAGTCTTTATGATTAACAACGGGTAATTCCATTATTATTCAATAACACGAATAGGCTTACCAGATACACAACTTTCTAAGTTTTCAATCATTTGAGTGTAAAAAATAGAATAATTTTCTGCAGTTACGTATCCAATGTGTGGAAGTAATAATGCATTAGGAAGAAATCTTAATTTATGAGATGCGGGTAATGGTTCTTTTTCATAAACATCAATTCCAGCTCCAGCAATTTCATTTGTCGATAACGCAATAATTAAATCATCTTCATTAACAATAGGTCCTCTTGATGTGTTAATTAAAAAAGCTGTTTTTTTCATTTTATCAAATTCATCTAACTTGATGCAGTCTTTATATCTCTCCCCTCCTTGTACATGAATTGATAGAAAATCTGAGTTTTGAATTAAATCTTCTTTGCTGCAAGGTAAAACACCTATTTCTTTACATTTATCTAAGCTTAAGTTTTCGCTCCAAGCCATAACTTCCATGCCAAAAGCTTTACCAATTTTTGCAACTTCAGAACCAACTCTTCCAAGACCAATTAAACCTAATATTTTTCCTTTTAATTCAACGCCAATGGTTGTTTGCCAATAACCTTGAAACATATTTTCTATTTCGGTTTTAACATTTCGAGCTAATCCTAATATTAAAGCCCAAGTTAATTCTGGTGTTGGATTGATATTAATGTCAGTTCCAGTGACAATTATTTTTTTCTTTTTACAAGCTTCTAAATCAATTGATTTATTTCTCATTCCACTTGTTGAGATATATTTTAATTTTTTTAAAGAATTTATGAGATTAGCAGTCATTTTTGTACGCTCTCTCATTATTAATAAAGCTTCAAAGTCGCTTAATTGTTCAATTGCATCCTCTTCACTTTCAAAGGGTTCATTAAAAATTTGTATTTCGTATTTGCCAGATAATTTTTTTAAATCGACAAATTCTTGGGCAACGTTTTGATAATCGTCTAATATTGCAACTTTAAGCATTTTTTTTACTTTTATTTGAAAGGGTTATACCTGCAATTATAAATATTGCCCCAAGAAAATGATAAAACATAAATTTTTCATCAAATATAATCATTGCCATTAGTGCTCCAAAAATCGGCATTAAATGTAAAAAAACTCCTGCTCTATTAGCTCCAATAATATCAATTCCTTTTATCCAAAATAAAAATGCAAAAATTCCTGGAAACAAAACAACATAAAATAAAGTTAAAATAAAAGGCGTGCCTAGAACAATTTTGCTACCAAAACTCATCTCAATGAAATAAATTGGTATCAAAAATACAAATCCACAAATTATAATCACCTCTAGTAATGCCATCTGTGATATGGGGTGAGTTTTTTTACGAAGCAAAGCTGAATAAATAGCCCACGCAAACATTGCAACAACCATAGATAAATCACCTTTGTTAAAATTTAAGTTTTTAACAATCTCAAGATCAGCTTTAGTAATGATAAATAAAACACCAGTTAAAGATAAAATTACTCCAATTATTTGAAAGGAATTTGTTTTTTCTATTTTTAAAATAGTTGCAATAAACATGATCCAAACAGGAATGGTTGAGATCATTAATACTCCACTGATCACTTGAGTATAATATAAAGAATAATAAACAATTGAGTTAAATATAGTAATACTTGTAATACCAAGGGCTATAAAAAAACCTAAGTTTTGAAACACATAATCTTTTTTTTCTATTACTTCTTTATAAGTAAAAGGAAGTAAAATTAAAAAAGCAAATAACCATCTATAAAAGTTAAGTGAAAAAGGTGGAATTTCATAAATACTTGCTGCTTTTCCAACAATAAAATTACCTGACCAAAATAAAGCTGCAAAAGTTAAAAATAAATAAGCTTTGGTGTTGTTTTTAATTATCCCAAGGCTCATATAATATTATTTCAAATCTTTTTTTTCAAATTTCAGAGCCATATCCAAAATACCTGATTTTTTCAATTTTCTTATGAATTTACTTACATCTAGAGTAGTATCACTTGCAAATTTACTAAATATTTTTTGATACTCTAAGCCTGGAATAAGTCCTTTATTATCATCAATTTTTATTAAATTTTTTTTCTCTAAAAGATGACATTTCCTTCTTATAGTTTCTCTTGGTAAATCTAATAAGTTTGAAATACTTGAATAATTTAGCTTTAGCGCATCTTCATATTTATCTCTAATTAACTTTTCAAAATTATAATCTAATTCTGTAAAAGTTCTAATTTGTTCTTTATTAAATTTATAGAGAGTATGGCTTACTATTACCTGGAGAATTATAAAACTTTCGAAATCTATTTTAAGGCTACTTTTAATTCTTATATAAAAACTTATAAGAAACATTATCCATTCATAAAGTCCTTTTGAAAAAATTGGTTTATTATTCATATTTTCGGTATTTATAAAGAAAACAAAAAGAATTAAAGGATTTTTATTTATGTTGAAAAAATAAATATTTAGTAGTTTTCTCGCCAGCTTGTTCTATAATTTTGAACATCCTCGGTAAAAGCTTGTATAACAACAATATCGTCTTTGTCTTTATTAGTCGATTCTCCTGAAATATTTGCATAAAGATTTAATCCAAATACTACTAGTTTTGATAAAATTCCTGTTCCAACATATAAACATTGCTCACTTTGTTTAATATTACCAAGATTGCTTGAGTTATTAGTTCCACACTCAGCATCGACTGAGCAAATAAATGCACTTCCACCTCCACAACCTTTATTTAAAGTACCTGAGGGTGTAGTATTTCCCTTCATAGGATCAAAATAATCTGCCGGTCGATAAAGTGGATAGTAAACAATATTTCCTTTTAATGTAGGTTCATTTACAACTTTTTTTTGTTTATCAAGATTAATATACCAACCCCTATCTCCAATATCTGGACAGTTTGCTCCTGTGTTATCTTTTGTTGTATCCTTACATTTTAAAAAGTTATCAGGAGATTGTAAGTTGCTTGTGGTTCCAAAATTTGGAAAAGTATAATCTTTTACTCCAAACATTACATTTGCAACACTACTTTTTATTACTTGCTGATCTTCTAAGTTCATAAGGTTTCCTGTACCACCAAATAACCATAAATTTTTTGTATTTACTCCAATTCCTGCATCCATTGAATGAAACATATATCTATTGTTAATTTCTGAAGATGCCATGGTGTCAAACATTACATATTTATCATATAAATTAACTTTTTTAGTTGTTGTTGAAAAAGTATTCGTAGTTGGATCATACTCTGGTGTTTCATCCATGTTTGTTAAATTAATTTTTGTAATTTTTCCCTCTAAATCATTTACATAAACTATTGCGCCTGAATAGTTTGAATTAGCAGCATCTGCATTAATTACTATTGGGGAAGATGGGATAGAGTTGGTAATATCATTTCTTGCGCTGGCATCATAAGATTTATCCTCAATTTTTATTTCTTTTTTTACTTTTCCATTTAACCAATCGATTACATAAACGTTAGATCCAATTGAAGGTGCACCATTTCCATAACCACCTGATAATACAGCTACATATTCATCGTCCATTATATCATTGTCACCAGCGCCATTATTAGGCATTCTGAATACACGAGGGGAGCCCCATGTTTCTCCTAAAAATCTATAATCATATTCTGCACCAGCACTATCAAGGGATCCTATTTGCGTAATATTAATACTATCTGATTTTGAATTACCTGATGCATCAAATTTGTATGATTTATTAAATGTAAATTTAATAATTCCATTTACATTTGCAACAGTTGTGCTTGCTGTTACATCACGTCCATTTGCAAAAATCTTATAATCAATTGTTGTGTCGAAACCTGAATTTAAAGACCAAACATTAGATTGGTAACAAGAAGTACTTCCTGATGCATTGCATGCATTACTTGATCCAATATTAATTACTGCTTTTTCTCCCTCTACAAAATTTCTAATATTAAATCTTGAACTCGAATAGTTATATTGGAATAAATTTGCATTATGATCCACTCTTAGTATTTGCTCACTAATTGGATCATTTAAAATTGAGTACAGATGAAGTGGATTATTTGGATCAGTTACATCAATTGTAGAAAAACCTGCACCGGCTCTACCATATGGAATCATTAATAAAGTATGCCAGCCTTCTCTACCTGTAACTGGATTTTCAAAATAGGTATCATGTACAACAGGGGACCCATCTAATAAAAATAAAGGTGTGCTTCCACCTCCGCTTGTTTGATTTAATGAAGGGGCAATCACTTCAGGTAGTTTTGGGATAACTAAAGGAGGAACAAATCCCCAAATCTCACTACCTGTTTCTTGATCAATTGCATGCAATATTCCATTATTTGCAGCTCCATAAACAATGTTTTTTCTGTTAGCATTGTTTTTTGCAAAAACACTATAATTTTTTTTCTGTCTAAAGTAGCTTTCGGTATTAAGTTTTTCTGAGGCAAAACTTGCAGATGGCGCGCCAACAACTAATAATTCAGAATTATAAAAGTCAGCAACATATGCATTTATTACTTTTCCATTATCATCTACTCTTTTTCTTGGCTCGGTTAAATCACAATCTCCATCATAGTCAAAATAATCTTCACCTCTTACAAACTTAATTAAACCTATCTCTTCATCTGAAATTCCATCTACAACCCCTGATGAATTTTTACATCTTGTAACATTTGTTAAATTATTCGTTCCTATTGTTTTCCTATGATAGTCCCCAATAATATTTCCAGTTTTATTATAAAAATTACTAATCGAATTAACATTTGATTGTGTAAAATTATTTACTGCAGTATTTCCAGGTATTGCAGTCCAAAGATTTCTTTGATTAGGAGCTTGTATTTTTTCGCTAAAATCCCAACTTTTTTGTGATGATAGTGCAGTACCATCATTCTCAAGATCAGTTTTAATTACAGTTCCAATCCATTCTTTGCCTTGTCTATTTTGAAATTTACCTTGGAATAATTCTCCAGCATTTCTAACGTTGCTTGAAATCGATGGTGATGAAAATGAATATGATTTTGCTACTATGGTTTGAACAATTTCATTTATTACATTTTTAAGGTCCGCAGGTGTTCTTGCATTAAAATATCCTCTTTCGGTAACAACTCCGTTGCTTTCTTTATGCGTGCCTCCTGCTTTTGCAATATTTATAAAATCGGCAACAGCGTCTTTATCATTAACAAATACTTCTCCATATCCGACTGTAAAGGTTAGATGTTTTTTTGTATCAAATAAAGTTTTAGCAACTATGGGTGGATATATATTAGTGTTTCCTGGTGAAAATCTTCCGTCTCCTATAACAATTGTTGCATTAATTTGACAATCAAGACCATCAATCATAGGATTTACTATCCCTCCTTTGTAATTCCAATACTGTTGAATAAGTTGTCTAAGGCCTTGACCATTAGTTCCAAAATCCAGAACTACTTTATCATCATTGAAGTTTTCTAAAATTTGCTGAGCCCCTTTAGGATTTATACCAACTGATATATATCCTCCTTTCATATTCGTCTCACCATAAAAAGGATCGTTAAATCTAGGATTTATATTATCAATCTTATTTCCTTTTGATCCAAAGAAACCACGAAATCTTGGTTTTCCACTTGGACCCCAATATCCAATTCCAAAGTTTGCTTGTTGATTAATTGCAGAGTCTTGAAGCACATTGCTGATAGAGTCAATGGCGCCTTGCCACAATGATACACCAGCATCGCCAAAATAATCTACATAGCTTAAGTCTGATTGATTAAAAATAATGACTTCGCTTCTTCCCTTGCTTGCAACATATATTCTATTTTCTTCCGTTGTATTACCTGAGCCAATACTAATACCCATGGGTTTTTCATTATAAACTTCTGAATTACCAACTGTATTTGGGGCGTGAGCTTCTCTTGTTCCAATACTTTTTTCTAGTCTTATTGTTGAACCTGACTGGGAATATTTACAAACCTTACCATTATAATAACCAGTAGTAAAAATTATATTATTTCTAATTGCAATACTTTGTCCTCTACCTTCTCCACATGCTTGATCAAAGTTTGCAGTTTTATTCCATTGTGTATAAAGACTTCCTATTGGGCAAAGATTATTATCAACTTCTTGTTTTAAAATTAATCCATTTGATCCATCTTTGCTATAAACATAAATTTTTGAACCTTCTTTAACTATATCGATTGCATCATCAAATAATGAATTAATTGTTTGATTTTTTGAGCAGACACGAGTGGTAACACCATTGTCTCCTTGTTTGTAATTGGTATCTGTATTTATGTGACCATTTGTATTACTTAAATATATAACCCTCCAAGCATCTTTCGAAATTACCAAAATTTTATTCTCATAAAGATCCATGGAAGGTTTCGATTGAAAAACATAAGCTTTAAATCCTTTTTTATCTCTTATTTTACCTAACTTTAATCCTGCAAGATCTGCATTTTTTATTCCACTTGAATCTGAAAAATATCTATGAGCATCTTTTGCTCCCTTTTCGTTAACATTTCCATTTTTTTTCCTATAATGAATTTTTGTCCAAATCGATTGAAGTGTATAGCCTCCTACATTATCTGTGCTTTTATCTTGAAGTATATAAAGGTAATGATCACCTTGAACTTCTCTAACTTCCATGTTCAATGGCTCTCTTAGATTAAGGATTTTATTTCTTGACCAAGCGTCAGATCTATTCCAATTAAAACTGCTAGGATCCAAACTTACTTTATTCTCATAAGGTTTCCATAAACCAAACCCGCCTTCTGCAACACTTACTGTATAATATTCTCCATCACCTCTTGGCACGACATCAACAAAGGGAGTAACTCCACTTCTTGTTCCATCTTGACTTGAGGAACTATACATACTCATAGACTTATCAAGCATAAACATAATGTTAGCTTTTACGCTATTGCCTGTCCCAGGAGGAAGAGGTTTTGCTAATACTGAGTTAG